>VFQT010000307.1_pt1 | contig 75334 bp, 53 predicted proteins | sample 3512381 | NCBI WGS metagenome assembly VFQT01 (sample SAMN10412376, study PRJNA504923) | tailings metagenome | isolation source: Relicate 2 Philex TSF3 active mining site | place: Philippines: Tuba, Benguet | collected 2017-08-29
AAGCCCGACTCCTCTACGCGCAGCAGCAGGGCATCGAAATCGGTGAAGCACGAGGAGAAGCTCGAGGGGAAGCACGAGGAGAAGCACGAGGAATCCGAAAAGGGCAACTCTGCGGGCAGATCATGCTGCTGCAGCAACTGCTGAAACAACCTGTGTCTGCGGACGACCAGCTCGCTGCGTGCAGCATCGAACAACTCCAGCAGCTGCACACAGAACTCAGGCAGCGACTGGACCTCGGCGACACCTGAGGTCCGCAGTGCCTGAACGCCAAATCACGTGCAGTGCTGAATCATCTCCAGGCCTCCTCTCAGCCAGCCACGACAGATCTGCAGTTTGCACGCTGCAACACAATCCAGCTGTATCAACTTGTCAATCGGCTATGGCGTCACTTGAGTCGGAAAAGTTGAAAGGACAATGGTGTATGTCTGAGTTGCCGGATCACATTGACGAGCGCATTCAGGAACTCACTGCCGAAGGGGATGCACTGTCCGGATGCAATTGGGAATCCTTTCCTGCATCTGCGACTCGGGCAGTGCCAACTGGAGCTCGGTAATGAGTCTCGAGCAGCCGACAAACTGGCTCGCGCCTTCACGGGGGCTGGCATCGAGATGTTTCTCAGCCAGGATCCGAAGTATCTGACCTTCCTGAAATCCAGGCTGGCCGCCCCGCCTGGAGGCTGGGGTGACGAACCCGCAAAACCGTCGAAGCCCTGGTGGAAATTCTGGTAAACCAAAAATCTCTGCCTGGATTTGAATTTGTCTGAAATGCCGGACAGGAGGACTGCAGCAAAGGCACTGATTATGCCGATACGGACCAGGTGACCCACAGCAGCAGCGGACAGGCGACGGCAGATATGACCGACCCAGCACAGCAGGTTCAGGAACTGACAGAACGCATGGCCCGTCTCGAAGAGGAGCTGATGCGTGCACAAAGGCTCAGTTCGGTCGGTGCGCTGGCGTCGTCGATCACTCACGAATTCAACAATATCCTGACGACGGTCATCAATTACGCGAAAATGGGATTGCGACACCCCGACGAAGCGACCCGCACAAAGGCGCTCGACCGCATCCTCACAGCATCGCAGCGAGCTGCGAAGATCACCACCGGCATGCTGTCTTATGCCCGCAGTACCTCCAGCCGGATTGAGCCTCAGGACCTGAAACGTCTGCTGGACGACGTGCTGGTGCTGGTTCAGAAGGATCTGCAGATGCATCGAATTACGGTGGATCTGCAGGCCGCGGAAAATGTCTGGGCGATGGCGAATTCCAGCCAGATACAGCAACTGCTGATGAATCTCATCGTGAATGCTCGTCAAGCCATGAAGGAAGCGGGCCGGCTGCGGCTGATCGTGCGGGATAACCCTGACGAGGGCTGGGCCGAATTGGTCGTGGCCGACAATGGGTGCGGGATACCGCAGGACAAGCTGCCGCGGATTTTTGAATCGTTCTACACGACAAAAGCTCCGGATGACCGTGGTCAGGGGGGCACCGGACTCGGGCTGGCTGTGTGCTTGAAAATTGTGGAATCGCACCACGGTCGCATTCGGGTGGAAAGCGAGGTGGGTCGCGGCACGACATTCACTCTGCGTTTGCCCAGAAGCGAATCACCGGCCGGGTTCATCTCGACAGCAGCCCCCGTGCGTGCCGGGGCTCGCTGATCCATCAGCCAGCTGACAGTCGCCCCTTTTGAACAGCCAGTCGGGCACAGCCAGCGGCGCCGATGAATCCGGCATCACCGCCGAGTGATGCCCAGTCGATCGTGATTTTTTCAGCGAGCGTCGGAAAGGTACGCGTCCGGAACTCCTGACGAACCCGCTGCATAAATTCACGCCCAACCATCGTGGTGTCGCGCCCAAACGTCATGGCCCCACCCAGCAGTACCATATCGGGATCGATGACGTGCACGCAGGAGGTGATGGTGGCACCCAGACACTGAGCCATTTCCATGATCAGTTCGAGTGACACCTGGTCGCCATGTTCGGCTTCTTCGGCAATCATCAGCGGCGTGAGCGTCTGGCCTGCCAGCAGCCGATTGCGGACTGAGGTCACAGCCCCGCCTTCCAGCTGTTCAGTGAAGCGTCTGAGCAGCGCAGTGGCGCTGACGTAGGCCTCAGCTGTACCGTACTGTCCGGTGTTGCAGTATCGGCCGTTGTGCATTTCGAGGATCACATGGCCCAGTTCGCCACCGTGGGAATGCCGACCTTCAATGATGTGATCGTCGATGATCAGTCCACCGCCAAGCCCGGTACCGAGCGTGTAAAACGCGAGACTTTGAGCATGCTTTGCCTGGCCAGCCCAGTATTCACCGTAAGCCGCGGCATTGGCATCATTTTGCAGGATGGTGGGCAGGCCCAGTGCTTTGGCGACCTGGTCACGAACAGGGAATTGATCCCAACCGGGCAGGTTTGTGGGTTCCAGCAGCATTCCTGCCGGAATATCCATGGTGCCGGGACTGGCCAGTCCGGCAGCGGTGATTTGAGGGAAATTAACCCCGGCCTTCAGCAAGGCCAGCTCGGCGGCCCTGACCATCTGCTGCACCCCGTGCATAGGGCCAATCTGAGCTTCCGTTGGCACGCTGGCAAACCCCAACGGCAGTCCGGAATCGCTGACGACGCCGGCTTTGATGTTTGTGCCCCCCAGATCGATGCCCAGATACAGTCTGGCCTGCTGTTGTTGGTTCATGACAGCCTCTGAAGTTTCTGAACCCGGCGGATCTGTTATATGGTGAATGTACCCTTGGCTGCGCACCGCGTGCAAGCAGTGTTTTTCCGGGAAGACTCGGTTCCTGCCGGGTTGCAGGACGCAAACTTCTCAGGATTGCCAGCCAGACCGCTGACGCTCAATTCCACCGGCCAATTCTCCCGATTCTTCCCCGCATTTGTTATCATTGCGTTTGGAAGGGGCTGACGTCGGTGGACGTCAGTGCCTGATGAAAGATCGTTTTCTGCCCGCAGAAGTGTTGAAAAACATGGATTTAAGCGTCCGACTAAACAGGTTGCAGCTGAAAAATCCAATCCTGGTGGCTTCAGGAACGTTCGGCTACGCGCGTGAGATGTCGGCCTTTGTGGAATTCGAAAAACTCGGTGGGATTATCCCCAAAACGGTCACACCAGCACCTCGACCCGGTAATCCCCCGCCGCGCACCGTGGAAACGGCCAGCGGAATACTGAATTCCATCGGTCTGGACAATGATGGCTTTGATCAGTTTGTGGCCGAAAAGCTGCCATGGCTGCTGACTTTGGGAACATCCATCATCGTGAACATAGCCGGGAAGTGCATGGATGATTTTCCCCGGATGGCCGAGGTTCTGGACGGTATTCCGGGAATTGCTGCAATTGAGCTGAACATTTCTTGTCCGAACGTGTCCGGGGGAGTGGATTTTGGGACGGATCCGGCATTGGCAGGCCAGGTGGTGAAGTCGGTTTGTCAGTCGTGTCGATTGCCGGTGATTGCCAAGCTGACTCCGAACGTCACCAGTGTGGTTCCGATTGCCCAGGCGGTGGCGGAAGCCGGTGCTGACGCGGTTTCACTGGTGAACACCTTTCAGGGCATGGCGATAGACTGGCGACGTCGTCGTCCGGTGCTGGGGAATATCCTTGGGGGGCTCAGCGGGCCAGCAATCAAGCCACTGGCACTTCGCATCGTATGGCAGGTTCGCCGTGCTGTGCAGGTACCAATCATCGGCATAGGTGGCATACAGTCGCTGGACGATGTGATGGAATTTCTGATAGCGGGTGCGACGGCGGTCCAGATTGGCACAGCCAATTTTTACAATCCAGGTTTGGCGAATCAGCTGATCACTGAGCTTCCAGAGGCGATTAAATCTCTGGGGGCGACGGGTCCCGGTGAGATCATCGGCTGCCTGCATACTCAAACAACTTCAAAGTGAATCTGGCACATCCATGCGAGTACTTTCCGGCATTCAGCCCACGGGGCGTTTTCACTGGGGCAACTATTTCGGTGCCATCCGCCAGTACATTGCACTGCAGGGCCAGGAGCAGTCCTTTTTCTTCATCGCCGATTTTCACGCGCTGACGACAATTCGCGACCGGGATCTGCTGCGGCAGAACATTCGGGACGCCGCGATGGATCTGCTGGCACTGGGCCTGAATCCGGACCGTGCCTGTCTGTTTCGGCAGTCAGACGTGCCCGAAGTCACTGAACTGACGTGGCTGCTGATGACCATCACTCAAATGCATCTGCTGGAAAAGTGCCACGCCTACAAGGATAAGAAGGCAAAGGGACTCGCTGCGGATGCGGGACTGTTTACGTACCCGGTGCTGATGGCTGCCGACATTCTGGCCTACGACAGTACTCATGTGCCCGTCGGCGCCGACCAAATTCAACACGTCGAGGTGGCTCGCGATCTGGCTCAAAGGTTCAACTCCATCTACGGTGATTGTCTGCAGCTGCCGGAAGCCATGGTGCTGCCGGAATCAGCAAAGGTGCCGGGCCTCGACGGCGAGAAGATGTCGAAGAGTTATGGCAACACTATCGATATCTTTGAAACGCCGAAGAAGATGCGGAAGAAGATCATGAGTATCACAACTGATTCAACTGCAGTGGAATCGCCGAAAAACGCGGATACCTGTACTGTCTTTGAGCTGTACCGTCTGTTTGCAGACGAGCAGCGTCAGGCCGCTTTGCGGCAGCGTTACGAAGCCGGCGGCATGGGGTATGGTGAGGCGAAGGAGCAGCTGTTTCAGGCGGCTATGGAAATGTTTGGCCCGGCGTTTGAGCGACGGGCAGCATTGGAGGCCAACCCGGACCAGCTGGAGGATATTTTGCGTCAGGGTGCTGCAAAAGCCAGGGCGAGGGCTCAGGAGGTGCTGGCTCGCGTCCGCGAAGCCAGTGGCCTGCTGGCTAAACCTGTGTAACAGCAGTTATCCGCTGAGGCACGCTGATTGACAGACATCGATTCACATGCCAATTCCTGAGTTTCTGCTCACAGAACCCATGTCAGCTGGTACTGAACTCCCCAACACTTCTTGACAGTGATCCATTCGACCTGCTCAAGGATTTTTGAAAATCCCGGCAAACGTCATGGATTCATCAGACTGTGCTGCGTTTAAACATTAAGACAGGGTTGGCTTGCGGTAACATACAGGCAGCCTGACGAGCACTCATTACAGACATTCGCTCGACTTTCGCAGGATAAGGTGGGGGTACCCGCTTTGACTTCGTGCCTGCGCGCTCAACAATCGCTCGCTTTCCCCGTAGAATCAGTAATCACGCTCTGAGTTTGTGTTTGAGTTGACGTGTGGGGAGAATAATGACGTGTCAAACCATACGGCATTTCCCGTACTCACAAAGGACGAGTGTCGCTCAGTACTGGAACACGTCCGGACGGTTGGTGCGGTGCGATTCCCGTGGGAATTTGCGGCGATGACTGTCGCGTTTTTGCTGTCTTTGAGCAGTTGCCTGCTGCTGATTACCGACAACCTGGCTCTGCATTTAACGGCTGTGTTGTCACTGGCATCCGCCTTGCTGCTGTTGCAGTTGCTGCTGCATGAATGTGCGCACAACGCATTGTTCAAATCCCGCCGACTGAATGGGGCTTTCGGCTGGCTCACGGGACTGTTCATCCTGACGCCATTTTTCAGCTATCGTCGGGGACACTCGATTCATCACTCGTTCCTTGGCACTCCTTTGGATCCAACCGCCGCTCCGGGAAGCCATCATCGGTGGCAGCGTCTGGTAAATTTTCTTGTTGCTGTCCGGGTCGTACCAGTACTGTACCTGGGCGGTGTCTATGGGCCATACCTGCTGTTTGACTTTCTCCGCCGAAAGCACCAGTCGTCCCTGTGCTTTGCGGGTTACTGCTGCAATCTGCTGGCGATTCTCCTGCTGCATTCCCTGCTCGCCACAGTGATTGGCGTGGACCGTTGGCTGGTTTGTCTGGCGGCGGCTTTTTGGTTGTCGGGGTTGCTGTATGAGTATCTTTTCACTCAGAACCAGCACGTTGGACTTCTGCCAGGCGGCAAGGCAGAGGCGGAGGGCAGATATCGATTTCGCCAGCAGGTGAATTTCTCCCGATCCGTGCAACTTCCCTGTTCAGGGCTGTTTCTGTATTTCAATCTGCACAAGGAACATCACCTGTTCCCGCATCTTCCCTGCCGCAGCCTGCCACGAGTTCATCAGTGGCTGCAGACGCATCGTCGGGATGTGCTTGAATTCACCAGTGAGCATCTGGGTGTTCTGCAACGGCGATCTGATCTGAACCTGTTTTCACCCACGGCTGGTGACTGATGCCTGAGTTTGACTGGAAAGCAGAATCGAATATTGAACTGCCGCAATGGACCGCGTTTCGCTTTAAGTCGCTGCGCGAGATGGTGCTGTCAGAGCAGTCTTCGGATGTACTGCTGCGGCCTGTACTGATTGGGGTTCTGGAGGGTCAGATTGCGGTCATTACTCTTGCCGATCTGCAACACGCATATCGGCTGGCGGCAGTATGGTGCGCGGAACGACAGATATTTGCCGGTGATCGGGTTACGCTGCTGCGACTGCCTTACGTCTCTGAGTTAATCGTGGCCATCAATGCTTTGGCACTGATGTCATGCGGTGTCAGCGTTGTCTTGCCCATGCAGGCTTCGACCGATGTACTCTCGCACATACTTCGGCAGACCGCCTGCCGATTCGTACTGTTTCCCGAGACGACACAGGACAGCCAGCCACATCCGGAGACTCAACAAGCCCTGCAACAGATGGCTGGCTGCGCGGTCAACTGGGGAATTGCTGACTGTCCGCTGCCAATTCCCTGGCCCTTCGATCGAAACCCTGCTGCAGCAGAGCAATCGGGTTACCTCGAGCGGGACATTGACGCAGAAATTCTGATCCTGACCACCTCCGCCACAACCGGTCCGCCGAAACTGGTGAGTTACTCAGAACGTGCACTGCTCACAGTGGCAGAATCGTGGCAGGTTGCGGGACTGCTGGATGAACATGTCACCGGTGGTGCATCACTGTGCCCGCTGTTTTCACATTCGATGGGGATTCGCAATGTCCTGCATGCGATTTGGACACGAAACCCCACGCTGCTGATCCCGCCGGAATGGCTGAATGAAGCACCACATGCGATCGTGGGACTGCTGCAGGCATGGCCTCCGCAGCATTTTACAGCCGGTCCCGCGCTCATCCACGCACTTGCAGGACTGGGACGCACGATTCCAGAGGCCCGCCGTGCCCTGAAATCTCTGAGGGTCATTGTCTCTTCGGGTTCCGAGTGGGATGACGCAGCAGCAAACCTCTTTGGGACTGTGCGAACAGCGAACGCTTTTGGCATGACCGAGACGCAGCAGATCCTGTCCACGCTGATATCCCGCTCATCTGCAAAACACTCACTGGGCGAGACAACTGGCAGTCGCAAATCGCTGGGACGGCCGCTGCCGGGGGTATCCGTTGCTGTCAGATTCACAGACCCGGATGCGAATGTCGGCGAACTGTTCGTGAAATCGCCATTCAGTGCGATGGGTTACGTGGGCGAGCCGCCTTTTCCGGAGTGGCTGGGAACCGGTGATATTGTTCGAGTGTGCGACGAGGAAATCGAGTATTTGGGGCGGGTCGCCGATGACTTCATTAATCTCGGAAGCGGCCTGAAACTTTCCAGCCCTGACATTGAACAGCGGTACGCGTTCCTCGCGAAGCAGTTTCAAGGGCTGATACTCCGTCACAGTCCGGGGCGCTCGGGAGTGATTGCCATCGCGTATTGCGGCGCGGCAGATCCCGAGGATCCGGAGTTGCACAATCATTTGCAGCAGTGCATAGCTGCATTTCACGACCGCCTGCAGTCGGGCAGTGCCGATGTCGGACTGCGACACAGTCTGCTGGTGGCCATCGGACTGATCAGTGGTGAACTGCCTCGGACAAATACTGGAAAGTTCCGTTTTGCTCGAATCGCGGAGCAACATGGGGACCTGCTGGACGCTCTGAATTCCCCGACTGGTCGACACGCGGCCCTGATTGAAATGGAACCCCTGAATTTTGGCAGAGAGGCAGCCTTCGAACACTCACTGCCGTACGCCGGACAACTGCTTCAGGCGCTGAAACTGGATGTGGAGTTCACCGCGGGGAAGGGGGATTACCTGTTTCGCGACGTCCAGGGAAAACAGTGCCCCGTGCTGGACCTCGTGGGCGGTTTTGGTGTGAATCTCCTCGGACATGGTCACTCAGAGGTCGAGACCGCGGCAATCGAAGCCATGCGGCGGGTCCCCATGCTGGATCAGGTCAGCTACCGGGCCCCCGCTGCCATGCTCGCCAGAACCCTGTCAAATCGACTTGGAGAAGTCACCGAACGCCGCTACGTCTGTCTGTTTCACTCCACCGGAACAGAAGCTGTTGAATCAGCACTCAAGCATGCAATTCTGAAATGGGGCGAGACATTTCGGGAGTGGAATGACCAAATGCTTGCTCGCTGCAGTTCCGAACATCCGGACCTCGCCAGCAAATGCCACGCTGAAAATCTTCGCAGCTTTGCCGATTTTCGCCCACTGCTGATCGCTGTGCAGGGAGCCTACCATGGAAAGACATCCGGAGCACTTCACGCGATGGGTGACGAAGAACAGCGTAAACCCTTTGCAGGGCTGATTGGAGCCCGAGTCTGCTTTGTATCGCGTGCGGAGCTTAAGTGCCCGGAAATGATCGTTGGAAGAATCAGCGATGCGGAACGCATGTGGTTGGATTATCCGATCAGGGAAAACGGCGAGGCCAGTGTCGGCAGGCACCCGTTTCCCGGCATCTTTGCTGCTCTGGCAGAACCCATTCAGGGTGAAGGGGGGGTCTTTGAGGTTCCACAGGAGTTCTTCGAAGCGGTTCGCAAAACGCAGATCCCGCTGATAGTGGATGAGATTCAGTGTGGACTGGGCAGGAGCGGTCAGTTTCCGGCATCCACAGGAGTCGTCGCTAATTACTACCTGCTGGGCAAGGCCCTGGGTGGCGGAGTCGGCAAGATCGCAGTGACACTGATTGATCGAGCGGACTATGTGGAGGAATTTGACATGCACAGCGGAGCCACGTTCTCGGGTGATGCCGTTTCGTGCCAGATCGCTCTGAAGGTACTCAGTATCATCGATCGGGACGGTATCCCGAATCAATCGGCCAGACTGGGTCTGCTGCTGCGGGAAAAACTGCAGGCAGTGCAGCAGGAGTTTCCGCGGATCCTGCTGCGCATCACTGGTCGTGGCGCGATGCAGGGTATTGAGTTGGGCCTGCAGACCTTAACGCAGCAGTTTCTCCGTGAGATACTGGCTGATCGGCTGGGTTATTTCGCAGCCTCGTGGTTGCTGCACAATCACAGCGTCAGGATTCTGCCAACATTATCCGCTCCGTCTATTCTGCGAATTGAGCCTTCCGCGTTTTTGTCAGAGAACGGCATCGAGCAGTTCATCGCTGCACTGCGGGATTTCTGTCAGCATTTGTCGAACTCAAACAGCTTTGGATTGCTGCGGCATTTGTTTGCTCCGGACAGCGTCAGTCACTCGTCACGGTCAGAGGAAAAGCAGGGCGGTGCCCGTGACGGTGGCCGTTCCGTCCGACGTCTGAAATTCCGGTTTCCCAGCGAACCCCCAGCGCCTGGTTCGCGTCGAGTGGGATTTGTTCTCAATCCAATTTATCCGACAGATGAACTGCTGGCAGAACTGCCGGAACTGATGGATCTGTCGATTGATCAGCGTATTGAACTGACTGAACGGTTGCAGGTCCTGCTGCAACTCCGACCGTTCGAATTGTTTTCGAAGAATCTGTTTGGGAATCGAGTTTGGCTGTGCGGTATCATGCTTCCGGCGGCAGCCGGGCATCTTGAGAAGTGTAAGCAGTCTGGAAAACTGAAGCTGGTCCGGCAACGCCTGAATCAGGCACTCCGGATTGCCGCAGAACGCGGATGTCAGACCGTGGTGTTTGGTGCTCAAACCAGCATCGTCACTGCCAACGCAACAGCGTTGCAGCGGCAGCCCGGTGTGCAAATTTCTTCAGGAAATTCATTCACAGTGGCGGTGATGCTGGCGCAGCTTGAGGCAACCCGACTGAAAACCGGATTGCCGAAGACGGGTCGCCTGGCGATTGTGGGAGCCACCGGGAACATTGGTTCAGCGATCGCCCGCTGGTTTGCTGCACCCGGAAACTGGGAAGGCCCGGTCTGTCTGCTGGGCCGTATCGGACAGAGTCCGCGACTGGCGGCGCTTCAAAAAGAACTCAGCAGCAACTCGGGAAATTCGCAGGTGCTGCTGATGCAAAACAGTGCCGAGCTTGAGCTCTGTGATGTGATCGTCGTGGCCGTATCCGGTGATCAGACTGTGATTGAGAGCCAGCACGTGAATCGAGAGCGAAGAGTGTTGGTCGCCGATGTATCACAGCCGCGGGCAGTTTCCGCGTCGATCAGTACCGAGCGTCCACTGGCTACGGTTATTCAGGCGGGACTGGTGAAGCTGCCTGAAGATCCTGATTTCAGACTGACACCTCATACGCCCCGCGGAACCTGTTTCGCCTGCACTGCTGAAGCCCTGCTGATGGGACTCGAGCCGCACCCGCTGCTCCGGCTGAACGGAAACATTGACCCTGACGCAGTGGCAACTCTGCTGCGAATGGGAAGAAAATACGGAATGATCGAGCCCGGAGTGGATGGCTGAATGCGACCGTCCCCGGTGTTGCGGTGCATGGCGGGGACAAAGCCATCGTTCCCGGCGGTTGGGATCAGACACCGGCCCCGCCGACTGCTGGTACCTGTCTGCTGTCGGGGGCGTCATAGAAGAAGTTGGACATCAGGTGTTCCGCGCAGAACAGGAGCAGCAGCAGCCCCAGCAGCAAAGGCAGCACCTCGACTCCCAGTCGCCCTGTTCGCTGAATGGCCTGCAGTTGATCGGGGTCGTGAATAATGACAGCCTGCCGCTGTCCGGTCAGCATCTTCAGTTCGTCATCAGAGACTTTTGTGAGGTCTGTTTCGTCATCGCGGAAATTGACGGCAAAGGCAGCATCGAAGCCCGTGGCCACATCAACGGCCTGCAGCAGGTAGTGTCCCTGTTCTTCGGCATCGGTGAGCAGAACGTCAGAGGCTGCGGGTTCGAGCTGTCCTCGAGTTTGTCGCAACCCAGGGCGACGCAGCAGGTACTGCTGGAAACGCTGTTTTTCGGGGATGGGCAGATCCACTGGCTCACCGGCAATGTAATTGCAGCGTTTGTCAGTGGCGTTGGTAAGGTACTGCAGCAAACTGTCTGCCAGTACCAGAAAACTCCAGCTGTCCGGCAGGTTATTCCACAAGTTGCCTCCATCAACCAAATTGTCCATGGCCGACGTGAACAGCAGACACCGGCCTCTGCCGATGGTGCGTTCAAGGAGTGCGGGGCGGTCGGCAGGTCCGGTGAACTGCATGAGTGTGCGAGCAGCAGGGTCGGCTTCGACAGCCCAGCAACGATCGAAAGCCACTGCCGCGAGTTCGGTTCGAAGGCCCTCATCCTGCAGAAACACGCGGGTCACGCCGTTTTCGCCGCTGAGGTTCAGGTAGCCTGGGGTGTCGAGATACTTGATGACGGTGAGTGGAGTGGCGGGCAGCAGGCTGCGGGCGGCGTCAGTGGACCACATGGCAGGCTGAAGCCTGCCGGAACCCGCGACCACAAACACACCACCGCCGGCGTCAGCGTATTTGCGCAGTTCGTTCCAGAGTATGTCATCAGGGCGACTGGGATTGATCAGCACAACGGCGTCACAGCCTGCGAAGTTCTGGTCGGCTGCTTCAGCCGTGGCGATCACCCGACATTCGCACTGGCGAACACCGGCACGTTCCAGCTCATCGGGCTGGAGAGCATTCTTCAGGTAGATCGCTTCACTGGTCCGGTCAGCAATCAGCAGGACTTTGGGAGCCGGACGGACTGCGACAGTAAAGTAACGCTGATTGTCATCCATCAGGGGATCTTCAGAAGCCAGTCGAACGGTGCCCTCCACCCACGCAGTATCGGGCGGGATGCGGACTGCCAGCTGAACCCGACTGGCATTTCCATCAAGACGTACACTGGCCGGTGGCGCAGCCGGGGTCTCTCGACCCGCCGGATCCGTCAGAATGGCCTCCAGCCTCGCATTGGCGGGCAGACCAGACGTGGATCTGACCGTCAAATTCAGCACAAGATCACGTCCGCTGACAGTGGACTGTTCTGATAGACGCAGATCGGCGAGACCGGCATTGACAGGTTGCGGGACAGAGACATCCACGAGGTAGATGTTCAGCCAGTCTTTGTCTGTCAGCAGTTGCACGAGCTGAGATTCATCCGGGAGCTGCCAGGCAGATTTCGAAAAATCCGTAAACACATAGATTTCTCGAACGTATTGATCGGCGGAACCACCGAGTCCGGCTTCCTGCTGAGTTCTGAGGCGGTCTTCCTGATGTGCTTCGATGGCCAGCCTCAACTGGCGATTCAGACGAGCGGGTACGGCAGTGGTGGTGAGTGATTCCAGTCGTGCAGCAACGCTGCCGGTGTCTGACTGAAAGATCACTTCGTCGCCGGACTGTGCACTGAGAATGGCAGAGCGACTGCCAGCGGGGAATCGTTCAAGCTGCTGCCGGGTGAGCTGACCGGCGTAGTCCAGCCGGGTGATGTTTTCCTGCCGGTATTTCATGCTGATGCTGTTGTCGATCAGAAACACGGCAGCAATGGGAATGTCCTCCGAACCTTCACTGGCCGGTGACAGCAGTTCAGCTCGAACTCGCAGGCCCCAGGGAATACCGGCCAGCAGAACAGCTGCCAGCAGGCCACCCAGCAGACAGAAGGCTCGACGTCGCCCCTGTCTCTGCTGTTGCACTGCAGGCCCGCCGGTTCCAGCTGCGTCACGCCGGCTGAGCCACACATAGCTGCTGACGGCCAGGCCAGCAGCACTGGCAATCCCCAGCCATTCCCACCAGCGCAGGCTGTAATTGGCAGCCGGCAGCGAGGGGCGTGCGAATACGAGAACCAGAGTGATGATCAGCAATGTTCTGAGGATCAGCAGCAGTATCTGTCGCAGTCGCATCCGGCGACTGTTTGCTGTACGACGGACCTTGAGCAGTCTGAGTGCCGGAAACTCAATCCGTTTCGGACGAGCCTTCATCGTCAGATGCAGGATCAGCGGAACGGCGGCCAGCAGCAGTCCCGCCAGAATTGTGGAGTTGATCAGGGTCATGCAGTTCCGTTCTGCCACACAAACAGCCAACCGGAATCGAATCTTCAACAGTTGCTTGTGTTTTTGCAAGAAATTCCGTGGCACTTTCCAATTGATTCAAAGGTTCGGTTGCCGGATAATTCGCAGGCTTCCAATTGCAGAAAACTCCGCTGTACCGCCCCTTTTCAGGAAATCTCTGCTGTGTCGGCTTCGACTGTGCCTCCTGTGATCCGACTGGTGCTGGGATGTCTGTTATGGACATTGCCAGTTGCCTGGGGGCTGTACGCCGCCGCCTCCCAGTCTGCAGGGGCCACCAGCGTTGTGCAGTTGTTTCGCCAGATGGGAAGGTGGGCTGGTGGTGCCACCGTACAGATGCAGGCCAATTCTGATGTACCAGTTATGCTGGCAGCCAACGATCCTGTGTTTTATACGGATGCCACCGGGCGGACTCTGCAGGTGGGCAAAGTCCGAACAGCCGGTGGGCTGCTGTTTGACCCGGCCCCAGCCCGACAGACCGTGCTGCTGCTTGACGAAGCCATGATTCGGCAGGCCTGTCCCGCAGGATTCGAACTGCACTATTACTCAACTCCCACATCACTCGATTGGGTCGCCAGGACTCTGCTTCCTCAGGAACGGCGGGCCGAGATCACCAGCATACTGGCCCGTGAATGGCAGAAGCACGGTCCGGAACTGACAGCGCGAATGCAGCCGATCCTGCAGGATGCTGTGGGGCAGATGGCTCTGGCGGTGGAATCACACCTGCCCACGGTGCTGGAACAGCACCGAACTCAGATCTCAAAAATTGCTGATCGGTACCAGGAAGAGGTTGTGAAGCAGAAAGTCGTGCCGCTGGTACGGGCTCAGATACTGCCGATTATTGAACGTGAAATCAGACCGGTAGCGCTGGATGTGGGCCGCGAACTCTGGGATCGCGTCTCACTGTGGTCCTTCACGTGGCGTTACCTGTATGACGTGTCACCGCTGCCTGAACGAAACGCTGTGAAACGCGAGTTTGAGCGATTTCTGGCGGAGGAAATCCGGCCGGCCATGGAAGCCCGCGTGGATGATTTTGTGGCCGCCACCGAACGTATCGTCCGGGCTGTCAGCCAGAATCGGGAAGTTCGTGAAGTGATTCGTGAAAGCCTGCACTCCTCGGCCACCGACACGCAGATTCGTGATCTGACCTGGTCCGTATTTCGGGACGCATTCCTGACGAATCCGGCAGTCCATCAGGCACTGCAGACGTCGCTCAGCAGCGCCGATGCCCAGCAGGCCCTGCGCCTTGCCGGCATCTCCTTCGAACCCGCAGTTCGCGAAATTGGTGATGCAATCTTCGGAAACCGTGATGACGGAATCAGCGCGGAATTTGCGCGAGTTATGCGGCTCCAGATTCTCCTCAAGGATCGTCGCTGGCTGCAGGTGGTACCACGCTCGCAAGGTGCAGAAAAATCCTCAAAAATCGTGATCCGAATCGGCACAGACTCGAAACAGTTTCCGCTGGAGTTTGAGGGACGCCAGCTGAGCCCCTTGACGATGCCCGAACCCGTGTTGCAGCCCTGATCCACCCGCGTTCAGGTTACAAACGCTTTGCATAGAAAATTCCGATGCATCGAATTCCAGCATCCCGGAGTCCCCTGCCGCTGCACCAAAACACTCTCTAAAGTATCCTTTTGTCCACACCCAATCGCGAAACAGGTGGAGTCTGCATTGAACTGCCGGAGCTCCAGTTGCCTGAACCGGGAAAAAAAAGACGCGATTTGCTTCGGGCAAATTCGGCAGAAAACGACTGTTTTGACCGAATTTGCCAGCAAAATCGCCCTCGATTGAACGATTTCCGGTCGCTGCGGCAGAAGTTTCGAAAAAGCCCCGGAATTCAATCGCTGCGTTTTGGCCAGAGTTGACGGTTGGCCTAGAACCTCCGCTGAAACCTCGGTTTTTTCCAATTTGCAGACTTCGTTTCAACTGCAGTGTCTCTTGTTGTGAGAAATGGTTGTGAGCCAGTTCTTTTCGCCACGAGAAGTTGCCGTTGCCATTGGCGTAAGTGAGTCATCACTGAAGCGCTGGGTGGACAAGGGTCTGATTCAGGCATCGAAGACCGGTGGCGGTCACCGACGTCTTCAACTTGACTCAGTGTTGCGCTATGTGCGCGACGAGAAAATGTCTCTGGCCAACCCCGAGGCGATCGGCCTGCCGCCGGGTACTGGAGCAGGTTCCGTATCGGAACAGGGTGCCGCGGGCGAGTTTATGCGGGCAATGACGTCCGGCGACGAGATGACGGCTCGCAGGGTCATTCTGGATCTGTACCTCCGCGGGACCAGTGTATCTCGAATCTGTGACCAGATTATGGGCCCGGCCTTCCACCGTATCGGCGACATGTGGCAGTGCGGCGAGGTTGAGATCTACCAGGAGCGGAGGGCGTGTGAGACCTGTCTGAGGGTCCTGCACGAACTACGCAACGGGGTTGGCTCCGGTCCTGAAGCCGGCCCACTGGCACTCGGTGGAACTCTGGATGGAGATCCTTACACGCTCGCTGTCAGCATGGCTGAGTTGGTGCTGCGAGACTGTGGCTGGCGTGCCGTCTCACTCGGACACATGCTGCCATTTGAGACCCTGAGACGAGCGATTGAGATTGATCGCCCCGCACTGATGTGGGTCAGTGTCTCGACCATCAGGAACGTGGATCGCTTCATCGCCAGTTTTAATACGCTGTTCGACACGGCCACCGCATTTGGTTGTGCGTTGGTGGTTGGGGGGCAGGGGATGACCGGCGAGGTTCGCAGAATGCTGCGGTTTACCACCTTTTGTGACAATTTCATGCACCTCGAAGCATTCGCTCGCACCATTCGGCCGCGGATCTGATTCTGCTGAGCAAAGTGGTTTGGGTGGTTCTCGGTCCGTGAATTCTGCCAACCCCGTCTGGTTACGACTGAATGGTGCCTGCCTGATCTCAGGATGGGTCTATACTGTGGCAACCGATCGACCATCAGTTGGTCGAAAGACCTTGCTGTCAGTCTGACCGATCCGGATTAGCCGATGACCAACGCGTTTCCATATGATGCCATTCTGGTGCTTTCCTTTGGCGGTCCCGAGAAGCGGGACGACGTCATCCCCTTTCTGGAGAACGTCCTGCGTGGCAAACCGGTGCCGCGCGAACGCCTGCTTGAGGTGGCGGAACACTACTATCATTATGACGGCGTCAGCCCGATCAATCAGCAGTGCCGGGAACTGATCGCGGCGCTGCAGCAGGAATTGCAGTCCGCAGGAATCGGCTTGCCAATCTACTGGGGTAATCGCAACTGGCACCCGCTGCTGCCTGAGACACTGCAGCAAATGCACCGAGATGGTGTGCGTAAAGTTCTGACCTATGTGACCAGCGGTTTCAGTTGCTACTCAGGCTGCCGTCAGTACCGCGAAAATATCATCGCGGCGATTCAGGATCCGGCGCTGGCTGGCATGGAAGTGCACAAAATCCGCGTTTTCTACAACCATCCGGACTTCATTGATGTGCTGTCAGAATGCGTAGGTGCAGCATTACTACAGGCAGCCGAGGGTGGCCAGCAGCCTGTGGTGGCCTTCACTGCTCACAGCATTCCGAAGGGTATGGCTGATACGTCCGATTATCAGCGACAACTGTCAGAAAGTTGTCGGCTCATCGCCGAAAGGCTTTCCCTTGGGCCGCAGCAGTACCGGCTGGTGTATCAGAGTCGCAGTGGACGTCCGGAAGATCCGTGGCTTGAGCCTGATATCCTGGACTACATCCGCGAACTGCATGCAGCGGGAGTCCGCAGCGTTGTGATTTCGCCCGTGGGGTTCTTGTCCGATCATATGGAAGTCCTGTACGACCTTGACGATGCGGCCCGCCATCTTTGCGAAGAACTGGGCATGACCATGGTTCGCGCCGGGACTCCGGGGTCGCATCCTCAATTCGTCCGCATGATTCGCAAACTGATTGAAGAACGTATGCACGGTGCTCAGCGTGAGTGTATCGGGCTCTTCCCGGCTAATCACGACGTTTGTCCGACCGACTGTTGCCCGGCACCACAGCGTCCTGGCCGCCCTGCCAGTGCCGGCGGACGACCGGCCTGATTGAATTCCACAGGGTGTGCTCCATCGGCAGACACGCACTGCGATTCATAGTCGCGCTGGTACATCTGCACTGGTTGCCGTTCGCGTTCCGCGGTCCGGTTCTGCCGGCGAATTTGGTCGAACCCGATTCTGCAGGGTCCTGACAAGTTGTGCGGGTGCCGTCCGCTTTGTAGCGGGAGCGGTACGGCGTGCCTGTTCAGCCCACTTGAGGGCAAGTGCAGATTGCTGGTCAGCCTCCAAAGATTCTGCCAGCAGTGCCAGCAGTTTCCAGTCTCTGAACTGAGAGAGTTCGCAGGCCTTCTGTGCCGCTCGAACAGCCTGACCGGCATCGCGAACCGCCGGGTCCGGGCAGCGGATCAGCAGACGAGCATATTGCTCCCAGGCCTGAGGGTCCCCTGGTCTGAGTGCCAGCACCTGTTCGAGATCGTGACGTGCCTCAGAGTGCTCCCCCAAAGCTGATCGGGCTGCTGCACGACTGCTCCATGCACGGTCAAGTGTCGGGCGAACCTCGATGGCTCGGCTCCACGCCTCGGCAGCTTCCGCGTGTCGACTGAGTCGGAACAGAATAAGTCCTCGATTGTACCAGCCAACAGCATTGTCCGGTTTCAGCTGCAGGGCGGCATCGTAGAGTGTCAGTGCCGTTGCGGATCGACCATCGGCGGCTTCCAGTTCCGCAAGGTCAAACAGGCAGGCGGTATTCGCCGCGTCAAGACGGAGGCTGCGTTCAAGATCTCGCCGTGCCTCGTCTCGCTGACCCAGGCGACTGCGGGCCAGACCGCGCAGATGCCACGCCTCAGCGGACAAAGGTTGCAGTCTGAGAAGTTGCAGGAGATCGGTTTCCGCTGCATCACAGCGCCCGACTTTGAGCAGCAGACGAGCACGCTTCAGCAGCAGTTCCGTATTATGCGGCTGTTTTTTGAGCAGGAGTGAGTAGTCAGCAGAGGCTTCGCGGAAGTTGCCACGAGCAAATTCCAGATCCGCCCTGGCAAGTCGACCCGGGTCGTGTTCGGGAGCCAGTTCCAGAAGTCGTGTCAGTTCAGCAGCAGCCTGAGTGCTGCGCGCAACTGCGAGCAGGCAGCGGGATCGGGTCCAGATGATGACGGGTGTATCGAGTGCTCGTACAGTGTCGGATTCGAGATCTTCAAGGGCGGCGGAGTGATTCCCCGCAAGGGCCAGCAGCATTCCGCGGGCGAGACGAGCCTGGCCGCAATTCGGGTCATTCAGCAGGACAATTTCAGCATCTTCTTCAGCATCCGCCCACGCCTCAAGTTCGGTGAGGATGTTCAGTCGCTGGGTACGAAATGAGACGCTGGCGGGATCCGCTTCTATGAGTCGCGTGAGAATTTCTCGGGCTTCCGCGGAGTGGCCGCTGCGAATGAGGGTATTGGCGAGCAGCTGCAGAATCTCCGGTGTTCGCTGGTCTTCGGGAATCTGCAGCAGCAGGGTCGCAGCTTCTTCAAGGTGCTCCTCGGCCAGCTTAATACGAGCAGCTACAAGCAGGGCCTGCCGCAGTTGCTGCTGTTCGGGTGCCAGCTGTTTCACCACTGCGGCAGCGCTCACCGGGTCTCCGCTGTTCAGCAGCAGTTCAGCCTGCAGCAGTTTCAGTTCGACAGAGAAGGCCGAGGGACATGCCGATGAAGCGCGTGCCAGCAATTCCAGCTGGGCTTCCGACCCGAAGTCGGTTCCGGCGTTTTCCACAAGCCGACTCAGAATTTGTTCGCTGGCCTGTGGCAGCAGATCCGGGTGCAGATATTCAGCGAAGGCTTCGTCAGTTCGCTGCAATTCCAGCAGCAGATCAGCACGGCGCCTGCGAACACTGTTGCTGATGGACGGCAGTTGCATCAGGGTATCTATATCACGAAGGGCAGCAGCAGGATCACCCAGGGCCTGCAATACCGAGGCCCGCAGTTCAAGGGCCAACGGCAGTGCGGGAGACTGTTCAAGTACGGTGTTGAGGTCCTGCAGTGCGGCCGTGAACTGCCGAGTCTCCGACTGCAGACTGGCTCGCAGCAATCGCAGGTCAGGATCAGTGCTGCGCTGTGACACCAGCCACGTATACTCCTGCAGGGCTTCCTCAGGTTTGTGCAACTGTTGCAGCAACTGCGCATGCAGTCGATGCACGGCTTCATCGTGCGGACGATCGGCCAGCAGTATGGCCGTATGCTTCAGGGCTGCTTCAGGTTGATAAAGCTGTTCCAGCACTGTGGCAAGCTGCAGACGGGCCTCATCGAGAATGCTCGGCTTCATTGCCGTCAGTAACGGATCCATCAACAGTTGCTGCAGGATCGCAACCGCGGCTTCAGTTTCACCGGAGCGGATCAGGCAGGTGGCGGATTCCAGCCTGGCAGCCGGATGTTCGGGGGCAATGGCCAGCACCTGCTGCAGAAGCCGGCCGGCAACCGCATGTTCTCCGGCAAGCTGCTCGGTCAGTGCCAGCTCGAACAGCGTTTCAGTGTCCTGCGGAGCCAGATCAAGAGAATGCTGGAGGTCGCGGCGAGCAGCATCAGCGTCGCCCGCCAGTCGCAACTGGCGTCCGCGTTCCCGCCACGCGACATGCAGCTCAGGCTGCAACTGGCAGACGGCAGCCAGATCTGCCAACGCTCGCTGCTGGTTTCCGGCATTTCCCCATGCCTGCCCTCGCAGCAGCAGCGCTTCGGTATTCAATCGATCTTTGTGCAGCAGCACCGTCAGGTCTTCGATTGCCTGCTCCGGGTGAGAATCCACCAGCAAACGTGCCCGCTGCAGCCTCGCTGCCGTATGCTCCGGCGACTTCTGGATTACAGTGTCCAGATCGTGCAATGCCGCCACTTCCTGCAGCGACTGCAGTCGAATTCGGCTGCGGGCGAACCACGCAGCTGTCAGGCGGGAATCGACTTCAACGGCCTGCGACAGGGACCTCTCTGCCGCTGTCAGATCATTGTCGTTCAGTTGCGCCAGCCCCAGGGCCTGCAGCGCTTCGCCCCAGCGTGGTTTCAGTCGAACAGCATTTTCAAGTGCCAGCACAGCTTCAGCCGGCCGCTGCAAACTCGTCAGACAGAGACCGCGCCCAAAATGGGCATCGGCCAGATCCGGAGCAAGTGCCACCGCCTGACTGAGCTTCTGCAGAGCCTCTGCGTGCCGTCCGGCACCTCGCAGCTCCGTGCCCTCAGCAACAAGCTGCTGCGCCTGCTTTTTTTGATCTGCGCAGCCATTCAGAAAGAGCACAATGGCAGCCAAAAGCAGCGGCGGCAGTTTTTGCAGGCAACTGCTGCATCCAAATGTCTGCTGGAAAAATGGGGACAACGTGGCAGGCCTTTGGGAGAATGGAGAAAATCGTCACTGCCGAGTTTGCCACGATCGTACGCGGACAACGGCACGCCTCGAGCCCTCTTCCGGAGAATCGGCACCATTGCTGTAATGCAATTCTTCACCGTCTCTGATGTGACCGGAAATTTACGGGACACTGAATTCAGCACCACATCCCCTGCCACACTTACCCAACCGGCATGTTGCGCACAGATTGTCAGGTCTGCCTGTCTTCGCTCTTCCGCTGCGGCTGCAGTTTCACTGCCGATTGATCGCGGTGCACTGCGTCCCGCTGAAGCCGGAGGGGGAAATTCGCCGAAAACTTCAGGCAGGACCTGCCGATCGGACGTGATTGCGCTGGAGCAACGCCATGGAGCCGCGGCGTTGATCAGCACAGCTACAGGATGAAATTGTACATGGACAACGCAAATCTTTTCTCAGATGATCAGATGGCCATTCTCGGTTGCCTTGCCGCGATTGCGGCCTGCATGCTGATGATGGGACTGAGCTTTCGGTTTGGCACTGTGAACCAGACGGTTGAAAACTCGGACACCAGGGACGCCTCTCGCGAAGAGACACGCAGGGACTCAGCACGGCGTGCTGCCTGACATTCGATCGGTATTTGCTTCTGCTCTTACGGGGTTCCACTCATGATTCGGACCGGGAAATTGATGGGTGCGGCTTTGCTGCTGGCAACTGGCTACATGGCGGGTGCGGTTTCGCAACCGGCGGTGCTGTCGGCGGTCAGTCAGGAAGGCGGGAGTAATGACGTTGGCCAGGACGTGCTGAAGGCTTACCACGCAGTCAGCAAATCGGTTAAGGAACTGAACAGCCTGCTGTCGGCCGGGGGGCAAAGCACGACCGTGACATCGGGAGTGAACTTTTTTGGCAGCTCCGTCGGAGGGGTCAACGCCGAGCAGGATCTGGAAGAGGGTCGGGGGGTGGACCCCGAAACGTTTGCCGCGCTGTATGCTGACCTGGCAACGCCCCGAATCGCCGAGCACCTCGACTATGACGAACTGGGCCGTCTGCGTTACAAGAAAAACGTCGTGCGAATCTACTCGCGCGAGCGTTTGAAGACGTTGTTCAGCAAACGGGACCAGCTGGATGTTCGCTCTGAGACAGCCAACTGAACAGTGCTGTATCGGTTGTGTGGGTTCTGCGATTTGTATCGGTACGGAGATAACAGATTTCGGGGCAATATGTGTCCCCCGTTCAGTGACCCTGAACTAGTTTTGCTGACGCCGGTCGGAGGTTCTGCCGGCTTGCGTGTTCTGACGGTGGACTCACTTTTGCTCGGATCATCAGAATGGCTGCAATTCTGCATCCGCTGGGCCCGGGTCGACAGATTTCTGTTGACCGTGCGGTCGTTCTGATTGGTCGCAGCAACGATTGCGATGTGATCCTCGACACCAGTACTCGCATTTCCAGAATCCACTGCGCAGTCGTCCAGGTGAACAACGAATACTTCATTCGTGATCTGGGCAGCATGAACGGTGTGTGGTGCGGTGGCGAGCGCGTGGTTCGCGACCTGCAACTGGTGAATGGACTTGAAATCGCAATCGGCGATCTGCGTTACATTTTTCTGGACAATGCGGCCTCGGCCGGTCGGCCGCAGGCTGTCACACCTCAGTCATCAGGTCAACCAATACCGATTCGGGCCGTGCAGATTCTGTCAGCCGGCGCAGTCGCCGCCGACGAACCGTCCGACGCCGACACGATTCGGGATCAGCGGATGTCAGCGTCCCCCGGCGCAACCGCCCTTCCGCCTGCCGGCGTTGTCGAAGTGATTGATGATCTCGAAGTGATTGATGATCTGGAGGTGATCGATGACGTTGAGATCATCGATGAGGATCCCGACATCCCTCTGAAACCCTGACCGTGCTCAGCGTCTGCACTTAGCGCACCCTATTTCATGCCCAATGCCCGGACAAGGAACGCCAGTTCGTCGGATGACTCCTCGATGATCTTCGCAGTCGGCTTCCCCGCCCCATGTCCGGCGGATGTTTCAATACGGATCAGTACGGGAGCTGTGCCTGTCTGCGAAGCCTGCAGTCGGGCGGCAAACTTGAAGCTGTGACCTGGAACCACGCGATCATCCGTATCAGCCGTGGTGACCATGGTCGCCGGATACTTCGTGCCGGGCTTCAGGTTGTGATAGGGCGAGTACTTCAGCAGGGCGGGAAATTCTTCGGCGTTGTCGGCACTGCCGTAATCATCAGTCCAGAATCTCCCGGCTGTGAAACGGTGGAACCGCAGCATATCCATCACGCCAACACCCGGCAGACAGGCTCCGAACAGGTCCGGTCGCTGGGTCATGCAGGCCCCCACCAGCAATCCACCGTTGCTGCGTCCCTGAATAGCAAGCCGGGAGCTGCTGGTGTATTTGTTTTGAATCAGCCACTCCGCTGCAGCTATGAAGTCATCAAACACATTCTGCTTCTGCAGTTTGGTACCGGCCTTGTGCCATTTTTCACCGTATTCTCCACCGCCTCGCAGATTTGCAACCGCAAGGACTCCGCCCATCTCCATCCAGGTGATGCGACTGACGCTGAAGGACGGCGTGACAGAGATGTTGAATCCACCGTATCCGTACAGCAGCACGGGATTGCTGCCATCCTTTTTCAGACCTTTGCGATGGCAGAGAAACATGGGAATGCGAGTGCCATCACGGCTGGTGTAAAACACCTGTGATGTTTCGTAATCGTCAGGGTTGAATTTCACCGCGGCGCGACGGAATTCCCGGCTTTCACCAGTAATCATGTTGTAACGATAGATCGTGGGTGGCAGTGCAAAACTGCTGAACGAGTAAAAGGTGTCTGTGTCAGCCCGACGACCGTCGAATCCTGCCGCCGATCCGATACCGGGGAACTCCACTTCGCGCACAAAGCTGCCATCCATCGCATGCAGTCGAACATGCGAGCGAGCATCCTTCAGGTAGCTGCACACAAACATGTTGCCGACGATGCGTGTGCTCTCCAGAGCATTTTCAGACTCAGGGATCACCTCCTGCCAGTGCTCTTTTTGAGGCTTCTTCAGGTTGATCGCGATAACCCGGCGATTCGGAGCATTCAGATTTGTCTGGAAGAACAGCACATCACCTTCATTACCAACGAAGGAATACTCATTTTCAAAATTGCTGATGAGCTCCCGGGGCAGACCGTAGGGTTCACGCAGATCCTTCACGACAATCCGATAACGATCATCCGTACCAACCCAGACCGTGATGATCAGATAACGCCCGTCTTCAGAAACACTGAGCTGGAAACCCCAGTCGGGCTGATCCGGTCGCTCGTACACCAGCACGTCGGAAGACTGTGGCGTGCCGATCCGATGGTAATAAACTTTCATATCACGGTTCAATGACTGAAAGGCAGCACCGTCGGCCGGTTCGGGATAGCGAGCGTAGAAGAAACCGCGACTGTCCGGAGTCCATTCTGCACCGCTGAACTTCACCCAGCGAATTTCATCGTCCAGCACTTTACGGGATTCGATGTCCATCACTTTCCAGGTGTTCCAGTCAGAACCTGCCTGCTGAACTGCATAGGCTGCAAAACGCCCGTCATCGCTGAACGCGGTTCCGGAGAGGGCCGTCGTGCCATCGGTGGACCATGAATTCGGATCCAGCAGCACTGTCGGCTCTGACTGCAGCGTTTCCTGCATCCAGAGCACATTCTGATTCTGCAGACCATCATTCCGTGAGAAGTAGTAACGACCACCACGACGGAACGGAGCCCCGATCTTTTCATAGTTCCACAATTCCGTCATTCGCTGACGGATGGTTTCCCGCTGCGGAATGGCTTTCAGATAGTCAAACGTGACCGCGTTCTGTGCTTCCACCCACGCAGCCGACTCTTTCGAAACACGGACATCGTCCTCCAGCCAGCGATAAGGATCGGCGACCTGAGTACCGTGGAATTCATCAACCTGATCGACGGTCTTTGTTGCGGGGTACGTGATTTTCACATCCTGAGCCTTCAGGGAACTGCTGCAGGCCAGTTGACCGCAGATCAGAGCGAGTGTCAGCAGGGCATTTGACAGCAGACGATGCATGGAACAATTCTCCGGAATCCAGCCTGGGCGGTGGGCAACCTGTGACGAACAGTTCGCCCGCAACCATTTCCTCGGTGCCGCAAAGATATCAAAAATGGGGCCTGATGGAAACTGCGCAGCGGACTTTTGACCGAACGACTGATCCTCAGCCGACGGTTGGTCTGGTCGCCCGCGGACTGGTGTTTTATCATCCCTGTTCCACTTCCGACGATTCAGGAAAACAAGCGGAGACGTTGCGATGACCGAACTGCGGCTGATGCTGGTGTGCCTCGTATCCCTGACGGGACTGGCAGAAGGTGGGGACTGGCCGCAGTTCCTCGGCGTGAATCGCACCGGCACTTCCACGGAAACCGGCCTGCTGAAGACCTTCCCGCAGGATGGTCCGCAGGTCGTCTGGAAAACGCCGCTGGGAACCAGCATGTCCGGAATTGCCGTTGCAGGGAAACAGGCGCTGACATTGTTTCAGGATGAAACCCGGCAGTTTGCAGTTTCCCTGAGTACCGAGACTGGTCAGATACTCTGGAAGACCGCCCTCGCTCCGGCTTTCGAAAACGGTATGGGAAATGGCCCCCGGGCTACTCCAGCCGTGGCTGAGGGCCGAGTGTTTGTCATGACCGGAGAGGGCCTGCTGGCCGGACTGGACGCCGCCACTGGAAAGCTGCTCTGGAAGGTCGATGTTCCGCAGCAGTTCGGGGGGCAGGCAGCCGAGTATGGAGTTGCCTGCTCGCCGCTGGTTTCCGGAGATCTGGTGATCGTGCAGGCTGGATCAGAGGCGGCAGGTATCGTTGCGCTGCAGTCTGCTTCCGGCAAGCTGGTGTGGAAGTCCCGCAGCGGACGTTCCGGATATGCTTCGCCGGTGCTGCTGACACTGGCGGGAGTCTCGCAGGTCGTGGCGTTCGACGCTGCCGGTGCCGGTGGCCTTGATCCCCGGACGGGTGCGGAATTGTGGCAATTTCCGTTTCCTACGGAGTATGACTGCAACACGGCGTGTCCGGTGCAGGTCGGAGAACGCGAAGTACTCATCTCCGCAGGTGAAAACCATGGAGCAGTGATTCTGCAGCTGACTCCGTCCGGTGTCGCTTTCGAGGCAAAACCCGTGTGGAGTTCGCTCGGCAAAGACAGTCAATTGCGAGCCGAATGGCAGACGCCGGTCATACATAACGGACATTTGTACGGATTGGACAACAGTGGCAGTGCCGGTCCGATCACGAATCTGGTCTGCATTCGCCTCAGCGATCGAAAGACCGTCTGGCAGAAGTCGCGATTCGGGAAAAGCAATCTGATTCTTGCCGACGGTCGCCTGTGGATCACCACGATGAAGGGCGAACTGGTGCTCGTGGAAGCATCGGACCGCGAATATCGGGAACTGGGCCGGGCCGTGGTCCTGGAAACGACTCGCCAGGCACCTTCGCTGGCAGATGGTCGGCTGTATGTCCGGGATGATCAGCACGTGATCTGCCTCGACGTGCGTGGATCTCGCTGAGTTTCCCGGGCCTCGGTAAAATCCCTCTGTACCCCCCGAATTCTGCCACCCCGCAGGTCGGTTTCTGCTATGCTCTGCGTCCGTTGGCTTTCAGCAGACCAGGCATTCGGACGGGCTTCAGAACGGCAATCAGGGCAATGACATCCTCTTTTCCACCTGTTGAAGAACAGCTTCGAGTAATCACTCGTGGTATCGAAAAAGTTGTACCGCAGGACGAGCTGCGAAAAAAGCTGCAGCACAGTCGGGATACGGGGACACCGCTGCGGGTGAAGTACGGAATTGACCCGACGGGCATTGATGTGCATCTGGGGCACACGGTTCCGCTGCGAAAGATTCGACAGTTCCAGGAGCTGGGCCATCAGGCGGTGATTATCATCGGAAACTATACGGCGCTCGTGGGTGACCCCAGTGGCCGCGACGAGGCGCGCAGTCGTCGCCTGACGGCTGACGAAGTCGAAAACAATGCTCGCGACTACCTGGCTCAGGTGGGCAAGGTGGTGGACATGTCCCGTGCCGAGGTGCACCGGAATGGTGACTGGTTCGGGAGAATGTCTTTTGCTGACGTGCTTGGTCTGTGTGGTCGTGTGACGGTAGCCCAGCTGCTGACCCGTGATGACTTTGCGAAGCGTTACCGCGAAGAGCGTGCCATCTTTCTGCACGAGTGTCTGTATCCGGTGATGCAGGCCTGGGACAGTGTGGAGATTCGGGCGGACGTCGAGCTGGGCGGCACAGAACAGCTTTACAGTTTTATGCTGGCTCGCGATCTCCAGGCTCAGCAGGGACTGTCGCAGCAGATTGCTGTGATGTCACCGATTCTGGTGGGCCTCGACGGCATCCGTCGAATGGGCAAAAGCCTCGGCAACTACATCGGCATCAGTGAGCCGGCGTACGAGATGATGAAGAAGTTCATGCAGTTGCCTGATGGCGTCATGCGAATGTATTTTGAGCTGTTGACAGAGTTGCCGATGGAGGAGGTTGATCGGCTGCTGGCAGGTCATCTGAAGGAAGCAAAGGTGGCTTTGGCCACGAACGTGATTTCCCAGTATCACTCGCCTGAGGCTGCGGCGGCGGCAGGTCAGCGGTGGCAGGCAGAGATTGGTGGTGAAGCACTGCCATCAGACATTCCGGAGGTGGTACTGGATGCCTCACTTCTGACGGACGGGACGTTGACTGCTGTGCGGCTGCTGACAGCCCTTGGTCTGTGCACCAGCAACAGTGAGGCTCGGCGACTGGTTGAGGGTGGCGGGGCCCGCACCGGCCCGGAGAAGTCCCCGATTACGACTCATGACCAGCAGGTGTCGGTCAGTGATGGACTGCTGGTGTGGGCAGGCCGTAAGAAGTACTGCCGCGTACGCATAGGCTGAACAGGAATTTGTCATGGTTGTCAGAACTCGCTTTGCCCCCAGTCCCACCGGTTACATGCATATCGGGGGAATGCGAACGGCACTTTTCAACTGGTTGTGGGCGCGACGCAATCGCGGAACATTCATTCTGCGAATCGATGACACGGATCAGCAGCGGAACATGGATGAAGCGCTGGGGCCGATCCTGCAGGCGTTTCGCTGGCTGGGACTGGACTGGGACGAAGGTCCGGATCGACCGGGACCGAATGGTCCCTGTTTTCAGTCGCAGCGGCGGCATCTGTATGATGCAGCACTGCAGCGACTGCTCAGCAGCGGGCACGCGTATCGGGACTTTGAACCGGCAGCGGAAACTCAGCGGCAGCGTGAGGCTGCTGAACAGCAAAAGCAGGTATACGTCAGCAGTCGCACATCTCTGCAATTGTCCGTTGATGAAATTCAGCAGAAGCTGGCAGCAGGCGAGCCCTGTGTGATTCGCCTGCGGGTGCCGCGCGAGGATCGCGTGGTGATTGACGATCACGTGCGCGGGCGCGTGGAGTGGGATTGCAGCCTGATGCCTGACCCCGTGATTGCTCGCAGCGACGGTTCACCGCTGTACAACTTTGCCACGGTGGTGGATGATGCGGCCATGGAGATCACACATGTGATTCGTGCGGAGGAACATCTTTCCAATACGCCGATCCAGGTGCTGCTCCACCGTGCTCTGGGAAACAGCACTCCGGAGTGGGCCCATATTCCCTACGTGGCTGCTCCGGGAAGCAAAGAGAAAATCAGCAAGCGAAAAATCGCCCAGTATCGAAAGAACCCACAGTTTCAAAAACTGTTTGAACTGGGTGATGCAGTGCTCAGCCGTCTCGGCGTGGATGCCTCGTCTGATGCCCTGTCTCCGGTGATGGTGGCTTATTACCAGCAGGTAGGATTCATACCGGCGGGAGTGCTGAATGCACTCGTAAGAATCGGCTGGTCCTTTGATGATCAGACTGAAATTCTTTCGCTGCCCGAGATGATCGCGAAATTTTCGCTGGAGCGGGTCATCCGCAGTCCCGCCGGACTTGATCCTGACAAGCTGATCAGCTTTCAGTCGCACTGGATGCATCAGCTTCCTGCAGAGCAGAAGCTGGAGGGCTGTCTGCAGTGGCTGCAGCGGGCCGGGCTGATTGCGAATGTCACGGATCCTGCTGTGCAGCAGTACGTGGCCAGTGTGATCGATCTGGCCGGGGATCGACTGCGAGTGTATGGCGATATCTTCTCGCTGGACGAGTTCTTCGTTGCGGATGACTCGGTGCAGATGGATCAGAAGAACTTTGAGAAGCGGGTACTGAAGGTTCCGGCGACGGCGGAACTGCTGCGGCAGCTGCAGCAGCAGTTGAACGATACCGTCGAATTCATGGCAGGTCCGCTGCATGATCGGCTGCAGGCGTTTTTGCAGCAGCATTCGCTGAAACCAGGGGATCTGTTCCCGGCCCTGCGATTGTGCATCAGCGGTAAGGCTCAGGGGGCGGACCTGTTCAGGACTCTGGAGCTGCTGGGGCGAGAGCGAGTGAACAGTCGCCTGACGAGATCCCTGTCGCAGGTTCCGACGGGCAGCTGAATTAAAGGTTACTGCGGAAAACTTGTTGATCCGCTGTCGGAGAATTCTGATGTCTCAGGTGGTGCCGCCGTCCTTTCTGTTTCAGTATGCCCTGCCGATGGTTCGAGCTGACCAGTTGCCCGGCAGTAAGGACAGTGCGCTGCGACTTCCTGCTGCAGCTACGGTGTTCCTGCCGGCTCAGCTGAATACTCCGGACATCCCCTGGACACTGAAGGCAGCGTGGAACACGGATGGGCTGGGATTCGAAATCCGGCTGCGGAAAAAATCGTTCCCCCCTGCGGGCCGCTGGTCCGCAGTGCAATCGTCAGATCGCGTGATGATTCTGCTGGATACTCGACCCGCCGTCGGCCTGCAGCGAGCGACGGAGTTCTGCAGCCTGCTGACAGTGCTGCCGCTTGACGACGATGCGGATGACCAGCCATCTGCTCGTTTCATCGAAATTGCGCAGCAGCGAACAACTCGGGTGGCCCAGGATCCGCGGCGCTGTCGACTGGAAACCGTGCTGGCAAGCGATGGGTACACGCTTTCGGTGTGGATCCCCGGCAGCCAGTTGCCCGGATTTGCCGAACTTGCTGAGACTCACGCACTGGGGCTGTATGTGATTATCGAGGATTCTGAACTGGGGCAGTTGCCGATGAGTGTGGGCGGTGACTTCCCAATCGCCTGGAATCCCTCGCTCTGGACTCGCATGGAACTGGCCTGAATGTCGTTTCCGGTGGCAGGGGATTTTGTATGAGTGTGTGCCCGAAAAACTTGTGGTTCGCGGTGATCGGACTGACAGTGATGGGATTTGGCTCAGATGACTGCAACGGTCAGGTGAACGATGCCGCGCCGGTCGGCGTGGTTGCAGTGGACCAGACCACCGCAGCGCCCGTCGTGATCGCTCATCGCGGTGCATCCGGGTATGTGCCCGAGCACACCACAGAGGCAGCGGTGCTGGCGCATGCCATGGGAGCGGATTACATCGAACAGGATGTGGTATTGTCAAAAGATGGTGTCGCTGTTGTTCTGCATGATCTGACGCTGAATGATGTGTCGGATGTGGCAAAGGTGTTTCCTGACCGTGTGCGACCGGATGGCCGCTGGTATGTGATGGATCTGATGCTGGCAGAGCTGCAGCAGTTGACTCTGACAGAGCGTCGCAGTGAGGGACGTCCATGGAAGCAGGCAGGGACTCGATTTCCCCTCGAGCAGGGGCGGTTTCGCATCGCGACTTTGGAAGAGCATCTGCGGCTGATTGATGGCCTGAACAAGTCACTGGGAAGAACTGCCGGGGTCTACGTGGAGGTCAAGGATCCGGCTCGGCATCGTGATGCGGGGCTGGACAGTTCAGTTGAGATTCTGAAGGTACTGAAGTCAGCCGGCTATGATTCCGCATCAGCTCCGGTGTTTGTGCAGTGCTTCGACGAGGCAGAAGTCCGGAGGCTGCGGACGGAGCTGAAAAGTCCGTTACCGCTGATCTGGCTGACGGCAAAGATGCCGGATGAGGCCAAGGTGCGCGAAGTCGCAGGATTCTGTGACGGTCTGGGGGTGACCCTGAACCTCGTGGTAACTGACGTAACAAAGCAGGGGCAGCCGACGATCACAACCCTCGTTGAGACGGCTCATCGTTATGGCCTGCAGGTACATGCCTGGACATTTCGAGCGGACGCGCTGCCCGCGGGCGTGCGGGATGCGGACCTGCTGCTGGAGTGGCTGACAGTGGAAGGTGGGGTGGACGGCATTTTCGCTGATCAGCCGGATGTCGTGGTGGGGTGGCGCAATCGGCGACTGGCAGCTGACGGCAGGGGAAACCCCTTCAGGCTGCTGAATGCCGGTCGACGACGAACTCCGGGAGCGGACTCGGATTCGCCTGGGCAGTCTCAGCCGGAAAATCCCCAGAATTAACCCGATTCCCTGGATTTGCCTGAAAAACTCAACGGAACAGCGAACCGCCCGATTGTTTCGCAGTGTCGTGCTCCGTAGACTTTGGGTTTGATCCATCCGATACATGTCCGGTACCAATCCTGATGACTGCTCCTGCCCGCCCCACAGACACCGTCGCTTCTCAGACTTCCGGTAATTCCGCTGCTCCGCGGTCGCCGCAGTTGTACCAGGCCAGTCTGGCCAATGCTCTGGCTGCCGCCCACATTGCAGATCAGCTGCGCGGTCAGAACATCGCAGTTCTGGACCTGACGGCTATCACGTCGATTGTGGACTTTTTCATTATTGCCACCGGCACCAGCAGTCGCCAGATGCATGCGATTGCTGATGAAGTAAACCGCAAGCTGAAACATGAGGACGGCAACCGCCGTGTCAGCATTGAGGGTTATCGAACCGAGGGTAACTGGATTCTGGTGGACTACGGCGACGTTGTGCTGCACGTGTTCACACCGGAAGGTCGCCAGTTGTACAATCTGGAACAACTGTGGGCGGATGCTCCGCGGATTGACTGGAAGTCATTGACAGCGTCGCCACAGAATTGACATTCGTCGGCTGATCGGGTTTGCTGTGTGGCAGAAGTGCCGGCTGAGCCTGCGTTGTGCTGCGGGTTCGGAATGTGCCTCAGGCTGCAATCCAGGAAACCACTCTCATGGCTCAGGCAATTCTGGCTCTGGATCAGGGTACGACCAGTTCGCGGGCAATTGTCTTCGGGCCGGACGGTCAGATCCTCGCAGTGGCTCAGAAGGAATTCGGGCAGCACTTTCCGCAGCCCGGGTGGGTTGAGCACGATGCGGATGAAATCTGGCAGACGCAGCTGGCCACAGCACGACAGGCATTGCGTCGAGCGAAACTGACGGCTGCCGATATTGCAGCGATCGGAATCACAAATCAGCGCGAAACGACGATCATGTGGGATCGGCAGACCGGACAGCCGATTCATCGGGCGATCGTCTGGCAGGACCGTCGTACAGCAGAGGTCTGTCGGCGTCTCGAAGCTGGTCGGCATGCTGCGGAATTTCGTAATCGCACGGGACTGAAGATTGATGCCTATTTTTCCGGGACCAAGATTGCCTGGCTGCTGCAGCATGTTCCGGGTGCCAGGGAGCTGGCGAAGGCCGGACGGCTGGCGTTCGGCACTGTCGATTCGTGGCTGTTGTGGAAGCTGACCGGTGGTGCCGTACATGCGACCGACGTAACCAACGCCTCGCGGACCATGGTCTGCAACATCCATGACTGCACATGGGACGCGGATCTGCTGAAAGCGTTGAAGATTCCGTCCAGTGTGCTGCCACAGATCCGCAGTTCCAGTGAGATCTATGGCGAAACGATTCCGGAACTGCTGGGGGGCTCTATCCCGATAGCGGGGATTGCCGGTGATCAGCAGGCAGCACTGTTCGGACAGTTGTGCCTGAAGCCCGGAATGGTGAAGAACACCTACGGCACCGGCTGCTTCATGCTGATGAATACAGGGACTCGCCCCAAAGCGTCCACCCGGGAACTGCTCAGCACGGTGGCATGGAGGATCGGCAACCGCACGGAGTATGCTCTGGAGGGCAGTGTGTTTGTTGCCGGGGCAGTTGTGCAGTGGCTGCGCGATGGTCTGGGGATCATTCGACGATCCGCAGACGTGGAGGCTCTGGCTCAGACGGTTCCGGATAACGGTGGAGTTGTGCTGGTGCCGGCATTTTCCGGACTGGGTGCACCACACTGGGATTCATGGGCGCGAGGCCTGATTGCCGGGCTGACTCGCGGCAGTACTGCCGGACACATTGCCCGGGCTGCGTTGGAATCGATCGCATTGCAGGTAGCAGATGTGCTGGACGCAATGAAGGCCGACTCAGGAATTCGAGTCACGTCTCTGCGGGTCGATGGCGGAGCTTCGGTCAACGATACTTTGATGCAGCTTCAGGCGGATATTTCGGGAGTACCGGTGGTACGCCCAAAGGTCTTCGAGACCACCGCAATTGGTGCGGCATTTCTGGCGGGACTGGCAGTGGGCGTGTGGAAGAACACGGCAGATTTCGAAAGCAGCTGGCAGGCAGATCGCACTTTCGAGCCGCAGATGAAAAAGGCAGAAGTTGAGCGTATTCGCGGGGGCTGGACGAAGGCGCTGGAACGTGCGAAGGGCTGGGCTGAGTGACGCTGAAGCAGCCAGCGATCTTCAAAGACGGGCAGGGTGATTCGTAACGACTGCGTCACCAACGTCATGGTCATCAACCGGAAAATTGGCGAACTGCAGAGTGGAGTTGCGTTCGAACCAGTTGCGGATCACGGGAACAGCATCAGGATTCTGCTCGGGCACAGTCATGAATGTGCTGCCGAACGGAACCGCACGAATTTCGCCGTCGTCGATAATCAACTGTCCGCGTCTGAATACGAAGCGGGGAAATCGAAACATGGCTTCCAGATCATCCTGCCGACTGTAGACGCACACATCGGCGTCAGCGCCGGGGCCGAGATGTCCTTTGTCACGCAGACCCAGCATTCGTGCCGGAGCGGCTCGCGTGATAATGGCAATCTCAGAGAGCGAATATTCACGGGTCAGATCCGGCAGGCAGCAGGCGTTACGCAGTGCTGCCGGCAGGCGCTGCAGGTATTCACGACGGCGGGCACTGTCCATCAGCAGGGCGATGATTTCAGGATAGGCGAGGAACGAGCCACCATTCGGATGATCAGTGCTCATGGCAATCTGCCACGGATCCTCCACCAGCAGATACCATTCCAGCCCGATAGCCCACTGCAGTGCATGGACAAAACTGCGGTCCCGATATGTGATCGGGACGATTCCGCACCCCCCTTCAAGCTCCACATCTCCGCTGAACCAGCGACGTCCCGTAACTCGGTGCAGGTAGTGGCCCAGCGGCCCGTCACCGGTCATTGAAGTGGTTTCTCCGAACATCACCTGGCCAACATCAACAGTCAGGCCCGGATTGGCGTTGACGTACTCAGCCAGTGCCGGCGTCTGAGAACAAAATGTACTCTGATCACTGAGTCGACCACCATAACTGTGGAACTGAATATGTGTCAGATGCGCACGAGCCCCTTCAAAGGACTTCATGGTTTCCAGAGTGGTGGTCCAGTTGCCCGGAATACCCAATTGATTGCAGTGCACGTGCACGGGATGCGGCAGCTGCAGTCGATCGGCGGACATCGCCAGCTCACGAATAATCTGTCGCGGGGTTGTGCCGTACAACGCGACCTCATCATCCAGCCCGCAGTAGCCGTCACCGCCGGACTTCCACATCTCCACTCCGCCAGGATTGACCAGTTTGACGGCATAACCACCCGTGGACTTCAGCAGCCACGAGACGGCACCGTCCAGAAGTTCCTTTTGACCTGCCTGCAGACGTTCCATAATCAGATGGTTGTTTCCCATCATCACGTAAAAGCCACGATCCAGTACGGGAGTATCCTGGAGTTCGTCGTGCGCGTGTCGAGCAGCAATGGGCGGAACTGCGGCATCGAAGGCCGTCGTGTACCCCAGACCCGCGTAAAGATATCCTGTGGCAAATGTCGATGGCACAGTACCGAGCGTTCCCGAACGCGTCAGTCGGGTGCGGAGCATCGGCTGTGTTTTACGTCGCTGGTCCGGAAGCATCTTCCTCGCGGTGTTGACCTTGGGCCCGGCGATGTGGCAGTGCATGTCCACTCCGCCCGGCATGACGACCATCCCCGTCACGTCAATGATCACTTCAGCGCGGTCTGCAGGGTCTGTCGGAGCCGCGATGCAGCGACCATCCTGCATCCAGACGTCGCGCAGTTCACCGTCAATCCCGTTCCGGGGATCATAAACCACTCCGCCCTTCAGGCAGGTTCGGCTCATTCGGAGTTCTCCGCAGACTGTTGTTGGCTCGAGGTGCGCGCTGTGACCTGCAGAGTATCCTGAGCAGGTGCAGTCGGGCCAGACCGATCGCAGCTTTTTGCGGGTATCGTTAATTCCGGTTTTTTTCAGCGGATTGCCGGACGGACTGCGGGAAAGTAGCATCCGGTCCGGTGTGCAGAACACGCTCCCTGATTTTTTGTTCAGTCTGCTGTCGGAGTGATTTATGGGTCTGGATGAACTGCTGCAGGAATATGAACGCGGTCCGGTTCTGCTGAAGGATGCGGTGATGCGAGTAGGACGGGATGGCTGGCGGGCACGCCCAATCCCGGACAAATGGACAATTCAACAGGTTGTCTGTCATATTGCGGACTTCGAAACCATCTATGCGGATCGCATCAAACGCGTGCTGGTCGAAGATAATCCGACACTGTTTGGCGGGGATCCGGATCAGTTTGCCGCAGGTCTGCATTACGAGCAGCGTTCGGTGGAAGACGAACTGCAGCTGATTAGTCTGGTTCGATCTCAGGTCGCTCGAATTCTGCGGCAGACGGAACTGGAGGATTTTCAGCGAACCGGGGTGCACAGTGAAGCCGGTCCGTTGACCCTGGAAACGCTGCTGGAACGTGTGACATCGCACATTCCGCACCACGTAGCTTTTATCGACGAAAAAGCGCGGCTGCTGACAGCCCACTGAATATCAGGATTTCGGGAAGGAGAGGCGTTGCATGGTCAATTTGCCGTCGACGGAACTGCTGGAAAGCCACCACAGTTTTCCTTGTGCATGGACGTTCAAAGTGATCGGCTATGCGGATGCCAACTTCACAGCCCGAGTGGTGTGGAGTGTTCGAGAAGAATTGGGGATGGAAGTCGATCCGCCGTACTCACTGCGCAGCACAGCACAGGGTCGCCACGTCGCCGTGACACTGGATCCAGTCTGTCAGTCTTCGCAGCAGGTGCTGGCCGTCTATACGCGACTTTCCGGGCTGGATGGCCTCGTGATGCTGCTTTGATGAATCGTCGAGTCTTAGCCGGTATAGATCTTTGACATGACACTGCCGTCGCTGATGCGAATGGGACGATCGACCGGGTCACGGTAGTGTTGAGCGGGATCGATTCCAAGAGCAGCGAAGATCGTGGCCGTGACATCCCATGGCCCCCATGCCTGTTCGGCAGGCCAGGCGCCGCGGTCATCCGAGGCACCAAGGACCGTTCCGCGACGAACTCCGGCACCCGCAAAGGCAATGGAATACACAGAGCTCCAGTGTTTGCGACCGGGCAGCGCACCGGCAAAACGTGGCTCCAGTGCCACCAGCGGAGCTCTGCCGAATTCTCCCATGCAGATTACCAATGTTGTCTCCAGCAGGCCCCGCTGATCGAGGTCCTCGATCAGCGCAGAAAAGCCCTGGTCGAATCGTGGCAGCAGATGCCGTCTCAGGCCGTCGAATATGTCGTTGTGAGTGTCCCAGCCCCACAGATCCGTGTTGTCAGGTTCACGATCCTGACCACGGTTGCTGGGTGACCAGAATACCGTGATCAGCGGTACCTCAGCTTCAGCCAGACGACGAGCCAGCAGGCAGGCCTGCCCCGACTGATTGCGACCATAGCGGTCCTTGACGGAATCGGGTTCATCGCTGAGATCAAAGGCTCCGCGAGCCCTCGAGTTGGCCAGCATATCAAATGCCTGGCGATACATCGCGTGTTTTTCCAGCAGCAGCTGATGCCGTTCCAGCAACGGCATCTGCGATTCAATCTGCTGCAGCAGACCACGACGAGCATCCAGTCTGAGTTGTGGCAGATCAGGCTGCGGCAGCAGTGAAGGAATCGCGTTGAAGTCTCTGGAGACATCACCAAGGGTCAGTGGATCAAATCCCCTTCCCAGAAAGCCGCCGTACTGGCCGGGAGCCGGCAATTCGGGAACCACAGCCGGGCCATTCAGATGCACTGCCGTCTGCGGCGCTGTCAGTGATGGTCGAACTCGCTGCAGTATCGAACTGCAGCAGGGCTGGTCGTCGGAAGCCGGAGGCGGATTGCCTGACTTACGACGATGATAACGCCCCGTCATCGCCAGATAAAATGCAGAACCGTGGTCAAGGTCCTCGTGCGACATGCTGCGAACAACGGTCAGGCGATCTGCCACCCGGGCAATCCGCGGCATGTGTTCACAGAATCGCAACCCCGGAACCGCAGTCGCTATGGACTCAAACGCGCCACGAATCTCCCTCGGAGCATCAGGCTTTGGGTCCCACATGTCCAACTGACTTTGACCACCGCTGGCGAACACCACAATCACCGATTTCGCCCGACCAAAACCCGGAGTCTGCTCAGTCACTGCCTGCCGGGCTGATGCTGTGTCGCCGGAGCCAAAGACTGACAGAGCAGAACAGCTCAGGCCCAGCAAGTGGCGCCGCGAACCGCTGATCGCTGATCCAGTTGTGCAGTGGAAACCCAGCATGGTGTTTTCTCTGACCGATTCGGCGTCGGATACCGTCGCCGCTGCTCCTTTAGCATACTTTCCCAAAGTCCGCCGGAACACCGGGAATCGGGGCGATGCAGGCGAATTTCAACAAAGAGCCGGCTGATTTGCCCCCCTACCGGCTGAACATACCGGCTGAAAGCAACCGCAGCCCTGCCGGTAATGATTCTCCCAAAACCTGCCCGGTCGCCTCCTCATCCAGCGGTCCGCCGTCTTCAATGACGGTCACCAGAGCAGGCCTCGCTGCAACCGCTCGAAGTGCACTGGCCGCTCGAGTTCGCAATGCTGCAGGAACATCCCGGAAACGGTCGCCCGTACGACGACACATCTGCATGATCGTCAGTTGAGTTCCGGAATCCTGCACGTCAGCCATTTTCAACAGCCGTTCCAGCCAACTGCATACAACCGGAGTCGGCAGCACCAGATTGAGCGGGCCATAAACCGGCAGTCGCCCCCCAACCCGCCCCAGCGTCCACACCAGCGCACTGCGAACCGCAGAAAACTCCTCCCGAAAAATCAGGTCCAGAGACATTTCGCCAAGCTCCTGACGCGTCTGCAAGTCCAGCAGTTCAAGAGATCCGAGGAGCCTCCAGATCTCCGCCGCTTCATGGTTTCCCGACGCATAAGGCACAGCCTTCCCACGACCACTCTGAACCTGCCGAAATCGCTGTCGCAGAGCAGGCAGCAATTGTCCGGCAATCTGAGTCTGACGACCGGCTGAAAATCCGCCGGCAATCCGCCGGCACATCGTGCGATGCTCGGCCAGACACGCAGGAGCACCGTGGACAGGTCGCGGTCCCGCAACTCGCCACATCTCTTCAACCCGCCAGTCATCCGCCGCATATCCAAAACCCGGCCGCAGACAATACCCCGCCAGATTCAGCCAACGAGATTCATGAACAGGACTGCGACGACGCCCGGATTCCAGATCCAGCAACTCCTTCCAGATCGCTCGCAAAAGTGACGGAGGCCATTCGGCACGAGGCTGCCCCACGGCCTGCGTCAGCAAAGATATCACCTGATCAGGATGATTACCCGCCTGAGCATTGAAGACGGAGCGCAGCACATCGCGGGCTGACGATACGGTCGCATCATCCACAATGCCCGCCGATTCACCAGTTCCACCATGCGCAGTGCGGTCCGTCTCCACCGCCGAGCGAACGTCAAACTGCAACTGCCAGCGACGGTTTTCGTGCACCTGCTGACACCACAACTCCAGAGTCCCAATTTCCGTCAGGCGAACGGCCAGCCGAGCATCCACAACAGTGGAGTCCCCACGACGACGGCTGTTCAGCACTGTCCTAACCGGCGGCAGAGCCGTGAGCTGCTCCGGGTCAACAGGGATCAACTGGCCAGGCTTATCGGACGTACGAGCTCCCGAAACATACACCGGAAACTCAACCGGTTCCGCTGTTCGCACCTGAAAAATCTGCTCCAGCACAATCGGTTCCACAGAACTTTCCGTTCCGGCAGCGACAAGGCAGAGTGCCGCCCGAACACCGTCGGATTGTTCAACGCCTACGTAATAGGTGCGGGCAAGTCCGGCAGCAATCCGAACCCCACGACCGCGTCGGGCCAAACCAAAGACAGCCGCCCCCTGAGCTACAGCCAGATCCAGCCGCGGGTTGGTCAGCAGCTGCGGACTCCATCCGGAATCCGCCGGACAAAACATGGACTCCAGCAGCCGGCGAAATCGCTGCCGCAAAATCGGTGATTCAAAGAAACCCCCGTTGAACAGCACAAAATCAGGCCGCACAGATTCGCCCTGAATCCTGAGAAACTCAGCCAGATACCGGCTGATGGCCGCATCGGCAGCGTAGGGCAGGCCAAATTCCCGAAAGCCCGACTGCTTTCGTATCGGAGCATCCGACAACTCGACGGCAGGCAGAAATCCGTCAAGAATCAACTGCACAATTTCAGAGCGCTGCAATTGAACCTGCAGGCCACCACCGATCAGCCGTGACCCACTTCCTCCCAGAGACAGAGTAAATGTCTCCGGGCCCGACTCAGACAGCAGCACCTCCTTCGCCTGCCTGCACGCCGCCAGCAGCATACCCCACTGACGTTCATCAAGGACATCACGAGAACCCAAACGCCGCTCAACGAAGTGAGCGATTGCAAGATCAAGATTGTCTCCACCCAACAACAGATGTTCGCCCACAGCGATGCGATGAAACTGAACTTTGTCGCCACCACCCGCTCGCACATCAATCAGACTAAAATCCGTCGTGCCACCACCGATGTCACAGACAAGAATCTTTTGACCGGGCGCCACAAGCTGTTCCCACGAGTCACGATGCTCGTGCACCCACGCATAAAACGCCGCCTGCGGTTCCTCAAGCAGAACCACCCGCGGCAAACCCGCCATGCGAGCCGCAGCGACCGTCAGTTCGCGAGCAACCTCGTCAAATGATGCCGGAATCGTCAGCACCACATCCTGCTGCTCAAGCAGATGCTGCGGGTGCTGCGAGTTCCAGGCTTCACGCAGATGCTGCAGACAACGAGCACTGGCTTCGACCGGCGACAACCTGGCAACATCTGCAGCGCCGTTCCATGGAAGAATCGCAGCCCGACGGTCCACTCCAGGATGACAAAGCCAGGACTTGGCTGACTCAATCACGCGTCCCGGAGCCAATCGGCCCTGATCACGAGCAAATACTCCGGTCGTCCATAACTCGCCGGATGATTGCCAGGGCAGTCGGCAGGAACCAGACTGCTGCCGCAATCCACCACACTCCAGGTGAAATGATGGCAGCGTTTCCAGCCGCTCAGTCTGACCCTCACTGACAATCTGCGCAATGGAAAATGTCTGAATCTCACCGTTTGCCACTTCGGTGTCTGTCCAGCACAACGCACAGTTTGTGGTGCCCAGATCAATCCCCACGATATAACGAGGAGCTGTCTTCTGATCGGCGTCACAACCTGATGCGAGGGATTTGCTGTCGGTGGAGTCTGACACGGTAATTTCAATTCAGCTTTCAACGTCGCAGGAAAGAGGCCAGCCGTCTGCAGCAGGATTCTATCAGGCATAACCGGTGGAATCCCTGTCGCCAACCGATCGGTGCACAGGCTCCTGAACTTCAAAACGCCCAGTGCCGGAATAAACGAAAAAAGCGGCAGTTTCCTGCCGCTTTCGAATGATTCCGGACGCCATCAGCACATTTGGACCCCGGCGGTTCCAAATGCAGACAGCAATTTACTGCTGTTTCTTTTTGCCACCCTTACCCTTGGCGCCACCGACCCTGGGCAATTTTGCAGCCTGCTCAGGGGTCAAAATCTTCTTCAAACCCTCAATGGCTTTGGCCGCAAAAGCCTGTTGCGCCTGCTGAACGGACTTCATCTTCTCTTTCTGCTCATCCGTCAATTTGAGAGCTTCATCCACCGATTTTTTGGTTTCTGCCGGAGTCTTCCCCGCGGATTTTGCTGCCTTTTGAGCATCTTTCTCAGCAGACTTCTGAGTCTCTGTCAGAATCTCGGCACGCATCTTTGTGATCTTCTGAAATTCCGCTGCCAGCTCCTTGTCCAGTGCGGCAACCTTTTCCTTCTGTTCGGCCGTCAGGTCAATGCCGTTCAGAAATCGCTGCGTCGGTGCCGGAGCCTTTCTTGCGCCCTTCTGCTTCTTCGTCTCGTCAGCGTCCGCACCACAGGCCAGACCAACCACAAGACCCGCACACAACAATCCACGCCACACTGCTTTGAACGAAATCCCCATCAGTTCACCATTCTCCACAAATTCTGAAGCGAAAGCCGGCACGCACAAAGCGAAGAGCCGAGCCACCAGGCTGCAGAGTTTGAGTCAGGTGAACCGCCGTTTATTTCAAAAAAACAGCCCGCCGTAGTGTTTCCCGGGAAATGCCGGCAGACCGGCACAGGATGCATCCGCACGTCAAATCAGTGAGCCGCCTGCAACGGCTCAGCCGCAGCACGACGACGCTGCTGCCAGCGATTGTCAGCAACCCAGTCTTCCCGCGTATACACAATCACCGAAGTGTCAGTTTCCTGGACCTCCAGACGCTGCAGCCTGAAACCAAACTGAGTGATCTCCGTGAACAGCTTATGGCACAAATTCTCAACGCTGGTCGGACCGTCGAACACATTCAGACGCAGCTGCTCACCGGTGCGAGTCATGTGGTCCAGCAATGTCTCATACAACGGATCATGCCGATTGATCAGCATGCCGTGGTCATAATTCTGCTTCAACCACGGTTCGATCTGAGCATCGAAGTCACCGAACAGAGTCGAAATGTCTCCGACTCGCTCCACCTCAAAGCAACAGCGAACTCCATAGCGGTGGCCGTGCAGATTTCGACACTTGTCCTGCAGCGTTTCGTTCCGATGAGCCGCATAAAACTTGTACTGTTTTTCAATCAGCATAACGCCCCCGCCCGGATTCCGTATCATCGCACATGACAGTTTTCAACGGCCCGAATTCCCGTGAATCAATGACAGTAACTCCGCCCGGCTGGCAGCATTGCGGCTGAATGTCCCACGCATGGCACTGGTCACCGTCATGCTGCCCTGCTTCCGCACACCCCGCATCGACATACAGGAATGCTCTGCCTGCACAACCACGCCCACGGCACTGGTGCCCAGTCGCTCTTCGAGCAGGTCCGCAATCGTCTTGGTCATCCGCTCCTGCACCTGCGGACGACGAGCCACCTCTTCCACAAGCCGAGCCAGTTTGCTCAGACCTGTCACACGGCCATTCGGGATGTAGGCCACGTGAGCCACTCCGCGAAATGGCAGCAGATGATGTTCGCACATGCTGGTGAATTCAATGTTTTTCACCAGCACAATCTCATCGTACGTTTCCTCAAACGTCACTGACAGATGACGGCCTGGATCAAGGTGCAGCCCCGCAAACATCTCCTCGTACATCTTTGCAACACGCCGCGGTGTTTCCAGCAACCCCTCGCGATCTGGATCCTCACCCACAGCTTTCAGAATCATCCGCACGGCCTGTCGAATCGCCTGATGATCGACCTTCGAATCGGTCTTCTCACGACTCTCCGTGGCACGCCGCGAAGAAAGCTCTTCCACCTGCTCGTGATCATCACCCCAGGAATCACCCACAGTCATCTCACGCACAGCTATCGACATAGTCATTCTCGCAGCAAAGCCGACGGAGTCGGCAGTTAAGATCAGCTTCAATCGCAGTTGACGCCCTGTGCCGGCCTTCTGGCAGACTGTTCGAGCCCCTCTGTTTCTAGTCTTCACCGCGAAAAGGCCACCCGGCTTTTTGCCAAAACGGTCAGATTTGAAACAACCATGAACGATTCTTTCCGCCTGCACGTGTCGCTGTTGCCAGTCGAGAACTGCACGTATCACAGTATCAAACCCAGCCCGACCCTGAGCTCAACGCACAGCATTTCAGCAGATCCCCAAACTCAGACGCCACAAAACACTGGCTTTGACACGATTACCACACCGCTGCGGGCCGAATCGAGCTACTCCAGACAATCGCCCGCCCCTCAACCCGCAACCAGATAAAGACCAGACGATCCGATTATTAACCACTGAAGTTCAACAAAAGAAACGTTCAAATCTCAAAAACGTTCGGTTGCTCACTGCGGTGCAGTTGGATGTCCCTGCGGCTTATGCCAGACTTTCTCGCAGCAATGAAAAAAATCAGGTCCCCGAAAAGGATTCAGCAATGCTCCTCTCACGCAGACATTTTCTTTCCGGAGCGGCCGCAGCGACCGGATTGCTGCAGTTCAGTCGAACTGCGATTGCGCGGCAGGGTGTCGCCGCATCAGAGCAGCACTTCGAGATCACTGACATTCGCCGCACGACAGTCCGCATGGAGTTTCGTGAGGTGCCGCGTCGCAACATGGATCGTGAAATACCGCACTGGCGCTACTCGGAAATCTGCGAGGTGCAACTCAAGTGTGGAGTGGTGGGTGTCGGAGAAACACTGTCTTTTTACACCTGGGGTGCCACCACCGACGCAGCCGTCGAGCGCGCTCGTGGCAACAGTGCTGTACAACTCATGTGGGATGATTCCCTCGGTGCCGGTCTGCAGATGGCTCTGTTCGACGCTGTGGGCCGCGCCGCGGAGGTTCCGGTGCATGCACTGCTGGGCCCGTTGGTGCATCAGCAAACTCCGCTGTCATGGTGGAACATTGACACATCAGCCGAGGATATGGCTGCAGAGTGTCAGGAAGCACTGCGGCAGGGCTACATGTCCTACAAAACCAAAGGGCGACCATGGTTTGACGTTTTTGCTCAGGTGCGAACAGCGGCCGCCGGCCTGCCGCCGGAATTCAAGATTGATATGGACTTCAATGACACGCTGCGGGATGCCGAGCGAGCCCTGCCGATCCTGAAAAAACTGGAGGAGTATCCGCAGGTGGACATTTATGAGACTCCCATTCCCCAGGGGGATGTGGAGGGAAACCGGCGAATTGCCGAGGCCACTCGTGTGAAGGTCGCCATGCATTACGGCAATCCAGCACCGTCCGTTGTGGTACAAACCGGCTGCTGTGACGGCTTTGTGGCGGGTGGCGGTGCAACGAAGCTGATGAGTACTGGCCGATTCTGCGAACAGACGGGACTGCCACTGTGGCTGCAGCTTGTGGGCAGCGGAGTCACAGCGGCGTTCTCCCTGCACTTCGGCGGTGTGCTGCGGCAGGCCATCTGGCCGGCGGTGAACTGTCATCAGTTGTACGAGCAAAATCTGCTGACTGAGCCGATCGTGGTCAGCAACGGACACGCCACAGTACCGGATCGGCCAGGACTGGGATTTGAGCTGAACCGGGATGTCCTCGAGGCCCTGAAAGTTCCGAAGCCCGCAGCGCGTCCGGAGCCGGATCGGCTGATTGAAACGTCCTGGCCGGATGGCCGAAAGATGTTTACAGCCAATAATGGCACAGTGAACTTCATGCTGGAGGCGGCCAATCAGGAGCGATATCCGTTTTTCGAGGCGGGTGCCGTCACTCGACTGGTTCCGGACGATGGCAGTGCAGCATGGCGAATGCTGTATCAGCGGGCGCGAGCCAGCGGTCCGGTCTCTGCAGCCGGACTCTGACTCTGTCCATCAGGGTTCGTGTTTGAGATTCTGATGCAGGCAGGCGGGCGAAAATCATGAGTCTGATGGCGATCAGCGGCTGGGTGATTTTTGCCTCCGCCATTCTGGCGGCTGTGCCACCGCTGGCAGCGCTGCGCCGCAAACGTCTGGTGCGTTATCTGCCGCAGCAGACTGCAGCAGCTGTGTCACCGAATGATCAGCTGGCTCCGCTGATTTCCGTCATCATTCCCGCTCGGAATGAAGCAGAGCGGATAGCGGACTGTTTCCGCACGCTGCTGCAGACAACCGGAGTCACGTTTGAGATCATCGGGGTCAACGATCGATCCGAGGATGCAACCGGGCAGCTGATGGAAGCTGCAGCTCAGTCAGATCCGCGGGTTCGAGTGATCCACATTCGTGAATGTCCGTCTGACTGGCTGGGAAAGAACCATGCGATGCATCGGGCATCGCTGGAAGCGCGAGGTCGTCTGCTGCTGTTTACGGACGGGGACATTCTGTATCAGCCCGGGACGATTGCTGCCGCGGTGAACTACTTTCAGCAGAACCGTCTGCAGCACATGTGTCTGCTGCCGGAAATGATCTGCGGCAGTCTGCTGGAATCCGTGATGACGACATTTTTCGGAATGTCATTTGCGATCGGCACCCAGCTGCATCTGATTCGCACCCGATTTCCTCTGGCATATGCGGGAGTGGGAGCATTCAATCTGGTCGATGCGGAATTCTATCGCAGCGTGGGCGGGCATCTGCCAATTCGCCTCGACGTCCTTGATGACGTGAAGCTGGGAAAACTGATCAAGTTTCGGGGCGGTCGTTCAGATTTTCTGCTGGCTGACGGATTGCTGTCGGTACGCTGGCAACCATCGTTGTGGGGCGTCGTAACGGGCCTCGAAAAGAATGCCTTCGCTTCCGTGAACTATTCCATGCGTGGCATGCTGTTCCTGACTGTACTGTTCAGTATTTTCTTCGTCGCTCCGGCGGTGGTCCCTGTTCTTTGTATTTCAGGGCTGGTGTCGTTCCGTGATGGCGTCGGCTTTGCAGCTACAGCACTGCTCTGGCATGTTCTGTTTGCCTGGCTGGCATGGGGGCAGCCTCGCTTTTTGCTGCAGATCCCACTGTTCTTTGCCGGTCCATTCCTGATGGCCTTTGCATGGTGGCGTTCTGCCGTGATCACTTTGCGGCAGGGTGGAGTTCGCTGGCGAAATTCCTTTTATCCACTGCAGATGCTGCGCGACGCGGTTTTTCGCGGCTGAAAGGGGCCTTCCCCGGTCGGACGTCAGCCGGCAGCCAGACGCCGCGCTTCTTCAACACAGGCCTGCACCCTTAACCGCAGCATTTCGCAAAGTTCAGCGTCGTTGCCATTCCGCATCTGCTCACGCTCAGAATCCGATAATGCCGGTCCGATCACCACGTGAATACGCGCAGGGCGAATCCAGAGTTTTCCTTTGCCGAGTGCCCTTTCGGTACCGGCAATACCCACCGGGTGAATCGGCCCGCTGCTGCGTCGTGCCAGCAGCAGAAAACCAGGGCGGAAGCGTTCTGTCTGACCACTGGTGGAACGCGTGCCCTCGGGAAACATCCCGACCAGCAATCCCTGCTGCAATCGCTCAATCCCAGCCCGAATGCTGCCCGTGCGAGTTGATTCACGGCTGATGGGGATTACGAAAGTACGCCGCAGCAGGCTGCCCAGCAGTGGAATACGAAACAGGTTGTCACGGGCGAGGTAGCAGACAGGTCGATGCAGCCAGACTCCGGCAACCAGCGGATCAAGATAACTGAGGTGATTCATCAGCAGCAGGGCGCCGCTATCCACACGCAGATGTTCCGTTCCGGAAATTGTGACCTTCAGCCAGGTACGACAGAAGATTCTAAACAGGGCTCGCAGCGATCCCCACAGCCAACTGGCTTCCGCCATGCGAATCGCGGCGGGATCCAGTCGTTCTGCAGTGCCGACGGGCGATGCCGCGGAAGTGACGGAGGCCTGGGCCTGGTTCTCTGATTTGTCAGTCACGGCTGATCGTTCCGTTGTCTGGCTGTGCAGTGTGGACTCTACCGCGCATCCGGCAGTGGCAGCGCCGCTGCATTACCCTTTGGGCCACTGGCAGGGACGGCGGAGACAGCAGCACCATCCATGGTCTGCAGGTCTGTCACCTGCAGCAACTGCGCCATATCCACAAGAGCAGTCCACTCGTTGGTCAATGACAGCACATAACCATCGACGACCTGCGCGAGTGTCTGCTGGGACACCACGACCTGTGCAAAGTCCACGGACTGCCCATCCACGAGGAACCGATCATAGATCCCTCGATAGACACGCACCTGATCCGGCACAATATCCGTGCGGTAGCTGGTCGAAACGACGCGACTGGTTTCGTATCGACTGAAGTTTTCTGCCAGTTGGGACAGCAGATTATTGGTAGTCTGCACGAGTTCCTGGCGGGTGCGAATCAGGTCCGCGTGGGCAGAGGCAATATTGCCCTGGTTGCGATTGAGGACCGGAATCGGGGCTGACACCTGAATATTTGCGGAGATGTTTGACAGTGGAGTTGTGTCGTCGTGCTGCAGCGCTCCATAGAGATTCAGATTGGGCGTCGGTATGGCTTCCTGCAGTCGCAGGTTACCGGCAGCAGCATTGACTCGAGCCTGTGCTGCGGCGATGTCCGAGTGGTTCTGCAGCATGGCTGCAGCCTGTTCATAATTGACTGCTGCAGTTGAGTTTTCAACGTTGCCCGCTACCAGTCGCCGCCCCATCATGGGCGCTCCGGCAGCGGCTGCCAGTTGCCGCCACGAAGCGTTCAGAGCATTGGCAGAAGCCGTGACATTATTCCGGGCCTGCACAGCAAAAACTCGCAACTGCAGCGGCTCATAGGGAGCCGCTTCACCCCCGGCCACCAGATCGATCTGGGCTTTGTAAACTTCATCGCTGAGTCGTGAGATGGCACGAGAAAACCGCAACTGTTCCTGAGATATCAGGACCTTGTAATAGTTGCGACGAACATCACTGGCCAGGCTGATCCGAGCCTTTTTCAGGTCTGCTTCCGCTGCACGCACCTCCTGCATCGCAGCTGCCTGCGCCAGCGACAACTTGTTGCCTCGCACAATCTCCTGCTCGAAAAACACCCCATTGTATCCCGCCGTGTCCGCAGTGCCGATCGTGTCGCCCTGATACCCCAGTGCAGGATTCGGCTTCAGACCAGCCTGCACCGCTCGACCGCGTGCACTCTGCACCACCGCTGCAGCCTGCCGCACCACCGGACTCTGCTCTTCCGCAAGCTTCTGCAGTTCGGCCAGAGTAACCGGAGTCTCGGACTCCACTGAGGACTCCTGCGCGGCCGCCGGAGACAGCCCAGGGAACAGCGATTCCGCCAGCGTCTTTCGCTGTTCCATGGGCAGGCTGGGATCCAGGGGTGGCAGAGCAATCGGGGCAGCGGAAGCACCGGGAAGTTCTTCCGGAATTGCAAAGCGACGTCCCGGAGGCTGCAACGGGGGCGGATCCTGTCCGACCGCGGGCTGTGCCCCCGCAGCACTTGAAACCGGAGTCTCCGCTGCGGAGACGGCCACTGTTTCGTCCCCGGAAAAATACGCCCGTGCAGCGGGTTCCGACACCACACTGCTGTTCAGATCGTGAATCGACTGACAACCGGTGGAACATGCGAGCAGCAGCGCAAGGACTCGTCTCATGGCAGGATTTCTGGGCTTGGCGTGCAACGAATAACCGATGGAGATGTCATCGTCGCTGGAATCACCAAATCTGGATAAATCCGCGTTTACCCTGCGACTGTTGCTTTTGCCATGGCCCTAACCTTCATTGCAAATAACCCATACCCCCCGCATTCACACCACAGATGTTCAGTCTTGTACAGACCAGGAAACACGGAAAAATTCCTGCCACCCTAAAAAACCACCTTTCCCACTCAGATTTCTACCGATAATCTCCACCAGAACACTTCATTTCGTGTCAGATTCCTGCCACGACATTCCATCCCTGTCCGCGGGCAGCGGTCAATGCCTGCAATTCAGTTTCGACGGAGCGCTCAGGCTTTTCCAGTCGGCCTTTTTTTGCAGCAGGCAGTTATTTACAGGCTTCGTCCGCTTCAGTGGACGAAGCCTTTTTTTTATTCTGGCGGGGCGGATTCGGCGGATTCCCTGTTTACAGTCCCTGCGGTCTGATTGTGTGCTATGTCACTTTCCCTTGCTGAATATGCTGACAGTCTGGAGCGGCGGAATCTGATCTGGCCGCGAGTTTCTGCAGCAGTGCCCGTAGTTGCGAATCCATCGATCAAACCCCTTACGGGAGTGCGGGCGGTACTGTGGGATATCTACGGAACGCTGCTGCGGGTCACGGATGGCCGGTATACGATTCTTCCCACTGAGGAACTGCGTCTGCAGATCGCGCTGGACAAAACAATCCACGAATTCAATATGTGGAACCACATGTACCGCAAACCGGGTCCCCCGTGGCAGTCCATGATCGGGATCTACAAATCCACGATTGAGCGGCTGCAGATGCGTGCCAGTGCTCGTGGGGACGTCACGGAAGTGAGTCTGGTAGAGGTCTGGCGCCATCTGATCGACAAACTGTTTGAGAAGGCGTACGTGATTGACGAGGATCAGTACGGGGACGTCGACGAGTTTGCGGAAAAAGTCGCATACTTTTTTCACTGCAGTCTGCAGGGGGTGGAAGCTCGTGACGGTGCGGTGCAGGTGATGTCAGATCTGGCCGGACAGGAGATTCGCCAGGGGTGTCTGAGTGATGGTCCGGAGTTTTCACTGATACAAATGCTTCGTGCGCTGTCGTCTCAGGGGGCCCTGCCTCCCCTGCACGAAGTATTCAGCAGCGGTGTCATGCTGTTTTCCGGAAACGAAGGCGTAAGAAAGCCGTCGCAGAGTCTGTTTCAGGAAGCGGTGTCCCGCCTGCGGCAGTCGGGAATAGCAGCTGAGGAATCGCTGTATGTCAGTTGTCGCCTGATGACGGATCTCGTACCTGCACGGCGTGCGGGAATGAAAACGGCGCTGCTGGTGGCAGAAAAATCCGGGCTCGAATTTTCCAGGGATGTGCTGCAGAATCCGGAGACGCGTCCGGATCGGCTGCTGACCTCACTCACCCAGGCAGCAGCTCTGGTCCGGCCCTGAAGTACGTTGAAACAAACTGGGTTCTGACTGGGTAGTGCATCCTGTAGTGCATAAACCGGGAGTTTCGTTTTGAGACCACCTGCGCTCGGTCGGCAGCGATCTGCCTTTCGTTTCAACATCACACCAATGATCGACGTGGTGTTTCTGCTGATTATTTTCTTTCTGGTGGCCAGTTATTTCATTCGCAGCGAACATGCTCGCCCGGTATCTTTGCCGCAGACTCCGGGTGGTCAGCCGGATGCGGCTGACAATCGACCACACCTGACGGTAACCATTGAACCGGACGGTCGCTATTCCGTCGGTGGTCAACTGCTGTCTCAGGATGCCTTAGTGCAGCGAATACAGGCACTTGCAATGGTTCCGGACAGCACCGATGCGAAGGCCGCAGGCCAGGTCCGAATTCGCGCAGACCGGACGGCCAGATTCGCCGAAGTACGTCAGTTGATTGAGGCATGTGCAGACAGTCAGATCACCAGCATTCGTTTTGCCGTCGTGCAGCCGGGAGAATAATACATGAAGCTGCCGCGTTCTGCAGAACCTGACTACGGTGACCCGATGACTCCGATGATCGATGTCGTGTTTCTGCTGCTGGTTTTTTTCATCTGCGCATCAGCCGGAGCAGTCTCGCAGAAACTGCTGCCGGCCGAACTGCAGGGGGCCTCTGCCAGGACAGCTGCGGCTGAGCCCTCCGGACAGGAGCAGCCCTACAACGAACACCTGACGGTGCGAATTCGACTGCAGCCGGGATCTGCCGGGCTGGAAGTACTACTGGACGAACAGCCGCTGGATGGCCTTGCCATGCTGCAGCAGCGACTGTCCCGACTGGCTGCAGCTGATCCCGAATCACGAATCGTGCTCAGCGTCCACGACGAAGTCCCCGTGCAGCAGTTCATCAGCGTTTATGACCTCTGTCAGTCCCTCAAGTTTCAGAACATTTCCTTTGCCGTGGCAGGCAGTCGACAGCGTTGAACGTATCAGACAGTTGGCAGCAGGAGTATTCGCATGTCCCGGTGGCCAGTATTGCGAATGTTGATTTTGAGTGTTTTTCAGTTGTTTCCCGTGGCACTGTTTGCCCCTGCAGTGGCTGCCGAACCACCGCTGTTGCCCAGAGTCGTTGTCGATGCCGACGGGACCGGATTCATTCAGTCAGGGACTGAAGTGGAATTTCAGGCCAGCGGTTTCAACTATGATCATGATCTGCAGGGTCGCCTGCTGGAGGACTATTGGCACGATGAATGGTCGCTGGTGGAACGGGATTTTCACAGTATGAAGCAGTTGGGAGCTGCTGTGGTGCGAGTGCATCTGCAGTTCGGGCGTTTCATGGAAACGCCCGAGCAACCACGCCAGGCTGAGCTGGAAAAGCTGGCGCAATTGCTGGATTTGGCTGAACATGAAGGCCTTTATCTGAACCTCACCGGGCTGGGCTGTTATCACAAATCAGACGTGCCCGCCTGGTATGACTCGCTGGATGAAAACGCTCGCTGGAAGGCTCAGCAGATGTTCTGGCGCAGTGTCGCCGGGGTTGGCAGACACAGCACAGCCGTTTTTTGTTACGATCTGATGAACGAACCGGTAGTCGGCGGTGACAAGCCGGCAGGAGACTGGCTGGGACCGGCATTCGCCGGCAAACACTTCGTGCAGTTCATCGCTCGGGAAACTCGCGGCAGAACCCGCGTCGACATTGCCAGACAATGGGTGCAGACGATGAAGTCGGCAGTGCGAGAACAGGATCGCGAAGCACTGGTCACCGTGGGGATGGTGGACTGGAGTCTGGACAGACCGGGGCTGACATCCGGGTTTGTGCCTCGTGAAGCCGGAGCGGATCTGGATTTCCTGAGCGTTCACATCTATCCGGATCAGAAAAACCGTGCACTGGCGACGGAAACACTGGCCGGATTCCAGACGGGCAAGCCCGTGGTCGTGGAGGAAACATTTCCGTTGAAGTGTTCAGCAACTGATCTGGAGGCGTTCATGCACGGCTCGCAGAACCGCGTGCAGGGCTGGATCAGTTTCTTTTGGGGGACACCTGAAACCACAGCCAATCCATCGCTTTCGGCAGCCGTTACAGCGGACTGGACAGATCGCTTTTCAGGTTTTCTGAAAGCGTCAGTGCGGGGCAGCTCGACGTCAAAAGTACCCTCAGAGGCACTGCAGAAAATCGTCGCACATGTACAGCAGCATCCGGACGGTCAGGCAGCATACTCCCTCGATCTGTCAGCCTGGGACTCTGAAACCCGCGATCTTCCAATCGGTGTGTTTGATTCGGGGATTGGCGGACTGACGGTTCTTGAGTCACTGCTGACGGCCGACAACTTCAACAATAAAACTCTGCAGCCGGGCGCCGACGGCGCATCGGATTTTGGTAACGAGCGATTTGTGTATTTCGGAGACCAGGCAAATATGCCGTATGGCAATTATCCGCGTGAGGACCGCGAAGATTTTTTGCGAGGGCTGGTACTGCGAGACGCCATTTTTCTGCTGGGCCGACGCTCATGGGATGCGGCAGACGCAGAACAGCCCCGGCTGACCAAGCCTCCGGTCAAGGCCATCGTGATTGCCTGCAATACCGCGACTGCCTTTGGATTGCCAGCCGTACAACAGGCCTTCAAACGCTGGCGGATCCCGGTGTTCGTGATTGGTGTTGTGGATTCCGGAGCACGTGGAGTACTGGAACGTACCTCAGCCGGACAGCGTCGCTCGATCGCCGTGCTGGCCACGGTGGGTACGTGCAGCAGCAACGCATACCCTCGCGCCATTGATAACACTCTCACACTTGCAGGTCGTCCGGCAAGTGAAGTATTTCAGCGAGGATCGCGGGGGCTGGCAGGAGCGATTGAAGGAGATCCGGTTTTTGTCGGGCCTGACAGACTGCCAGGCGTTGCAGCTCCTGACCAACTGGACCCGACTCTTCAGGATGTCTACCAGTTTGACCCGGCTGGTCTGCTGGGCGATTTTCAGGGGCAGCAGCAGCCGAAACTGAATTCCGTAAGGAACTACATCCGCTTCGAAGTCGTCAGCCTGCTGGAATCGCTGCGAACAGCAGAGACACCGCCCCGGCAGCCCATTGATACCATCGTACTGGGCTGCACGCACTTTCCACTGGTACGAGCGGAGCTGGAACTGGAGTTTCGGCGGCTGCGAAACCTGCAGCGACAAGGCCAGTTTCCGTACCGCAGTCTGATTGCGGAGAAACTGGAATTGATTGATCCAGCGAGCCTGACAGCAGTTGATCTGTTTCGTGAACTGGCTCGCAGACAACTGTTTGTTTCGAACAACGAAGTTACCGCGAATGCCGCAAACAGGCTGATGTTTTTCCTGTCTGTGCCCAACGTCCGCTTTCCCGGGATTCAGCTGACTGCGGACGGTGGACTGGAAACTGCATGGAAGTACGGACGCAGTGTTCAGGAACACCTGCTGCAGGAAGATACTCGAATCGTTCCTCTGAAGACTGAGCAGCTGCCGGCAGCCAGTCGAGCCTTGATCCGGGGGCGTTTGCCAGCAGTCTCAGCAGGAATTCCGTGAGCGATCACACAGAGACCGCGTTCACATCCCCGGGGGTGCCTCTGCCGCTGAACACACAAAGTCCAGCCGAGCCGTCACTTTGCCCTCCACCGATACTTTACCCTTCAGGTAGAACGCATTGGAGACTCGCTCCGTCAGTTCGACCTCCAATTGAATCGTTTCACCGGGACGAATCATGCGACGGAACTGCACATTGTTCAGTCGAGTTACAACAGGCACTTCGTTAGTACCTGTGGGAACGATTCCGGCAATGAGCACCGCTCCGGCCTGAAAACAGGCTTCACACTGCAGGACGCCAGGAAACACTGGAAACTTCGGGTAGTGCCCCTGAAACACCGGCAGGTCGGGACTGAGGAGCTTACGGGCGACGATCCGGGAATCAGTTCTCTCAGTGACCTCATCCAGCCACAGGAACGGATCCCGGTGAGGTATCAATTGCTGAATCTGTTCGCGATTCACGTTGAAGTCCGTGTGCTAAGTCGTTCAGAAGGGAAACACCGGCGAATCAACCCGGGCAGACCTGCCGGTCAGCCCGGGCTGGCGATCAGAACGCCTCAGATCTCGATCTTCAGCTCTTCAATCTTGCGGTACAGACTGGAAAGCCCCAGCACCAGCCGACGAGCCGCTTCCTTCTTGTCAGGACACTGCCGCAGCACGCGAGTGATGTGGAGACGCTCGTAGTGCCGCAGCGCCGAACGCAGATCATCGGTATCCGGCAGCGAGGAAGCACCGCCCAGCAAATCCGGCGGCAGGTCATTCGGAGTGATCTCTTCACCTTCGCACATCATCACGGCACGCTCGATGGCGTTGTCCAGTTGGCGGATGTTCCCCTTCCAGTGGGCTGCCATCAGAGTACGGATGGTTTCGCTGGTTGCGCCGGAAACCCGTTTGCCCATCGCGTCTCGGTGACGCACAATGAAATACTCAACCAGCTCAGGAATGTCGTCCAGCCGTTCACGCAGCGCCGGGATGCGAATCTTCACGCCGTCCAGCCGATAGAACAGATCCTCCTGAAAGTTGCCGTCTGTTACTTCCTGTGATAACTCTCGGGAGGTCGCGGCGATGATCCGCGCATTTACTCGAACCGGTTTCGTTCCACCCACAGGAGTGACTTCAGAATACTCGATGGCACGCAGGATTTCTGACTGTGTACCGGATGGCAGCTGAGCGACCTCGTCCAGGAAGACAGTTCCGTTGCCAGCTGTGGCCAGTGCACCCTGCTGACCGTCGTTCGTACCGAACAGCTGGGACTCCAGCAGCTCGACCGGTCGGGTCCCGCAACTGACAGCCATAAATGGGTCAGCAGCATTCGGACCGGCCATATGGATTTCGCGAGCAAACAGCTCCTTGCCAGTCCCGGTTTCACCCACCAGCAGCACATTCGAATTGGTGGCAGCCACCTTGCGAATGGTCTTCAGCAGGTCCTGGATCACAGCGCTGGATCCAATCACCTGGTCAAAACCGGAACTGCGAGCGAGATCCTTACGCAGCCGCTGGTTTTCACGGAACAAATCCTGAAATTTGAACAAACGCTGCATCCGCTTCACCAGTTCTTCGAACCGAACCGGCTTCACCAGATACTCGAATGCCCCCGCCGTGAATGCCTCAACCGCCGTTTCCACGCTGGGATAGGCCGAAATAATCATCACGAACATCGCCGGGTTGATGCGATGCAGCTGCTTCAAAACCCGAATGCCGTCACCATCCGGCAGCTGAATGTCGCAGATCCCGACGTCAAAATCGCGTTCCTGAGCCGTGCGAATGGCCTCAGTGGCATTCGCAGCCGTCCGTACCTCGAACCCCTCACCCGTCAGGAACTCCGCAAGCGTTTCGCGGATGATGGGTTCGTCTTCAACTATCAGTACAGACTTACGCTGAGCAATAATTCCCGACACAGTTACTGATTCTCCGGTAAAATCGGCAATCGCAAAGGTTGTTACAAAAACGTTCAGCTTTGCGGCAGCCACCATTCCAGACTAGACAGGCCTATTTTTCACCCGAAAACCCCGTGGCATCTGGAGATTCCTGAATTCTGTGCCAGATTCGGGGATTGAGAACGGAATCAGCGGCAATCCTACGCATCAGATCCCGTCGCGACCGGAAAAATCGGCAAATTTGGTAAAGCAGCAGCGGCCGAGCACGGCATACGGGAGGGAAAACCCTAATCCGAGATCAAAATCCGCGACCTGACCCGATTCAACGCCGGTCCTCACCCTCAACCCGCCGCTGCTCCTGCTCAAGGCCTGCCTGATAGTTCTTCAGGATGCCGGCAGGGTCATCTTCAAACACCTGGCGACATCCCTCGCAGCACACATACCAGGTTTTCCCATCATGCTGCACGGCAATTGTCCCTCGCCCACCCGTGACAACGCATTTCTTCTCCCCGACCCCGGCCACCGCCAGTCGCTCACCATCGCGAGTCATGCCGACTTCGAACATCCGGCGCCAGTCAGCGCCACCTGCGGCACGCTCTTCCAGCAGCATCGTCCAGCGAATATCGCTGAGCCTGCGAACGGTCAGGCGACGGGACTTCACCGCATCATCTGCTGTCTCAAAAATCCACTCCGCCCGTTCATTTGCTGCATCCGCGTGCGCGGGCTGCACAGCGACGAGTGACAGCTCCTGCTCACCCTCCTGCAGCGCCAGCCTCAGTCCCTCCGACGGCATCGCTGCAGCCGTGATTCGGATCTGCTGCAGTCGACTGCCAGGCCTGAACTTCAGCACCAGTGCCGCGTCCGAGTCACGGAATTGCCAGGTACCAGTGACTGCTTCCGCATTGGCACCATTGCCCGAACCTCGCCGTGCCTGCAGCACAGCGCGCCAGTTCCCCACCAGTTCTCCGGGCCTGCCAATCCGCTGCACCGTTGCGGCACGCTGCACGGCCAGTGCAGAATGCTGCGGCTGCTCGTCAGACAACAACACCGTCCGGCAGGTGCACAGCCAGAGTGTCAGGGTCAGGAAGGCAGCAGCAGCGGAATTCATCAGATGAGCCTCTGTTGAGATGAGCCTCTGTCAGGAGGGATCAGTCGAGAGTCACGACACGCCGGCTTTTCATTTCCGACCTCGGCAATGACAGGGCTTCCGCGTGACGCACATTCACGGAGAACCCAAGTCGCTGCCGCAGGGATCCCCGCAGCTGCTCAAGCAGCTGCTCAGCCGAAAGTCCCGCCACCGGACCGGTTTCCACCGCCACGCACAGGTCCTTCATGCCCTGCACCGTGCTCACCTCCAGGCGAAACTCCGTAATGGCGGGAAAGTCTCGAACGACGGCTTCAACGCTGCCGGGGAACACATTGTTGCCGCGAATGATCAGCATGTCATCCACTCGGCCAAGAATCCCGCCCTGCAGCCAGCGGAGCACTCGTCCGGTGGGGTCCGGATCGCTGCTGACCGTCACAAGGTCTCCCGTGCGATATCGCAGCAGCGGGCTGCCGGTGCGCCCCAGATTGGTGATGACCAGTTCGCCGGTCTGACCGTCTGCAACCGGGTTTCCAGCCGCATCGACAACTTCGGCAATGCACTCGGTCTCCAGCAGGTACATGCCTCCGGGACGATCTGCCGATTCGCTGGCCAGCGACCCCAGCTCTGTCATACCCCAATGGTCGATGACCCGGGCTTCCCACTGCTGTTCGATCTGCTGCCGAGTGGAAGTGATGGATCCGCCCGGTTCGCCAGCCACAATCAGCATGCGGATGGAAGTTTCTTTCAGGTCCACCCCCTCGGCTGCAGCCACTTCAGCCATCCGCAGGGCATAGGTGGGAGTACAGCACAGCACGGTGGCTTCATTTTCTATCATTGCCTGCAGGCGGACTGCCGTGGACATGCCGCCGCCTGCAAGGCAGAAGTTGCCATAACGCAAAGCACCTTCAAAAGCCGCCCAGAAGCCAAGAAATGGTCCGAAGGAAAACGGAAAAAACAGGCGATCCCACGACTGCAGTCCGGCCAGCATCCAGATCTGCCGCCAGCACTCCATGCACCAGTCCCAGCTGTCTCGAGTATCCATCCAGCGGACCGGGCGACCGGTGGTTCCGGATGTTTGATGCAGTCGCTGATACCGAGTTGAAGGAAACGTCTGGTTGGACCCGTAGGGCGGCTGGGAAGCCTGATCCTGCACCAGATCCTGTTTTGTGCAGAAGGGCAGCCGCCGCAGATCGGCAGTCGTACGAATCTCGGCCGGATCAACACCAGCACTGCGAAACCGATTGTTCCAGAACCGATTTCGCGGCAGTATGCTGTTCAGCAGCTGCTGCAGTCGCGATGCCTGCAGGGTTTCCAGCTGTTCACGATCACACCAGACCTGTTCTGCCTGAAATTCGAGCACGCCAGAGCATCCGTGGTAAGGGGGGCCAATTCGAGATTGTGAAATCTGCGGCGGGATCATACCCGGAGGCGGTATGTCCCACAAATCCGCCACCCTGAGAAGCCCATGATTGACCGGATTCCCGTGGCGAAGTCAGTTGCATTTGAATTCGTGGCGTCAGGGCGTTAGCATCCTGGGTTCTTCGCCCCCCCCTTGTTCCATCGCGGGGGCCGTCCCGACTGTAGGGAACTTCTCTCGGAACAACCCGGTTTCCTGCCGTTTCCAATATCGAACCAGCCGAAGATTTAATAGAATCCGGCCAAATCCAGCACTTGCCGGCAATGCCTGCCGCAGTGACAGATTGATCTGAAAGACAGACTGCGAATGACCAACTCCGACGCTGATCCCCGTAAAAAGACTGACGATTTTGCCAAAAACCTTGTCCATGCCATGTTTGGACTGGATAAGCTGCCGGCCGAAGTCGGGGGTGAAGTTTTGTTTGACGACTACGACGATGCCCCCGCGCCGGGCACGTCCGCAGCCGCCGCCCAAAGCAGTGCGGCCGCCGAAATCATCGAAGCAACCAGCGAATCCGCGAATTCGCGAACCGAATACCAGGACGACATTGATGACCTGATCATGTTTCCTGAAGATGATGACCACGACGAAGTCGCCGAAGCAGACGAAGAGGATGATGACGAAAACTTCGACTTCGGCTCAGATGAAGACTCGGATGAAGCTGACGACGAAGACGACGAAGATGAGGACGAAGACGACGCGGACGAAGTCGTTCCCCCGCAGGCTGGTGCTCGCCCCGCCCGCGTGATCGCTCAGCCTGCCCCGACAGAGCCCGCAGACGAATTCGGCTTCGACTCGGATCCGCCACCGCAGGCTCGCGAAACTGCCCGGCCTGCGCCCCGCGCCGCTCGCGATGAAGAGCCTCGTCGCGACCGTGAAGATCGTGGACGTCGAGGCGGTGATCGGGATCGGGACGGCGGTCGAGGACGAGGTCGGGGCGGTGACCGGGGTCGCTCAGCCGGACGAGATCGCGACCGAGGCCCCGATCGTGATGATCGTCCCCGCGGCGCCCGCGAAGAAACAGCACCAACCGGCAAAACTGCAGCCGGCGGCGGTGGAGATGACGCCTACTGGGACGAACTGGACAAATGGGTTTGGGATGACTCCGAATCTGCTGCCCAGGATGTTCCTGCTTCCGTCGCTGAAGCAGCCGTTGAAGATGATGATTTCGAAGGCGACTCCGTTGAACGTCCGGCGACCTCAGACGATGCCGATGCGGGGGCTGCCGGTGGACGTCGGCGGGGACGTCGGCGCGGCGGTCGCGGCCGAAACCGACGGCGATCTGACGAATCAACAGGCACACGATCCGACGCCATTGCCGGCAATGACGCCGGCTCGGCCGATGTTGATGATGACCTCAGCGAAATCCTGTTCGAAGAGGATCAGGAGGACATTGTCAGCGTCTCCGCCGGAAGCGTTTCTGCTCACAGACGGTCCCGTGATGAACGACCGGCCGCAGTGTCGGAAACTGACGAGTCTGCTGATACTGACGACAGACCGGAAGAATCAGATTCAGAACGCCCCGGACGGGGACGTCGCGGACGTCGTGGCGGACGTGGTTCTGACCGCGAACGATCAGAACGATCTCCCGCCGAACAGCCCGTGCGTCGCCGTCCCGACGATGATGCCGACGATCAGGACGACGCAGAGGATGAGCGACCGATCGGGTTCGACGATGAACCTGCCCCCGAAGCAACTCGGCGCCGCGGTGAACGCGGCCGCTCGGATGCAGGACGAGTTGACGATCGCGGTCCCCGCGGTGAGCGACAGGAACGTGGTGAACGTCGCGACAGGGACGACCGACCTTCAGACCGTAACGAACGCGGTGAACGACCTGCTCGTTCCGAGCGACGCACCGATCGCGATGATCGTGGCGGACGTGGTGAACGACCAGAACGCAGTGCCCGCCCCGAACGCAGCGAACGACCAGAACGCAGCGAAAGACCAGAACGTGGTGAAAGACCCGAACGCAGCGAAAGACCAGAACGCAGCGAAAGACCAGAACGCAGCGAACGACCAGAACGCGGTGAAAGGCCAGAGCGAAGTGCCCGCCCCGAACGTGGCGAAAGACCCGAACGTGGCGAAAGACCCGAACGTGGCGAAAGACCCGAACGTGGCGAAAGACCCGAACGTGGCGAAAGACCCGAACGTGGCGAAAGACCCGAACGTGGCGAAAGACCGGAACGTGGCAGTCGACCGGAGCGCAGTGAGGAACGTGGTCGTCCCGAACGTGCTCGCCGCGACCTCGACATTGACCGCGATGAACGCTCCGGGCGTACCGAGCCAGTTGCTGACGACCACAGCGATGATGTGCGCGAGCCACGTCGGCGTCGGCAGCGAGGTCCGGAGGATCGCGAACAGTCACGTGAACCACGTGAGGATCGTCGCGGCAGCGGACCACCTCCCGTTGCACCGGAGTATCAGGATATCCCCACGTGGGAAGATGCCATTGGCTGCCTTTCCCTCAGAACTCCAACCGAAGACCACGCTCGTCGCACCGAGAATCGCTATCGCAACCGCGATGGTGGCGGACGCGGTCCGCGTCGCTGATCAGGCGATGCAGTGCCGCAACTGACCGACTGAAGACCAGCGTCGATAATCAATCGACGCTGGTTTTTTTTCGCAACCACGAGGGGACTCTGCGCGGAAGCTCAGATCAGCTGAGAATACCTCGAACCAGCTCACCGTGAATATCCGTCAGACGGAAGTCACGGCCCTGGTAGCGATAAGTCAGCCGTGTATGATCGACCCCCATCAAATGCAGGATCGTGGCGTTCAGATCATGCACGTGGACCGGATCGCGGACGACGTTGTAGCAGAAGTCATCGGTTTCGCCCCAGGTGGTTCCGGGCCTGATACCTGCACCTGCCAGCAGCATTGTGAAGCACCTGGGATGATGATCACGTCCGTAATTGTCGGCGGACAGACCACCCTGTGAATAAATGGTTCTTCCGAATTCCCCGCCCCACACAATCAGAGTATCGGACAGCAGGTCCCGCATTTTCAGGTCCCGCATTAACGCAGCAGTGGCCTGGTCGGTGTCGCGGCACTGTCCGCGGATGGCAGCAGGCAGTCCGCCATGATGGTCCCAGCCCATGTGGAACAGCTGTATGAATCGCACATCGCGTTCGGCCATGCGACGAGCCAGCAGACAGTTGGCAGCATATGACCCCGGACGACTGACATCCGGCCCGTACATATCGAGCACATGGCGGGGCTCGTCGGAAAAATCCAGCAGATCCGGGACACTGGTCTGCATGCGGAAGGCCATTTCGTACTGTGCGATACGAGCTGTAATCTCCGGGTCCTGACTCAGGCCAAACTGCAGCTGATTGAGCTGATTCAGACGATCGAGGGTTCCGCGACGCATGGCTGCCGAAACACCGGGTGGATTCGACAGATACAGGACAGCATCACCACTGTTGCGAAACTTGACACCCTGATGCCTTGACGGCAGAAAACCGGCTCCCCACAGCCGGTCATAAAGGGGCTGATCGTCCGGTCGCCCGGATCCGAAGGAGGTCAGCACGACGTAGGCCGGCAGACTGCGATTCTCGCTGCCCAGTCCATAGCTGGCCCAGGCTCCGATGCTCGGTCGACCAGCCAGTTGAGAACCTGTCTGACAGAAGGTAATGGCCGGATCATGATTGATGGCTTCCGTATTCACCGTGCGGATCATGCACCAGTCATCCGCCAGACTGGACATCTGCGGCATCAGTTCACTGAACCACATTCCGCACTCACCATGCTGCCGGAACCGAAAAACGCTGGGCGCGATTGGAAAACTGGCCTGCCCCGAAGTCATGGTCGTTAATCGCTGTCCCTGGCGGACTGATTCCGGAAGGTTCTGACCGCGCTGCGATTCCATCGCGGGCTTCGGATCAAACAGGTCCATCTGGGACGGGGCCCCGGACTGGAACAGGTAGATGATCCGCCGCGCTTTGGGAGCGTGATGAGGCAGTCCGGTCAGTTCCGGTGGTACAGCACCCGCTGCAGTGTCCTGCAGCAAAGTCGCCAGTGCAGCGGTGCTGGCAGTCCCACAGGCCGAGTTCAGAAAGACCCGGCGGTTCAATAAATCCTGCAGAGTCAGCGGATTCATGGCAGTAAGGCTCTCATAGTGACAGCTGACAGAGACACAAGCCACGGATGCTTCAGCCAAGACTCCAGCCGCTGCGATAATCGCGGCGAATAAAGTGGTCGGCTGCACTGGTATTGGTAACTTTCATCTTTTCCGCATCCCATTCCAGCTTCTGACCGGCTCGATAGGCCACATTGCCAAGATGATTCGCTTCCGTAAGCCAGCCGGCGTATTCAAAGTTGCAGGTTGTGGGATCGCCAGTGCGGCAGGCGTGCAGCCATTCTTCGTGGTGGCCCAGCGATTTCGGAATAAATGGGTCCGGACGACGGAAGTCCTGAAATCGATCTTCCGGCAGCAGCACGTGGCGACCGTAGTCGGACAGCAGCATGCCTTTATCACCAACGAACAGGACCCCGCTGTCCCATGCCGGTACACTGCCATTGGCCACCAGCTCCGGCTTGTGCGAACCCTGATACCAGAATACATCCACTTCGGGCTGCTCAGCGGAAGCTTTGTATTCATATTTGACGTGCATCGAGGCGGGCGCAATTTCCGGGTGCGCCGGGTCACCGAAGGCTTCGATGGTGGAGGGTGCGCGGAGCTTCAGGGCCCAGAACGCAAGGTCCACCCAGTGGCTGCCAAGGTCAGACATCGTGCCATTGCCGAAATCCCACCAGCGATACCATTTGGGACCGGGAAAGTAGACGGAATTGAAGGGGCGTTCAGGAGCCGGTCCGAGCCACAGGTCCCAGTTCAGGCCGGCCGGGATCGGGTCTGCGCCGGCCGGTCGATCCGTGACATGGACGATGTCGCGATTCTTTTGGGCGTCTTCGGCGGACTGCAATCCCCAGGCACGCCCTACCCACACGTGACACTCGGTCACTTTCCCGATGGCACCCGTCTGCACCAGCTCCACCACCCGACGGTAGTTGTCGCCGGCATGAATCTGCGTGCCCATCTGCGTGGCCACATTGGCCTTCGCTGCAGCCTCACGAATGACTCGCGCTTCATACACGCTGTGAGTCAGTGGTTTTTCACAATAAACGTGCTTGCCCAGCTGCAGGGCCGGCAATGTCGCAAAAGCGTGAGTGTGTTCGCAGGTGCTGACCACCACGGCATCAAATTCCGAGGCTCGATCAAACACACGGCGAAAATCCACTTCCTGCCGAGCCTGAGTATGAGTTTCAGCGGCTTTGCGAACCGTGCTTTCGTTGACATCGCAGAGGAACGTGATGTGTTCGGAGGAAACAGACTGCAGATTACCACCACCGCGTCCACCACAGCCAATCACCGCAATTCGCAGCTTGTCGTAACGGGACGCTGCTCGGGCCGAGCCCCCAACGTACAAGCCGGCAGCAGCAGCAAACCCCTGCTTCAGCAGCAAACGACGACTGGAACGAGCTTTACGGGTCATCGGGAGATTTCCTTCCGGGGGACGAGACAATCGTTCATTCGGCGGTCAGTAAAAGAACCCGGATTCTGCACAATCTGCCACGCCGGGGGAAGTGGCAGACACAAGCGACGCCTGGAATCGATCCGAATGGCCGGCCATGTTGCCGAATTCGCGAATCCCCTGCATTCACAGGGCCTCAGCGAAATCGGCATGGATTTGAATCAATCCCCCCGGGATGATGACGTTCGAAAAGCTGCCACGGACGCCGGTGGCTGAAGCGCTGGTCAGACAGTAACCACATAGCATTCAAGACTTTATGTACGATATCATCGGCGATATTCACGGCTGTGCAGACGAGCTTGTTGAACTGCTCGAAACACTTGGCTATGTGCAGAATTCAGCCGTGTTCCGGCACCCGCAACGCCAGGTCATCTTTTGCGGTGACTTCATCGACCGCGGTCCGCAGATTCGTGATGTGCTGAACATCTGCCGCGACATGTGCCAGCACCAGGCTGCTCTGGCCGTCATGGGAAATCACGAACTGAATGCTCTGGCATACCACACCCCGGACCCGTCACTGCCCGGCGAATTTCTCCGACGACACACTGAGCACAACCACCGCCAGATTTCTCAGACACTGCAGCAACTGTCGTCTGGCGAACTGCAGCAGGCCCTCGACTGGTTTCGCACCCTGCCGGCCTGTCTGGAACTGCCTGAACTTCGAGTTGTGCATGCCTGCTGGGATGCAGTCGACCTGCAACTGCTGCAGTCAGCGGCAGCCGAACTGGGCTGGATGACTAATGCATACCTGCATCAGGCGGCACGCTGCGGGACGCAACTTTTCCACTCGATCGAACGCGTGATGAAAGGGCCTGAAATGCGGTTTCCCAACGGAATGACTCTGACGGACCGCGAGGGCATGGTCCGCAAAAGGGCCAGAATTCGCTGGTTTGATCAGCCCGCCGGATGCAGTTTTTCCGATTACATGTTTCCCAGCCTGCCACTGCCGGAATTCACAGCGGCACCGGTTCCGGGCGACATCAGCCCCAGTCCCTACCCACACGATGCTCCGCCGCTGTTCTTCGGCCACTATTGGCTGCGTGATCGCAAACCGGCGCCCATTCGCCATAATCTCGCCTGCCTCGACTACAGTGTGGCACGCGATGGCATGCTGACCGCCTATCGATTTCACGGTAACGGTCCGCTGATTTCTGACCACTTCGTCACTGTTCCGCGTCGTTCCGCGTCTCCTGTGTGAGTCCTGCATGAACACCATTGCTTCGGATCAGGGTACCGTCAAAGCAGACATCGCCGTGATCGGTGGCGGCATCGTGGGACTGGCTACGGCATGGCAGCTGTCTCTGCGTGATCCGCGAAAGTCGATCGTGCTGCTGGAAAAGGAATCTTCGCTGGCCTTTCACCAGACCGGCCGAAATTCGGGAGTTCTGCATTCCGGCATCTACTATCGCCCTGGCTCCCTGCGGGCGCAGAACTGTCGCGCCGGAAAACTGGCACTGGAAAATTTTTGCGACCGCTACGGAGTCGCCTGGCAAAAAACCGGTAAGGTCATCGTGGCCTTGCAACAGTCCGAACTGCCGCAACTGCAGATCATTCTGGAACGCGGCCGGCAGAACGGAGTGCAGTGCGAACAAATCGGACCGGAACGCCTGCGGGAACTGGAACCACACTGCGCGGGCATTCAGGCAATTCATGTCCCGGAATCCGGTATCGTGGATTACCCGGGAGTCTGCAATCGGCTCGGTGAACTGCTGACGGCCGCGGGACATCAGTTGCGGCTCAACTGTCGCGTCCTCGCGATCCGGCAGAATTCCACGTGTGTGCAGCTGGAATGTTCAGATGGCACGGTCGAAGCAGCTCAGGTCGTCAACTGCGGCGGACTGCACAGTGACCGACTGGCACGACTCAGCGGTCAGCCGCTAAAGGAACGGATTGTGCCTTTCCGGGGCGAATACTTCGAACTGATTCCCGAAGTTCACCACTTCTGCAACTCGCTCATCTACCCGGTCCCGGATCCACGCTTTCCCTTCCTCGGAGTCCACTTTACTCGCATGATTCACGGTGGCGTCGAATGCGGCCCCAATGCCGTCTTTGCCCTCGCACGCGAAGGCTACAACTGGCGAACCATCAGTCCACGTGATCTGTGGGAATCACTGACCTATCCTGGATTCCTCAGGCTGGCCGCACGAAACTGGAAAACTGGTCTGGGAGAAATCTGGCGATCCCTGTCAAAAGCGGCCTTCGTAAAGGCGCTGCAGCGTCTGGTGCCTGAAATCCGCGCCGAACACCTGCACGCCTGCCCCTCCGGTGTCAGGGCACAGGCACTGGGCATGGACGGCAGACTGATTGATGACTTTCAGATTCAGCGACATGAACGCGTCGTCAACGTATGCAATGCCCCGTCACCCGCAGCCACTGCCTGCCTGAATATCGGTCGCATCGTGGCAGAGCAGGTCCTGCCGGAACTGGCAGCTGATGGCCAGGTCTTCACCGCGGAATCCTGAACACTGAATCTCAGCGACCCTCGTTCAGCCTGCGGAACTTCTCACCATACTTGCCGGCCAGCTGTGTGTGGCGGCTGTTAAGGTCCACAACCCGACCCTGAATCCAGGCTTGAGTCACCTGGGAATCCGTTTCCAAAGGATCCCCTGTGCTGACAAAAATTGTCGCATCTCGACCGGGTTCAAGTGAACCCAGTCGATCTGCCACTCCCAGAATCTGTGCCGGATACAATGTTACCGACTTCAAAGCCTCGTCGCGCGGCAGTCCGTACGCCGCTGCCGTAGCTGCCTGATAGGGCAGGTTTCGAGTATTCCAGGTTTCACTGCGAGCAGAACCCGAAATACAAAAACGAATGCCGGCCTTCCGCAGACGCTCCGGCAGAGTGTAGGCGGCATCATAGTCGTCATGATCATTCCGCGGATCACGATGCACCGCACTGACAATCACCGGTACCTGATAACGCCGCAGCAGTTCGGCACAGGATTCTGCATCGTAGCCGCCAAAGATGATCACCTGCAGCTTCTGCTCAACACCAAATGCCACCGCTGCCTGAATTTCCTCCGCCTCATCGGCTGCCACTATCAGCGGCACTTTCCCGGCCAGAACCGACTGCATCGAAGCAAAACGGATGTCGTAACGCTGCGTTTCGGGACTGGCCGTGCGAGCTTTGGACCATGCCCGAGCATCCGTGAAAAGATTCCGCAGTTCCTGCACCTGAGATCCGCCCGCCTCACCACCCGCACCGCCAGCACTCGGAGGCCCGAAGAACGAGGACCGAAACGACGCAGGCCAGTTAATCACCAGCCCGGACTCACGCTGCAATGTCATATCCACACTGGTCCAGCCATCCAGCTGCAACAGCGAGGCCTTGCCGGATACCAGGCCACCGGACGGAGCACTGAGAGCCACCAGGACGCCGTTCGCCCGAGTGACGGGAATCAGTTCACTGTCGGGATTCACAGCCGTCGCTGCCGTCACATTCGGATTCAGCAGACCAACTTCACTGGTATCAATGGTGGCACGCGTGGAGGACAATTCAGTCAGTCCCAGCTGCGAATGTGACTCGATCATGCCGGGATAAACATGCCTGCCCTGCAGATCAATCACATCCGCGTTCGGCGGCGGCTGCATCCGCGGACCCAGTTCGGTGATTCGACCATTGTCAAAAACAATCGTTCCGGCCTCAATCACCGGACCGGAAACCGTGTGCAGGACACCGTTCACCAGCGCCACCGGCTTCTTCTGCGGAGCCCCGGGGATCTGATCAGAAGCCAAAGCCGACTGAACTGAAAGACACGCGGACAGCAGCAACAGACGAACAGAAAATCCGGTCATAAAACATCCGTTTGTGCAATTGGACCAGAGGAACCGAGAATACCAGGAGACCAGTCAGAAAAACAGCAACCGCCGTCTAGGGTGCCGCCTGCTGCTGAACTTCCAGCTGCTGCCGTTCACGCTGCTGCTGCAAGGCCGCCTGATGCCGGAAATGCGCACAATACTCGTCAAAACGCGGCCAGAGTGCCGCCGGATCGTCCGCCCCCGATGACGACTCGCGAGATTCTTCACCCGATGCCAGCACCTTCTGAATCAGCACGTTGCGACGACCAGCAGCCTCCTGCCGCATCTGCTGGTCCTCGTCACGCGAAAAATATCGACGACCATCCACCCAGGTCTGCTCGCAACGCGTGAAATTCGAAAGCGGATCACCATTCCATACCACAAAGTCCGCATGCTTGCCCGCTTCAATCGAGCCGGTCAGGTGATCAATCCGCAACTGCTTCGCAGGATTCAATGTCACAAATTTCAACGCCTCCTCGCGAGGAATCCCGCCGTACTTCACAGCCTTGGCCGCCTCCTGATTCAGATGACGAGCCAGCTCACCGTCGTCCGAATTGAAAGAAACCACCACACCCTGCTGGTGCATCAGAGCCCCGGCATACGGAATCGCGTCGTAAACTTCGAACTTGTAAGCCCACCAGTCCGAAAACGCCGAAGCCATGGCGCCGTGCTTCGCCAGCTCGTCAGCCACCTTGTAACCCTCCAGAATGTGCTGCAGAGTCCCGATCCGGATGTTGTACTCCTCCAGGATCTCCAGCAGTGCCAGAATCTCGTCCTGCCGATAACTGTGGCAGTGAATCCAGCGCCTGCCCAGCACCACCTCCGAAATCGCCTCCAGCTCAAGATCACGACGCGGTGGCAGACCACGGCGACTCTTCTGCCACGAATCATGCCGCTGCTGGTAATCCCGAGCCGCCTCGAAGGCGTCCCGAAATACCTGCTCAACACCCATCCGAGTTGCCGGATACCGGCCACCACCCTCCGTGCGATTGCTCTGCTTCACGTTCTCGCCCAACGCAAATTTGATGCCTGCCGGAGCTTCCGTGAACTTCAAACCATCGCCGGTCATGCCCCAGCGCAACTTGACCACCTGATTCTGACCGCCAATCGGATTGGCCGAACCATGCAGAATATTGGCCGCAGTCACACCACCAGCCAGCTGACGATAAATTGTAATGTCATTGGCATCCACAAAATCTCCGACACGCACTTCGCTGGTCACCGCCTGAGTCCCCTCGTTGACACCACCGTCGGTGGCGAAGTGCGAGTGACAGTCGATAATCCCCGGAGTCAGGTGCATGCCCCGCACATCGACGACCTGAGCATTTGCGGGAATCGGAATGTCTCGGCCCACCGACACAATCCGACCACCGTCAATCAGCAGCGTCGCGTCTTCCAGAATTCCGGCCGGACCGCATGTCCAGATCGTGGCATGCACAAAAGCCACAGGCCCCGTAACCGCCGGCAGTGAGGTACGACCAAAGGATCCCAGCGGGTAATTCACTGCAAATGACGCGGTGACTTTGACCGGGGCTGCCGCTGCAGGCTGAACAGCAGGCTTGTCCGCAGCAGCGGTACCAGCAGCAGCCGGAGCCGCTTCAGCAGTGCCGGCAGGAACCGCCGCCGGAGCGGCCGCGTCAATTCGCGATGCCGTCGTCACCGAAGTCGTTCCATCAGGCCAGATCAGAGTTCCAATCGCGGCCGGACGATCACGCAGCGCCGGATCAGGTTCCGTCATTGCCAGTGAAAAACGAATGCTGCCCTCAATGCCCCAGTCCGTGCCAGTGAAGTTGGCGGACAATCGAGTATTCTCAAGACGCACCGATTTGAGTTCAACAACTTCCTTTGTTCTGGCAGGCTGCGGATCAGCCTGTGGCTGCGCCGCCACAGCCGCGGCGTCGGCAGGGGCTGCAGCAGCCGCTGCGGTGGCAGCCGCTGCTGCCGAAGCCGCCCCTGCGTCAGGTGCGTCCGATGCTGCGGGAGCAGCCGGTGCGGCTGCATCTGCCGGCTTGTCTGCGTCCGCCGGCTTGTCGTCATAACGTCGACCCTTGCGAGCCTCAGCAGCCGGCAGCGGGTTCCGCGAAATTCGGCCCTTCAGACGGCCCGCAGTGTCCGTAATCTCCAAATACAACTTCTGCGGAAAGGTCCCGGACTGCGACAACGCCAGTTCGTACGATCCCGCCGATTGCCGAGCCGGCGAAGCCTCATGCTGAAACCGCTGCCCACTGACCCAGGTCTCAATCACCTTTGTCTGATCACCAAACAGATCACCGTCCGTGATCACCAGACTGGCCAGCCGACCCGGCTCCAATGTTCCCAGCTGACTGCTGATCCCCAAAATCTCAGCTGCACCGGATGTCAAAGCCCGCAGGGCTGAAGTTCGCGAAAGACCCCGCGAAACCGCCTTCCGCAGCGACTTCAAAAAGTCCGAACTGGATGACAGCCGACTGGTGGTAAATGCAAACCGAATCCCCGCTGCATCAACTCGAGCCGGATTCTCAGGGGCAATGTCCCAGTGCAGCAAATCTTCCAGAGTCACGTTCTCAGCGGCTTCCGGAGTACTGACAGCCGGCGGACGAGGAAATGCCAGCGGCAGAATCATCGGACGACGAAGCTGCGCAATCTCCGACAGACGACGATACTCACGACCACTGCCCACAATCACCAACGTCAGTCCGAATTCCGCCGCAAACTGATCCGCTCGCTGCACAAACTGTTCGTTCGATGCCGTTACCATGATCGGCATCGAACCGTTCAGCACCGGCTGCAGTGCCGCCAGAGCATCGTTCTGCTCGGGCAAAGGCAGGGCAGGGTCCGCAGCAACCGCTGCGTGAGCATCCCGGTACCACTGAGCATCCAGAATGGCCTGGCGAGCCAGTGCCACGGCGCCCATGGGACTGCCAGGATAACCCGAACCACGCGAACGACGCGACAACGTCAGCAGCAGATGCTGAGCCGCATCGCGGGACAGCAGCGTACGAGCCGGATCGCCACCTGCCGTCGACAGGACCGCGCTGCGGCCACGGACCACCCCCGCGTCCGGAGCGATCAGTCGCGCCACAAAGCCCTGCTTCCGCAACGCCGCAGTATCCTCAGGAACCGCCGGCTGGTCCGCCACAGACAACTGCGGTGTCACCTGGCCGTTCCAGTATCGAGCCGTCCCGGTCAGGCGATCGCTGGATATCGACTGCTCGTGATACGCATCAATAAAGCCCGGGTAAATTGTACGCCCCGGAAGTGCAATCTGCTGAGCCTGCGGAGGAATCGACAGACCCGCACCAACCCCGACAATCTTGCCGTCCGCAATCAGGACCACCGCGTTCTCAACCGATTTTTCCGCCGTTACCCAGACCGTGGCGCCCGTCAGCGCATACATCGTGGCAGGCTGCGGCTGCAGCGGCTGTCGCGGCAGAGATGTTTCGTCCGCACGCAGCAAATCTGCCTGAAAAACGCAGCCGAACAACAGTAAGTATGCTGTAAAACCGAGTCTCATCCCGTCCCCCGAAGGCTGATCAGCGGCGAAGTTGTGCACCAGCACTGCTGGCTGGAAGAAATCTTCCCATATCCCGCAGCCTACCTGCACTCAGGCACTGCAGACATGCGGAAACAGTGATTTCCCTGAAGAATCGGTGAAAAAATGGTTGGAAAATTCAGACTGCAGCGACCGGGACCATGCTTCTTTCAATACCTGTTCGCGTGTACCCGCTTTGCGTTTTTTCACGTGCAACTGCCGTCCGCACATGGTAAACTTTTCACCCCGCTCCCCTGTGATCCAGGTGATCCCCGCCCTTCAATCGCCCTCCGGAAACTGCTGATGCATGGACTCCTGCAAGGTCTGTTGGTGCTGCTGCTGATCACTGCCACCACGCCGGTTACAGCAGCCGACGAATCTGCTCACGTCGCCACGGCCGAACAGTTGGCGTTCTTTGAAACCAGGATTCGACCGGTGCTGGTCACTCACTGTTACCAGTGCCATTCCTCTGAATCGCGAATCGTGCAGGGCGGTCTGCGACTCGATTCCAAAGCCGGCCTGGCTCGCGGCGGCGACTCAGGGCCGGCCATTTCCCCGCAGGCCGCCGACAGCAGCCTGCTGCTGCAGGCCCTGCGTTACGATGGTCTGCAGATGCCGCCGACAGGCCGTCTGCCCGAATCTGTGATTCAGGATTTCCAAACATGGCTCAGTATGGGAGCCCCCGATCCTCGAACGGAATCCAGCCCGGCACCGGCAACACACCCGGATCCGGAATCCGGGCGCAGCCACTGGGCTTTTCAATTGCCCCGCGAATCACCGGCCCCGGTGACCACCACCCCGGTGAACTCAAAGCTGGATGCCTTCATCCTCGCAAAACTCCAGGAACAGCAGTTGCCCGCTGCCAAACCCGCTGATCCTCACACACTCGTCCGTCGACTCGCGCTGGATCTGACAGGTCTGCCACCCACGGTACAGCAGGTTGAATCCTTTGTCAGTGATCCTTCCGAAACCGCCTGGCAGCAGCTGGTGGAACAACTGCTCGCCTCTCCCGCGTACGGAGAACGCTGGGCTCGACTTTGGCTGGATGTGGCCCGTTATGCTGAAGACCAGGCACACATCGTCGGAGACGACAAGTCGCTCACATATCCCAATGCCTGGCAGTATCGCGACTGGGTGATTCACGCCCTCAATCAGGATCTCAGTTACGCTCAGTTCATCCGGCTGCAACTGGCGGCGGACCTGCTGGAAGGACCGGAATCACCGAATCTCGCCGCCCTCGGTTTCATCGGACTCGGTCCCAAATACTACGACCGCGGTCAGTTGTTTGTGATGGCCGAAGAGTGGGAAGACCGTGTCGATGTCGTGGGTCGAGGCCTCCTCGGGCTCACCGTCGCCTGTGCTCGCTGTCACGACCACAAGTATGATCCCATCCGGACGGCCGACTACTACGGCCTCGCAGGCATCTTCGCCAGTACTCGCATGTTCAACCGCTCCCTGACAGACAAAGCGGCAAAGGACGATGCCAAACCCGAAGATTCGATGCATATCGTCCGTGAGGGAACTCCGACCGACCTCCACGTGTTCATCCGCGGCGACGTCGACAACAAAGGACCGCTGGCCCCGCGAAGATTCCTGCCCATTCTTACCTCCAGCTCGCAAAACTTCACCGATGGCAGCGGACGAAAGCAGCTGGCCGAAGCGATCGTGGATCCCGGCAATCCGGTGACGGCACGAGTGATTGTTAATCGGATCTGGGCTGCGTACTTCGGACGTGGTCTCGTCGGAACTCTCAGCAACTTCGGCCTGTTGGGTGACCGTCCCACTCACCCTGAACTGCTCGATGATCTGGCCGTGCGATTCCAGCAGAACGGCTGGTCGCTCAAATGGCTGCATCGCGAAATTGTCCTGTCAGGCACCTATCGCCAAAGCAGTCAGGTCGCGGCGGAAGTGCTGACCCGGGATCCGGACAACATCTGGCTGGCGCGGATGCCGCGACGACGCCTCGGTGCAGAAGGCTGGCGGGATGCACTGCTGGCTGTCACCGGACGCCTGGATGCCAGCACAGTCGGAGGCCCGTCGATCGACCCGTCCGACGCCGCACAAAATCGCCGCACTGTCTACAGTCGCATCAGTCGACTGGACCTCAACCGGTACCTCGTCCTTTACGACTTTCCCGATCCAAACGTCACAGCAGAAAAACGTTCCGAAACCATCACTCCGCTGCAGAAACTGTTCGTCCTGAACAGCCCGTTCATGCTGTCGCAGGCCGAGGCTCTGGAATCGCGACTGCTGCAGGCTGTTCCCGACGATGGTGCCGATGTTGCAGATCGGCGGATTGACTGGGCATGGCGAAATCTGTTCGGGAGACAGCCAGGTGCCGACGAAATGCGGCTGTCGGCAGAATTTCTGCAGCAGGCCGAACCCGCCAGTCGCTGGCGGCAGTTCGCTCACGTGCTGCTGGCGTCCAATGAACTGCAGTATGTGGACTGAACAACTCTACGGACTCAAGCCATGAACCATGACGTCACCGCTGATTCCACAAACCGTCGCCGCTGGCTGCAGACTGCCAGCCTGGGTTTTGGCATCGCAGGGCTGGCCGGGTTGTTTCAGCAACTGCAGGCTGCCGAACTGTCACCACAACAGCGACTGCTGCAGCCGCATTTTGTACCGCGAGCAAAACGGGTGATTCTGCTGTTCATGAATGGTGGACCCAGCCACGTGGACACCTTTGACCCCAAACCCGCACTCGCCACTCACGCCGGCCAAAAACCGTCCGAAAAGGAAACTCGCCGAGCCAAAGCCGGATACATGCCGTCACCCTTTCGCTTCCTGCCACACGGGTCTTCCGGAGTGGTAATGAGCGAGCTGTTTCCACACCTGTCGCAATGTGCCGACGATCTGTGCGTGATCCGCTCAATGCACACAGATGTGCCAAACCACGAACCCGGACTGATTATCATGCACTCCGGTGTGCAGCAGCCCACCCGGCCCAGCATCGGATCGTGGGTGACCTACGGGCTCGGCACAGAAAATCAGAACCTGCCGGGCTACGTGGTGCTGGGACCGCGACGGCCGGTTGTTGGGCCCCACCTCTGGTCCAACTCGTTCCTGCCCGGTGCCTATCAGGGTATGGCTGTCAACACACAGGACATGCAGGTGGATCGACTGGTTACCGATCTGAAACACCCGACCCTCAGTCGTACGGATCAGCGGAAACAACTGGATCTGCTGGCCGGTCTGAACCGACTGCACGCAGATCAGCGGCCGGGGGACGCCGCCCTCGAAGCTCAGATTCAGGCCATGGAAGTAGCGTTTTCGATGCAGATGGAGGCATCCGCAGCCTTTGACATCTCGCAGGAAACTCAGGCCACCCGGGACCTGTACGGAAACACGCTGTTCGGTCGACAGTGTCTGCTGGCACGCCGACTGTCAGAACGCGGCGTCCGATTCGTCACCTCCTACTACCTGACACCCGGTGGTAATCAGCCCTGGGATACCCATACAAACAACGACGACGGACATCGGAAACTGTGTGCGGACAGTGATCGGGCAACAGCCGCACTGCTGACGGATCTGAAGCAGCGCGGACTGCTCGAGGATACTCTGGTGATCTGGACCGGCGAATTCGGAAGAACTCCCTACGCACAGCCAAACGACAAGGGCAAACAGGGCCGGGATCATCATCATTCAGCATTCACCACAGTCCTCGCCGGTGGCGGTGTGAAAGGCGGACTGATGTATGGTGCCAGCGACGAACTGGGAATGTTTGCCGTCGAGAATCGAGTGCATGTGCATGACCTGCACGCAACGGTCCTGCACCTGCTCGGTATCGACCACGAACAGCTGACCTATCGTTACAGCGGACGTGATTTTCGACTGACGGACGTGCACGGGCAGGTCGTGCAGGGAATTCTGGCATAAGCCCGTTTTTCAACAACACTTGTCCTCGAGGCACATATCGACGCAGCCGGACAACCCTCCGGCTCTGACTGCAACGGCTCCTGCGAGCTGCCTGAGACATCCTGTCGCTTTCGATTTTTTCCTCGTGTTGGTATCTTCTGCACCTCAGTTGCACACATGAGGGGCCTGACCTTGCAGCACACAATATCCCCCGCAACTCACCGCTCGCCGCTCGTGAACCCTGTCACTCAGATCAGGTTGCTCAGGGGAAGCAACACATGAATGCGTCGTTTGATATCACTCCCTTCATTCATCAGGACGAAGGGCAGCACTATGAACGCAAGTCCCTTCTGGAGGGCCCGGAAGGGAACAAGCGGTCCCGCGATCGGCGGGAAGTCCGCGATCAGGTGGCACACACCACCGCCGGATTTGCAAACGCCGACGGCGGATTCTCCCGTACAGGTTGCCGGGGACGGATTCCCTCTCCGCATTGGCGACCAAACGCTGCAGGTCAGTGAATCGCAGATCCAGGCTCTCAAGCTCAAGGGGTTCGTTGAAAGCTGGGAAAGCCGGACCTCACCCATGTCGCCGGAACAGCTTGATCCGGCACTGATTGCTCGAGCACGCCAGGGAGCAGGCCTCGCGGCACTCAGCGATGAAGAGTACCTGCTGAAACGCAAACTGGCTGATCGCCGAGGTGCTCGGATTCAACTCCGCCGAGCGGCTGAACTGCTCTTCGCCGCAGACGGATCTGATCACCCCAACGAAGGTATACGCGTGTTTCGAGTCATCGGCACGGAACGTCACACAGGCCCCGAACACAATGTCGAGGAACTGCCGCGCATTGAAGGAAATCTTCCCGCGGTCATCGAAGAGGCCTTCTCCATAATCGCTCGACTGCTCCGCAGACCCTCACGTTTGTTTGGTTCCAGGTTTCGCGCGGTTCCCGAATATCCCGAGTTCTCCTGGAAGGAAGCTTTGCTGAACGCTGTGGCCCACCGCGATTACAGCGTGGAAGGACCTGGCACGGAAATCTGGCTGTTCGAAGATCGCATGGAGATCAACAGCCCAGGAGGCCTCGTTGGCGACCTCACACTGCACAACACACCAACACTCTCAGCGGCCGATCGGGAATTTGTTTCGCGCCTGGATGCCACAGAATTGACCGATGAAGAGTTCCGCGCTCTGCTGCATGCACATCGGCTGGGGCGAGTCGAAAATGGTGACCTGCACCTGCTGGTCGGTCTCGACACACTCAAAGCCAGTTATCTTCTGCGACGATTACGCGACCGTGGCCTGCTGGAACTTCACGCCCGCGGCGCAAACAGCTTCTACACGCTGCCGGATGTGTACACCGCTCGCTCAAACAACGAAGAGCAAAAC
>VFQT010000308.1_pt1 | contig 75315 bp, 63 predicted proteins | sample 3512381 | NCBI WGS metagenome assembly VFQT01 (sample SAMN10412376, study PRJNA504923) | tailings metagenome | isolation source: Relicate 2 Philex TSF3 active mining site | place: Philippines: Tuba, Benguet | collected 2017-08-29
AAGAATATTTTGGAATCCGAATTAATAACCTTGACACACTTAATTAAGCACTACCAAGAGTGAGTAGAGCAGAGAGCAAAGGAGTAACTCCACTCACTTCTCATTACTCATTACTCATTACTTACTACTCATTACTGACTACTCATCACTGACTACTCATTACTGACTACTCATTACTGACTACTCATTGCTGATTACTCATTACTGACTACTCATTACTGACTACTCATTACTGACTACTGTTTAAAGATTACTTTTCTTATCCCGATTATATTTGTCGAAAATTTGAAAAAGATATGGAACCAACAGAACACATACATTGCTTGATCATCGGAAGTGGTCCTGCAGGATATACAGCCGCCATTTACGCAGCACGCGCAGATTTGAAACCTGTTATGTACATGGGAAATCAGCCCGGAGGTCAATTGATGGACACGACGGAAGTGGATAATTTCCCTGGATATCCCAATGGCGTAAAAGGTCCAGAGATGATGGAGGATTTGAAAAATCAAGCCCTGCGTTTCGGAACGGATGTTCGTTCGGGTTGGGCTACAAAGGTAGATTTTACAGGTCCAAAGCACATTGTTGAGTTTGACAATGGAAAGCATGTGGTGAGTGCTGATGCTGTCATCATCTCTACTGGAGCTTCTGCTAAATGGTTGGGATTGGAAAGCGAATTGCGTTTACGTGATATCGGTGGTGGTGTCAGTGCATGTGCGGTGTGTGATGGATTTTTCTACAGAAATCAAGATGTTGTGATTGTAGGAGCTGGTGATACAGCGGCTGAAGAGGCTACCTATTTGGCCAAGCTTTGCAACAAGGTTTATATGATTGTTCGTTCAGACAAGTTGCGCGCCAGCAAGGCCATGCAACATCGTGTGATGAACACCCCTAACATTGAGGTTATTTGGAATGCGGTGACAGAGGAAGTTTTGGGAACGGACGGTGTTACTGGCGCACGCTTTATCATCAACGGAACTGAGAAAAGAGAAGTGGCAGCTACTGGTTTCTTTGTGGCCATCGGGCACAAACCCAACACAGATGTCTTTAAACCATGGATCAACACTGATGAGGTGGGCTATATTTTGAATACACCTGGAACGGCAAAAACCAACATCGAAGGTGTTTTTGTAGCCGGTGATGCGGCGGATAAGACCTATCGTCAAGCCATTACTGCAGCGGGAACTGGCTGCATGGCCGCATTGGATGCAGAGCGGTATTTGGCCGCTAAAGGTCATTAATTGGAATCAACGAAAATTTGACATGATTGCAAGGGGAAGAGTTATCTTTGCGTCATGTCAAATTTTACTTTGTCAATACATCAAACGGGGTTGAGTGCACAGCAAATTCTGTTGCACGACTATCGTTTAGCTTGGGTAAGCAGAGAGGCGTCGCTTCTGGGTCGTAAAGAGGTGCTTACCGGAAAGGCCAAATTTGGAATTTTTGGAGACGGAAAGGAAGTGGCGCAAATAGCCATGGCTCGTGCTTTCAAGAAGGGCGATTGGCGTTCAGGATACTACAGAGATCAGACTTTTATGATGGCCATTGGCGAGTTGAGCGTTCGTCAATATTTTGCGGCGTTGTATGCTCATACAGATGTGGAACAAGAACCGGCAAGTGGTGGTCGTCAAATGGGTGGGCACTATGCCACCAGAACCATTGACCAAAACGGAGATTGGAAAAACTTGATGGAGATGTACAATTCTTCATCGGATATATCACCAACAGGAGGTCAGATGCCCAGATTATTGGGCTTGGCGCAGGCGAGTAAGGTTTTCAAAGAGGTGAAAGAATTGCATGATTGGGTCAATTTTACGGATCATGGAAATGAGGTAGCTTTTGGTACCATCGGAGATAGTTCGACATCAGAAGGTTTGTTTTGGGAAACCATGAATGCAGCTGCTGTTCTCAAAGTACCCATGTGCATGAGTGTTTGGGACAACGGATGGGGAATCAGTGTTCCCAAGAAGTTTCAAACCGCCAAAGAAAGTATTTCAGAGGCCATGGCCGGTTTTGATTTAAATGACAACGGCGATGGCATCAAGATTTTTAAGGTCAAAGGTTGGAATTATGCGGAGTTGATTCTCACTTACGCCAAGGCCGTGAAGCTTTGCCGCGAGCAACATGTTCCTGTTTTGGTGCATGTGGATGAATTGACCCAACCTCAAGGACATTCCACTTCGGGCTCTCATGAGCGATACAAGACCAATGACTTGTTGGAGTGGTACAAGGATTGGGACTGTTTGGTGCAGTTCAAGAAGTTTATCTTGGCGCAAGGCGTTGCGAGTGAGGCCGAGTTGGACCAAATTCAAAATGATGCCAAACAATTTGTGAGAGAGGAGCAGAAAGCGGCTTGGGCAGCGTTTCGGGCTTCAGTCGATGAAGATGTGCAAGCAACGTTGCACCATTTGTCCGCTTTTCAGGGCAATACTCAATGCACTCCTTTGATTCAGGCCCTTCAATCCACCAAGGATGCTGGAAAAAAAGAATTGATGAGCACCATGCACAGGGTGTTGCGCATTGTTGGAATGGGAGAAGAATCAAAAGCGCTCCAACAGTGGCAGTTGTATTTAAAGACCAAGTATCAAGCGCAGTACAGCAGCAATTTGTACAATGAAGGTCGTCAAGCGGTGCGCAATGTAATTCCGGTAGCTCCAACATATGATGCACAGGCTGAGCAAGTGGATGGACGTGTTATCCTCCGGGATTTTTGGGATTATCAATTGAATAAGCGACCAGAAGTGTTGATCTTCGGAGAGGATGTTGGAAAGATTGGTGGCGTGAATCAAACCTGTGAAGGATTGCAGGAGAAATACGGAGAAATCAGAGTGAGTGATGCCGGAATTCGTGAGGCCACCATTTTGGGACAAGCCATAGGAATGTCAATGAGGGGGTTGCGTCCCGTTGCTGAGATTCAGTACCTGGATTATATCTATTATGCGTTGCAGATCATGAGAGATGATTTGGCTTCCGTCAGATACAGAACGGCTGGAGGTCAAAAGGCTCCTGCCATCATCAGTACAAGAGGTCACCGTTTGGAAGGAATTTGGCACAGTGGAAGTCCGATGGGAGCCATTATCAGCAGTGTCAGAGGGATGATGGTTTGCGTTCCACGCAACATGACGGAGGCAGCTGGCATGTATGCCACTTTGTTGGAAGGCGATGAACCTGCTTTGGTGGTGGAGTGTCTCAACGGCTATCGCAGCAAGGAAAATATGCCAAACAATTTAGGAGAGTACAAAACGCCCATAGGTGTAGCAGAAATAGTGAAAGAGGGAACTGATTTGACGTTATTGTCCTATGGTTCTACATTCAATATTTGTCAAGTTGCAGCCAAGGAATTGGAAGCAATGGGCATCTCTGTTGAGTTGGTTGACGCTAGAACATTATTACCTTTTGATACAACTAATGTGAGTCTGCAATCATTGAAAAAAACCAATCGACTTTTGATAGTGGACGAAGATGTGCCAGGCGGCGCTTCCGGTTATTTACTCAATGATGTCTTGCACCGCCAAGGAGGTTACCAGTTTCTAGACGCAGCCCCAGTGACATTAACCGCCAAGCCACATTTGCCTGCCTATGGAACAGATGGAGATTACTTCAGTAAACCCTCTGTAGAAGATGTTATTGACACCGTACTTGGGATAATCCAAGAGTAAGATTTTTATTATCTCATCAAAAAGGGCGATATTCGCTCAGATGAGAAAACTGTTTTTACTTGTATTGATTACCATTGCCCCTTCTGTATTTATTGCACAATACGTTATTCAAGGAATAGTAAAGGATAAGGATACAAAGTTGGCCATGCCTTATGTGTCTATTCAAATCCAAGGTACCGGCACAGGTGTATTGACAAGCGATAATGGAACATTTAAATTAACTCCAGAACGTTTTCCTTGTGTCCTGTTGGTGCATGCTGTGGGTTATGATGATCAAAAGATAGAAATCACCAAAAACACCTTTGATTTGGTTGTTGAGATGATAGAACCTTATCTGGATCGTGGACCAGTTCTTCAGATTTATGATGATCGCATTTCCCAGAAAATAAAGCAAGGAGCGCTGACCATAGAGACTTTGGACTTAAAGGCCATCAAGCAAAGTGCAACAGGAAATTTTTATGAAAGCTTAGGTGCATTGAAGGGAGTTGATTTGACTACCGCTTCATTGGGTTTTAGGGTAATCAATACCAGAGGATTTAACTCAACCTCACCCGTTCGAACATTGCAATTGATTGATGGGGTGGACAATCAATCGCCCGGATTGAATTTCTCTTTAGGTAATTTTTTGGGTGCCCCAGATTTGGATGTTCGCGCTGTAGAAATCATACAAGGCGCAAGCAGCGCTTACTACGGGCCAGGTGCATTCAATGGTGTGGTATCAATGGAGACCAAGAATCCGTTTTTGTTCAAAGGGGTGTCGGCTCAATTGAGGGTTGGAGAGAGGAATTTAACAGAGGCATCCGTTCGTTGGGCCGATGCCATCAAGCAAACAAGAGAGGGATATGATCAAATTGCATTAAAAGTCAACGCTTTTGCCTTTCGTGCCTACGATTGGGAGGCTACTAATTATGACGCGACAGAGAATTCGCCTAATGCCAATGGCAATCCGGGCCGTTGGGATGCTGTGAACATTTACGGGGATGAATATTTTGCAGCCAATGATTTTTCCTCCGTATCACCATGGAACTACAGGGGATTGGGAACTTTTTATCGAACAGGGTACAAAGAAATAGATTTGGTGGATTACAACACTGAAAATTACAAAGCCAATTTGGCCGCACATTTTCGTCTGAAACCTGAATTGCAGCAAAACAGTCCTGAATTGGTGATTGGGGGGAACGTAGGTGGAGGAACAACAGTGTATCAGGGAGACAATCGTTTTAGTTTAAAGGACATATTATTCTATCAGGGGAAGGTTGAATTAAACAAAGCCAATAAGTATTTCTTGCGTTTTTATGGTACGGGAGAAAATGCAGGAAACAGTTATGATCCTTATTTTACCGCACTCAAATTATTGGACAATGCACGAAGCAATGAGAATTGGGCCAAGGTATATTCCAAGTATTGGAATCAATACATCAATCCCCGCATCAATGCTTTGGGAGGTTATCCAGAATTGGAGTTGAATCCCAATTGGCCCGGGCCTGTGGTAGATCCAACTTACTCTCAATTTTATTTGCCCTACGATTATGATGCGTTGAATGCGTGGACCTCACAATATCAGGACTCTCTTACACAATGGCATAGTGAAGTGGAGGCCTTGACCAATGCCGGTTCAGCCAATCTTCCTTTGGCCAATGTTGAAGGTTATTATACTCCAGGTAGTGATTTGTTTGACGAGCAATTCAATGATATCATATCACGAAAGAATAATAAAGTAGAAGAGGGAACACGCTTTTCAGATCGTTCCGCATTGTACAATGGGCAAGGCCAATACCAATGGGATTGGAGAGGTTGGAAAATGAAGTCAGGTGCCAGTGGAAGGATATATCGCCCCAATAGCCAAGGGACCATTTTCTCTGATTCCATTCAGCGCATTACGACCTATGAATTTGGTTTTTATCATGGAATAGAAAGAAGGTCGCTCGATGAAAAAGTAATTTTCACAGCAACATTGAGAACCGATAAGAATAAGAATTTTGATTGGATTTGGAGCCCGGCAGCTTCATTGGTTTTGCAACCCAAACAAGGTCACTTTATTCGTTACTCCTTCTCCTCTGCCTTGCGCAACCCTACTTTGACCGATCAATATTTGTTCTTGAATGTTGGACCCGCCACCTTGAGCGGAAACTTGAATGGAGCACAAGATCTCATCACCCTGGCTTCATTTCAAAAATACCGAGGAGCTTTGGACATCAGTCAGTTGGAATATTTTGATATTGCACCCATCAGACCAGAAAGGGTGAAAACATTTGAAGTGGGTTATCGGGGAACCTTTGGAAGAAAAGTTTATGTGGATGCCAGTACTTACATGAGTCAGTACACCGATTTTATTGGTTACAACATTGGACTGACCGCTGAGTTTGATGCCACATCAGGATTGCCAAGCGACATCGTGGTTTATCGATATTCAGCCAATGCACAGAGCAAGGTGACTACTCAGGGAATCAACATCGGTCTGCAGTATTACTTTCATGAAAAACATAGTCTTTCAGCCAATTACTCTTGGAATGCATTGGTGAAAGGAGATGAGCGTGATCCCATTGTTCCTGCTTTTAATACACCCAAGCACAAATACAATTTGGGTCTAACTGGGGAACATTTGTTTATAGATGAAAAAGGCAATGAGTGGGGATACAGTTTAAATTACAAATGGATTCAAGGATTTATTTTTGAGGGCTCCCCTCAGTTCACGGGGATGGTTCCTACCTACGATTTGGTAGATGCCCAGGTGAATTATCAATGGAAAAAAACCAATCTTAACATCAAATTGGGTGCTTCCAATTTGTTGAACAATTATCAGTTCCAGACTTATGGTGGACCGAGAATTGGAAGATTGGCGTATCTTAGCCTGAGATACGAATGGAATAAAGTATCAAAATGATAAACAATAACAATATGAGAAAACTCTACACAATCATGGCCATTTTGGTGGCCGGTGTCGTTTCTACGGCACAAGCTCAGACGAGATACCTCGATGAGATTTTTACAGATGTATCCGTACAATCAGATGTGATTTACGGTGTGAATGCTACGGTGCTTTTGTATCCACAATTGGGACAAGCCATTCCTCAGCCATTGGCGATGGATATTTATTCTCCAGTTGGAGACACGGAGACAGAGCGTCCTTTGATGTTGTATTTCCATACCGGTAACTTCTTGCCTCATCCACAAAATGGTGGAACAGGTGGAATGAAAACCGATTCAGCGGCGGTTGAGATCTGTTCTCGTTTTGCCAAAATGGGATACGTAGTAGCTTCTTGCGACTATCGTTTGGGATGGAATCCAGTAGATACTTCTCAGGAAGGTCGTGTATACAGTTTGATCAATGCTGCTTACAGAGGGGTGCAAGATTGCCGCACCGCTGCACGTTACTTCAGAAAGTCAGTGGCAGAGATGGGTAATGTTTATGGTATTGACTCAACCCGCATCGTTGCCTTTGGACAAGGTACAGGTGGATACATTACTTTGGCCAACGCTGCATTGGATGTTTACGAGGACATGTTGTTGCCCAAGTTTACACGTTTGGTTCAGACGCCAAATGGTCCAATTCCAGTTCCTATGATTTTGGAAAACTTGAATGGTAACATTGACGGAACAACATGGGGAACCTCTTTAGGATTGGTTGCACCAGGTTCTGAAGATACGTTGTGCTACCCCAACCACGTAGGTTATGGTTCAGGTGTTAATTGCACTGTGAATTTGGGTGGTGCCATGGGCGATTCATCTTGGTTTGACGAGGGTGATGGTCCTTTGATTTCTTTCCAATCACCTTCTGACCCATTTGCTCCATACGGAGATGGAATGATTATCGTACCTGGATTCAATTTGAACGTTGTGGAAGTAAGTGGAAGCCGCACCATTCAGGCAATGGCTTCTTTGTATGGCAACAACGATGTATTCCAACAATTGGAAGATCCAGCTGTTGATCCCTATCCAGCCATCACCGCTGCTGCCAACTTGCACAATGAAGGCTTCTACGGATTGTTCCCATTGGTTCGCCCCGTTACTCAGCCATATGACACTGCTCCATGGGAATGGTGGGCTCCTACCAATCCTAACAATGCCAATGGTTTGGCTACCAATCCTGATATGTCAGAATTGAAGGCAAAGACTTTCATTGATACCATCCAAATGTACACTGCACCACGTTTGATGTGTGCTTTGAATTTGCCAGGATCTCCTTGCACCGTTGGTGTAAATGAAACAGAGAACAATGCTTTTGTGGTTTATCCTAACCCCAACAATGGTCAGTTTGTAGTGAAGCACAACAAGAACATTTCTTCAATCCGCGTTTACAATGTAATGGGACAAGTAGTTTTCCAAAACAACGCAGTAAACGCTACTCAGTTTGCATTCAACAATGAGTTGAACCGTGGATTGTATTTTGTGGAAATGCTTTCCAATGGAAAGAAAATCACACAACGTGTAGTTGTAGAATAATAAAATACAGTATTCAATTGAAAAGCCACCTTCGGGTGGCTTTTTTTGTGGATGATTCTTTAAGAAAGAGATGGGAGGTCTTTACTTTTCAAGCACTTTCTCCAGTATCCTTTTTAGATAATCATTTTGATCTTGAAGCAACTTGATTTGATCCTCGTACAGTTTTCTTTCCTGATCTGAAATGCCCTTGTTCACGACAAACCCATTTCCTGTTTGATTGTGCATGACATTGAATATCATTTGTTTTTTTACATGATGTTTCTTCGCGTTTTAATTTCAAATGAATCCTTTCTAATGAATGCACATTGCCGCAATAAATTGATTGTACGCCGTTAAAATTCTTGATCGTGATGCACATTAATCAATCTTATTTTCAAGTGAAGTAACCATATATACCAACAATTGGCAGCGCCATACGTTAATTGATCTAGGCAAAAAAAAACCTGTCCGGAGACAGGTTTCATTTTTTTATTGAAGACAAAATCTTAATTCTTCGGAGCGCCACCTTGATCCTTTACGGGCATGCCGTTGGGAGCTGGAGCGTTGGGATCTGGTTCTACTGTTCCTTTGATGCGAACTACCATTACAGGCTCATTCACGGCATTGGAATAAATAGATACGGACTTGTCGATAGGTCCAGGACGCTTGGTGTCATACTTCACCGTGATGTTGGTAGTGGCACCAGGAGCAATGGGGTTGGGTTCGCAAGTAGGAACGGTACACCCGCAACTTCCTTTGCACTTGGACAAAATTAATGGCTCCGTTCCTGTGTTGGTTACTTTGAACTCACACGTTCCGTTTCCACCGTAAGGCACGTTACCATAATTGTGCACGTCCTTGTCTACTTGAATGGCAGGTCCTGTAACAACAGGTGTTTGCGCAAACATCCATCCTGAAATGGCCACTGCGGCTAGGGTGAATAATAATTTTTTCATTGTATCTTTTTTAATCTTGTTTTCAAATATCCAGAGCGTATTAACTCTTCATGAAAGGTTTAACGCCCCATTAACATCCTTATTCTATAACTTCTCCTTTGATGGTCAATACAGTAGATTTTACATCTGTTCCGTTCCACATCACAGTGACTGTTTTGGTGAATGGCCCGATGCGCATGGTGTCATAGTGAACTTTGATTTCAGTGAACCCACCAGGAGCAATGGCATTCTTGTCACATTGTGGAGTGGTACAACCGCAAGAACCTTGGCAGTTGCTAATTTCCAATGGCTGATCGCCGGTATTGGAAATGGTGAAAACACAATTGCCATCAGAGGCCTTTTTAATGGTCCCGAAATTGTGTTCGGTTTTGTCTGGGGTCAACATGGGACCACCAACAGTGGTGATTTTTGCTTTGCCGGGTTGAGCAAAAGCTTCGTTTGAGGTCATCGCCAAAGCGAAGAATGCGAAAAGGTAAATTGCTTTTTTCATACTGTTATTTTTTTGTCGTTAGTGCGTAATCATGAACCGTGCCGTTTTTGTTTCACCACCAGCACGCATTACAAATGTATACAAACCCGAGCTGTACATGGATACATTTAAGACTTCATTCACATTTGGATGTTCTTTCTTCCAAATTTTGTTTCCGCTAGCATCAAAAATTTCAATGTGGTCTGCCTTGAATTGACTATTCCAAAATACAAAATCATGAGCAGGAGTGGGATACAATTCAAAATTCATTGCGTTTTCCTCTAATCCGATGACGGGAGGAACGTAATCGGTTTGCAAGGAGTCCAACCCACTGCATCCGTTGTCATCCACAACGGTGATGTAATACCACTCACCCAGATCAGCGGAGACAACGGGAAGATTATCAAAGTTTGGATAGTCCAGGCTATCAATGGTCCAATGAATGGTCCATCCGTTTTCACAGTTGTCACACATCATGATGTTATTGGCTTCGATCAAAATGGGATTGGGGTTGGGGTGAATGTTTACGGTTTGGTTGCTAAATCCCATGTTGTTGTTGGCTGCGCATGAGACAGTCACAGGACCACTATATGGATTGTTATAGGTGTGAGTTACACTGGATTCATCAATGTCTTCAGTGGTTCCATCTCCCCAGTTGATACTGCAGCTCAGCCAGTCCATGCCATCTGTTAAAGGAGTTGCAGTTAATGTCGTGCCTTCACAACCTGAATTGTTATCCAATGCAAAATGAGGAACGATGATCCATAGTGTATCGGATTGATTTTCGCAACCAAAGCCATTGGTGACTGTTAATGAGTAGGGACCGTTGGTAGTAATTTCATTGTTGACAATATTAAGTTCACTAGATGTTTCTGTTAACAGATTATTTTCTAGATACCAGTCCAATGATAAACTACTATTGCAATTGAGGCATTGAACCAAGGGCGCATTGTATGCGATAGAAGGTAGAGTAGGTGTTGGGTAAATGCTATAAGGTAAAGTATAATAGCCTTGGCCATTGCTGTTGTAGCAATTGATTGCCGCTATATAGTTACCCGTGATGTTATAGGTATGGGTCATTGGATCTTGAACAATCAAATCCGTTGATCCATCTCCCCAATATACTTGACAGGTCATATCGGATAAATCAGATTGATTGATCAGATTTAAATTTTGACCGCCACAGGCTTCATCATTTTCAAAAGCAAACAAAGGTTGAAGTATGTAAACAGGATTGCTTTGCGATTGACAGTTGAAGGTGTTTGTCGCCAAAACTTGATACCATCCAGAATTATAATTGGTGCCGTTGTATATGTTTTGATATTGGGTATTGCTGTTGGAAAGAATGTTGTCATTGTAAGTCCATTGGTAGTTGTTGGTTGGATCGTAATTGGTGACTTGAGCAGTTGGGATGTAATAGGACAGGATGGGCGTATTGGGTGTAGGATGTATGGTTAAGGGTTGACTAAAACTCATGTTGGTATTTCCGTAAGTGCATGTGAGTGTAACAGTATAGTCCTGATCCACACTGTAGGAATGACTATTGTAGAAGTCGCTCGCAAAAGTTCCGTCTCCCCAAGACCACTCACAGTACATGCTTTGATACATGTTGGTATTGTTTTCAAATACAATTTCTTCATTGGTGCAACCCTCACTTTGCGTGATATTGAAATATGGTTGTATGACATAGAAATTGCCGGATGTAGTGTTACAACCGAGGCTGTTGGTGGCTATTACATTGTATGTTCCATTTTGATAGTTACCATTGATGAAAGTCTGAAAACTAGGATTGTTGGAGTTGGGGATATTGATGTTTTCAATTTGCCAGATCAGGTTTTCTCCTGGTGTGAAATTATCCAATGTCAAAGTTCCGTTGTTGTAAGAGACAATGGGAATTGCAGGTGTCGGTAAGATTTGTACCGGTATAGCATAGTATCCATCCGTTCCATTGTAGTTGCAAGTGATACCAATACCAAAGTTGCCGCTGCTGTTGTACAGATGTGTCGCTGAGGAAGAAATGCTCTCATAGGTATTGTCTCCCCAATTGATGGAACAGCTGGTGTTGGGCAGATTGATTGGAAATAGTTGAACATTTACCAAGTCATCCATGCAAGTGGTGTTGTCTAATATGACGAATTGGGGTTGAACGACGAGCAAAGGCTCAGATTCTGATACACAACCAGTTGAATTGTCGGTTAGGGTTGTTGTGAAGTTTCCACTGTAGAAGGAGTTGCTGTTTTGATTGTAGAAGTTAGGATTGGATGTACTGTAATTGATGGGGTTTCCATCTATGAACCAATGAATACTTAATCCAGCGCTGTAACCGCTGGAATGGAGCATTCCAGTAGTTGTGTTGTAGGACAAAACAGGAGCGGATGGCAAACCGTAAACCACAATATTTTCCATTGTATAAGTGGAGAGAAATCCGTCGTAGTAATAGTTGTATGTAATTGAGTATGTTCCGGGTTCATTAAAAGTGTAATTAAAATCTGAAACGCAACCTTCTAAGGTGTCACCGGTTGAAATGATAAATACACATTCACTTTCAGGATAGACCAAAGTTTGATTGATGACGTTGATGGTGAAAGGTGCGCAGCCATTCATATCGCTGGAGAAAATGTTGGCGGTGAGAAAGACACATGAACCATCATTGAAGTTGGCCGTTGTGTCAAAGTTCAACGCTTCAGGATCAGTGCAGCCATAATAAAGACATGAATTATCATCAATGGTAGCCTGGGCATCGTAGTTGTCAGCATCAGGGTCCATACACCCCATATAGTAGCAAGATCCATCATTTTGATTGGCATTGGGGTCATAGTTGTCGGCATTGGAATCTGTGCAGCCGGGGTATATACACGATCCGTCATTGATGTCAGCGTTGGGATCATAATTACTGGCTTGGGAATCCGTACAACCTTCATACAGGCATCCTCCGTTGTCAATGGTGGCATTGGCGTTGTAATTAAAAGCAATAGGATCCATGCAGCCCATGATGTAGCAGCTTCCATCGTCCAGATTGGCTTCATTGTCATAGTTGTCTGCATTGGGATTGGTGCATCCACTGATGATGCAAGTTCCATCATCTGTATTGGCGGCGGCGTTGTAATTGTCGGCATTGATATTGGTACATCCCAGAATGATGCAAGTTCCATCATCTTGGTTGGCCGTTGGATCAAAATTATTGGCCAGGGGATTGGTGCAACCGAAATAAATGCAATTGCCGTCGTCCGCTGTGGCTAGTGGATCATAGTTGTCTGCGTTGGTATCCATACACCCAGTAAAGGCACAAGATCCATCATCGGTTGTGGCTGTGGGATCATAGTTGTCAGCATCTGGATTGGTGCAGCCGGTGTATTCGCAAGGAACCATAATGGTTGCATTGGGATTGTAGTTGTCAGCTATAGGATCCATGCATCCTTCATAACCGCATGATCCGTCGTCCCAATTGGCAGTTGGATCGTAGTTGTCATATTGTTCTTGGGTACAACCTGGATAATCACAAGATTCATCGTCATGTGCAGCCGCAGGATCATAGTTCATGGCCAGTGGATCTGTACAACCTGAGGTGGTGTTGGTATTGAACAACTTGAGCCTCACCATTGGAATGCGCAACAAGAAATAAAGATCATTTTCTTGTGGATAGTGCAAAAAGGTCGTTCCCTCAGGGGCGCGACCACTTCGACCTACGTATAAGGGTTGTCCTACATTTTGATTGCGGACCATGGCTGCGATGATTCCATTGTAAGGATTGGCCATCGTTTCGTTGGTGATGGTGTCGAGTAATATGCTGGGGTAATCCAATGTTGCAGCATTTATCGGAAGAGGAGTGGTGAGAGGCAGTGTGATAAATTTACTTTCACCTACTTGATTGATGTCCGCAAGATTGACAGTATAGGTTTCCGTTGTGGCCAGAATCGAGTCCATGGTGGGGATATAAAGGAATCCCTGAATGACAGTTCCGGGCAAAGTACCCGCACCAATGGCCACTTCGATGGAATGAATACTTTTTGTGGTGTTGAAAGGGATGGGAAAGAGAGTGCCAATTTGTGAAGTGGTAGAATTGGGGTAGATGGAATTGACGTTGTAAATGTTGTCTGTCACTCCTTCATCCAGTGCCAAGCGATAAGGATGCACTGAAAAATCCAGGGTATCCACATTGTTGCTTGGATTTTCATCCAATTCCGTTTGGCTCACTTGGAAAGTTACCTCATAGTCTGCGGGAGAGGCATTGATGTTAATGGAAGAGGTGGATACATTGATTGATTGGCCGCTTTGAACGGATGTTGCACTGGAAGACTGACTGTAAATATTTGTGCCGGAAGTGAGGTTATTCACTTGCGTGTTGAGGAGAACATTGTTTTGTGCATTGGTACCTAAGTTGGTAATGGTGGCATTGGGCAATACGGTAGGAGACATGAATGTAGGATAGATATCGTACATCAGGTTGGTGAATGGCGCATTGCTTTCGTTATAATTGGTGTACTGTGCATTGGTGATTTCTAGGTTGTTAAAGCTTGGAATGTACAAGTAGATATCGTCTATGGACCAATGGTAATAGGTGCCTTGAAATTGGAATTTAATTTTTACATTGGATTGATTGGCTGCCCATGTTGAAATGTTAGCAGTTTTCCATTGCACATTAGGGGTATTAATGGTACCTGTTTGTGTCAATGAGGTTATTTCATTCCAAGTATTGCCTCCGTTGTTGGACACAAGAATTTTAACGGTGGCATTGTACGATCTGAGTTGGTGCTGATAGGTGAGGTATACACTGGAAACTCCTGATAAATTAATGGATGCGGAAGTCAGCCAAGCATTGTGTGGGGCAGGATCTTGTCCAGTGCCCAGTCCACCGCATTGCGTATCGTTGTCGTCCCAATAATTGGAATCAAAAATCATGAAGCCATTGGCGAGTGTTTGCGATGCCAATGGAACTGTACCAGCGCCACATGAACCTCTTGAGCATACAGCATTACTGGGAGTGGTGTTGGGGCCTCTGTATTCCCAGCGGGCCAAGGGTGATGCTCCATCGTTGACCCATCCAGCGGGAAGGCCATTTTCAAAAGTCTCTGAGTATATCGGATTACCCAATACTTGCGCCATCAAAGATGACGTTGTAAAAAAAGACAATAGAAGCAATAAGAGTCGTCTTGACATAATTCGGTTTAAGGTCTATCAAATATAAGACGTGCATTTTGATTCAAAGGTTTGATGAGGATTTATTTGAAAAGGGTATGGTTGATAACGTACGATTTGTTTTTTTTAGAGGAAGGTGAATAATCATGGACAAGTCCTACTACATTTGTCTGACAATTTAACCATGGCCTCTAACAATCACAAACTAACCGCAGCTGGCGTGTTGGTCACACTCGGTATCATTTTCGGAGATATTGGTACCTCACCTTTGTATGTACTTCGTTCAATTATTCAAGATCGTCCCATCACGGAAGTGTTGGTGTATGGGGGTGTCTCGTGTATTTTCTGGACACTGACCATTCAAACTACTTTCAAGTATATTTTCCTTACCCTGCGTGCCGACAATAACGGTGAAGGTGGAATTTTTTCGCTCTTTTCATTGGTGAAGAGAAAAGGAAAATGGCTCTTTTGGCCCGCAATGATTGGTGCCGCCACATTATTGTGTGACGGAATCATCACGCCACCGATTTCTGTTGCCTCCGCCGTTGAAGGGGTCTCGGTTTACAACGATTCCATTCCAGTATTACCGATTGTATTGGTCATATTAACGTTGATTTTTGTTATTCAACGTTATGGAACCAAGTTGGTGGGAGCGACGTTTGGTCCTATCATGCTGGTTTGGTTTAGCATGTTGGCCATCCTTGGCGTGTCACAAGTGGTGCACCATCCTGAGGTATTGAATGCGATCAACCCCAAGTTTGCCATAGCGTTGTTGACAGAATATCCAAAGGGTTTTTGGTTGTTGGGTGCCGTTTTCCTCTGTACAACTGGTGCTGAAGCTTTGTACAGTGATTTGGGCCATTGCGGCAGAGAAAACATTCGTGTGAGTTGGATATTTGTCAAGGTGGCCTTGGTACTGAACTACATGGGTCAAGCCGCTTGGATCATGCAACAGCAGAGTCTCAATGACGTAAATCCCTTCTATGCCATCATGCCCGATTGGTTTTTGTTGCCAGGTATCATCATTGCAACAATGGCTGCTATTATCGCTAGCCAGGCATTGATTTCAGGTTCATTTACGCTGGTGAGTGAGGCCATGAACTTGAACTTTTGGCCAAGAGTGGGTGTTAAGTTCCCAACTGAATTAAAGGGCCAATTGTATATACCCAGTGTAAATTGGTTATTGTGGGCGGGTTGTATGGGTGTTATGTTGTATTTCCGTGAATCCAAACACATGGAAGCGGCCTATGGTTTCTTCATTACAGTGGCTATGTTGATGACTACGTTGCTGCTTAGTTTTTATCTGATTTATAAACGTCGTTGGCCAGTATGGTTGGTTGCCGTAACCGTGGGGGTTTTCTTTGCTGTAGAGATTTCATTCTTTGTCGCCAATATTTTAAAGTTGAAAGAGGCTTGGATGATGTTGATTGTATATGTCATCATTTTGCATGTCATGTGGATTACTTACACCTACAGGCAATTGAGCAACTCTTTCCTTTTGTTTGTTGATTTGGATGATCATGTTGGTGTGTTAAAGCAGTTGTCTTCTGATACAAGAATTCCCAAGTATGCGACACATCTTGTTTTCTTGACCAAGGCCAATCATCGTCATCAAATTGAAAATAAAATCATCGATAGTATCTTATCTAAAACGCCTAAGCGGGCAGATGTGTATTGGTTTGTTCACGTGGATCGAACCAATGAACCTTATACCAAGGAGTATGAAGTGGATGAAGTGGAAAATGATTTGATCATCAAAGTCAATATCCGTCTAGGTTTCCGAGAGCCTGCAAAAGTCAACAACTTCTTTAAGTGTATTTTGGATGATATGGTAAAGCGCAATACTTACGATATCTCCAAGAAGCCCGAGCCTTATCAAGATTACAATTCTAATTTGGATGTGAAATTTGTTGTGTTAGAAAAGTATTTGTCTGCAGACAATGATTTGAGTGTGAAAGAAAACTTTGTTACTTCAGGATACGAATGGTTGAAAGAACAGGGTCTTAGTGATATTGATGCTTGGGGATTGGAAGAGGCAGACACAGTGCTGGAGAAGGTTCCTTTGGTCGTGAAGCCATCCAAGAAGATTGAATTGGTTTGTGTTTCGAAGTGAAGGAGATGAAGAGCTGAGGTCGCGAGAGCTGCCTAGGTGGATCCGGTGAGGGATGGGAGCGGCATCCTTTTGGTTCTTGAACCAAAAGATACAGCGGACAGCCCGACCCTCCCGAACATCGTGAGGGTGGGACACCGCCAATTTATCTAGTTGTTTTCTTCAGTGAGCAATTTCATTTTTGCTTTGATTTCATCAATTTCAACCAGGTTTAATTTGATTTTTTTCTCGATCTCTTTTCGCATGGATTCCGCACCCTTGCCAGTGAAAATGCCCATGTTGTTTTCGTATTGTTTGTTTTGAATCAAGAGACGATCCACTTTATCTTGAAGAATGGATTTCTCTCTTTTCAAACCATTTGGATTTCCCTGTGATTTGATATTCTGAACACGGCTTTTGTAATGGGTTATTTCCTTTTCTTGGCGGTTGGCATTGACGCCACCGTACAATTTGTCAAGCGCATCGTTGTAGCGTTTGCTTACCTCAGCCATGTTGTTTTTGGGAATGTGTCCAACCCCTCTCCATCTTTCTGAAAATTCCTTTAAAAATCCCAAGTCTTGGCCTTTGTTGCCAGACAGTTGATATTGCTCAATCTCTTCAAGAAGGGTTGTCTTTAAACGCAAATTTTCTTCTTGTTGACCAGCCATGTCTCCAAAGTGCTCTTTCTTTTTAGCAAAAAAAGCATCACAAGAAGAACGGAATCTTTGCCATAACTTATTTTCCTCCTTGGGGTCGGCGTTGCCAACCGCCTTCCAAGACTCCTGCAATTGCTTCAGGGTTTCAGTGGTTTTTTTCCAATCCGTACTATCGACCAAAGCTTTGGCTTTGGCAATGATTTCTTCTTTTTTCTTTTGGTTCTCTCTTTGAACCGCTTTGCGCTCTTCGAAATAATTTTTTCTTTTTTCAAAAAAGGCATCACACAAACCACGGAATTCTAGCCAGGTGTCTTCATTGTCCTTTTTGCGCGTCCATCCAATGGTTTTCCATTCATCTTGTAATTTGATGATTTCATCTGTCCATTTGTTCCATGCATTGGGCTGTGTGAAATCCATTGCTAAGATTTCTTTGGTCTTTTCAATCAGTCCTTTTTTAGCGGTCAAATGCGCATCAGCTTCTTGTTGTATGGCATCGTAGTGGGCTTGAATTCTATTTTGCGCTTCTCTCAGTATTCCAAAGAAAGTATCACCTGTTTCTTTGAATGTCTCTCTTGGAGAAGGGCCCACTTCAATAAATTCTCTTTGTAGTTTCTTGACCAATATTTCAAGATCCTTGATGCTTTCTACAGCTTCAAGTCCTTTGGCATCTTCAATCAATTCTTCTTTTCTGCGCTGATTTACCTTTAAATCATGGGCTTGAAGTTCTTTGTAGATGTTGATGTTGTAGAAGAAGGCATGATTGAGACTTTGCCATTTTTCTTGTATCTCAGGATACTTGTCACCAGGAACGTCTCCAATGGCATCCCATCTTTCACGGATTCCTTTGTGCCATTCAAAAGCTTTTCCAACGTTTTCTTCCTCCTGAATTAGTTTTTGAAAGTCGTCTAAAACGGCTTTTTTCAATTCAAAGTTTTTTTGACGCTCAGCCGCTAGTTTTTTACCTGCTTCTTCTATGCGGTCTTCATACACTTTGCAGAGCTCTTGAAACTTGGTTTCTAGCTCGTGCGGGATGTAAATGAATTCAACATGATCTTCGGGTTCGGAAGCTTTGAATGCTTCCAATTGCAATTGGCGTTCTTTGATGGTTTCTGACTTCCATTGTTTGCGAATGCCGCTTACAGTGTCACGCACAGTCATGATTTCTTCATTCTGAAGCGCAGCTGTAAGTTGTTCAATCAATTCTACTTTCATCACTTTTTTCTAAGTTGCACAAAAATAGCAAAGTAGCGCTATAAATTTGTTTTTTTTACAATGACAGACAAGGTCCAGGAAAAAGGGGTTTATTGGCTTAAAATAAAGGCCTATTGTGATCGTGCGGAGCGCTGTCATCAAGATGTTCAGCAGAAGTTGATGAAGTGGGAAATCCCATATTTCATTTCACAGTCTTGGATTGCAGAATTGATTGCTGAGAATTTGCTCAATGAAGAACGTTATGCTAGAGCGTATGTGCATGATCACGTAGCGTTCAGGCAATGGGGTGCTGCTAAAGTGAAGCAAGGATTGCTCAGAAAAGGAGTTTCGAAGCAGCTGATTGACCTTGTGCTCAGGGAATTGCCTGAGGAAGACCAAACAGAGCAAGCTTTAATAGCAGGAAGACGCAAATGGAAGCAAATTGGTCACAAGGGTGTCAAGAATCAGCAACGAATGAAATTGATGCGGCACCTTTATTCCAAGGGATTTGGGATGTCTGTTTTGGAAAAGGTTATTCCTGTGATTGTTCAGGAAACGGATGAATAATCCAAACGCCTTGGGTGTGTTGTTCTATTCTACACCAATTGGCTACTTCAATTCCAAGGATTGCGGCAATTTTGTTGTTGCTTTCTAGGACAACAATTTTTGATTTCAATGCAGCTGCAACTCCCTTTTGATTCAGGTAATCAGAAACAAGAACATGTCCTTTCATTCCAAAGGGTTGAAACTTCTCTCCATTGCGCCAAGGCCTTATGGTGCAGGGAAATTCAATTTTACTCAAGTCCATTTGCAGGTGTGTTTTATCCCCATAAAATTCAGGATGTGGAAAAGAAACTTTTTTTCCCTGCCATCCGCAAAGGTCCAAGAAAAATGGGCTTTGGATTTCGTAGGTTTCAGGAAGGTCTTGGCCAAGTGGACTTGCTTTGAAAGTGCCATTTTCTTTCCAAAGAACATAGCCTGGACTCTCTATTTTTTTTCCGTTTTCAATTCCTTGCCATTGGGCAATGGAGGTAATTTGATGTGGACTAAAACCTAGAGGGGTAAGCCAATGAAATAGGGGAGTGGAGATTGGTAGAAAGGAGGGGAGTTTCTTGAAATCAAAACTTTGAATATCGCCTTTGACTTCTACTACTTCCTCCAGCATGGATTGCATAAGGAAATAATTCCATGCTTCTTTATCTGATTTTTTTTGATTGTATTGAATGATGGCTTCATCAGTGATACCAAATCGATCATTGATTTCCGGAATGATTTGATGCCTTAAATAATTTCGGTTGTATTTGGTGGACTGATTTGATTCGTCTTCACGATAGGGAATGTTTTTAGTGACGACTTCTTTGTCAATTGCATTTTTGGGTATGTACAGTAGCGGTCTGAAATAGGGTGGTGTCCAGGGTAACATGCCTGAATTTCCTTCAACTTGAAAACGGAGTAGTTTCAGCCAATGGGTCTCCCACAAATCACTGACATGGTGCGCCAATACAATGGCAGCCGCTTTTTCTTGGTGCAATAAAATTTCAAAGTAGTCTCTCCTTTTCGTTCTTGCCCAAGACTGAATGTTTTTCTCACTTTCGTTGTATTGTACTTTGATACAATGAACGGTGATATTGTTTTCATTTCCCCATTTTTCAATTAGCGCTTGGTCTTGATTGCTGTCCTCTCCTCGAAGTTGATAGTTGACGTGGGCTACATGAAAATGAATTTTGGCCTCGAGCATGAGTTGAGCCAAAAGCATGCTGTCTTTTCCTCCACTGACTCCCAAGATGAACAAGCTTCCTTCTCGGAAGAAATGATTGAAATTGGATTTTACTTCTTGGGTTAAATTCATTTTTATGGATTGATTAAACTTTGGGCCTTCAGCCAACATTCCTGGTATTCCGCTTTGAATTGTGAATGCAGGGTGATGGCTCCACCGATGCCAATGAAGGCTTCTTGGTTCTGATGATTGTAATAGATGCTGCGAATGATCACATTCAAATCAAAATCTCCGTTGGGTTGAATCATGCCCAATGTGCCGCTGTACCAACCTCTCGGATTTTCTTCCAATTGATGCATGGAAGCAACAGCATTTTTCTTGGGAACTCCCGTCATGGAGCCCATTGGAAAAAGAGCTTTCATGATGGGGGTGAATGGAGTGTCCTTATTTATCTGACATTCTACCGTGGAGATGAGATGATGCAATTTTGGGAAGGTATAAACTTTGGCTAGCTCAGTGACGCGAACACTGCCTTTGGTGGCCAATCTGCTCAGATCATTTCTCACCAAGTCTACAATCATGGTATTCTCTGTGCAGTCTTTTACGGAGTTTTTTAATTGTGTTTGCAGAAGAAGATCTTCTTCTGTTGTTGCTCCTTTTTTGATGGTCCCTTTTATGGGTTGTGATTGCAAAACATCACCCTTTCTCTGAACAAATCGTTCTGGTGATAGACACAACAAGTGGTGCTCATGGAATTGCACATAGGCCGCGTGCGGTGCGGGATTGGAAGTGTATAATTTGAGCCAATGCGCGTAGGGGTTTAGCTCAGAAACCGGGGCTTTTAATTGCGTACAATAATTGGTTTCATAATAATCTCCTCTGAGGAGATGAGATTTGATGGTGTTGAGTTTATGGTAATAATTTTCTTCAGATTCAATGGGTTTAAAAGACAAAATTTGACTTTCATTCATCTCTATTGAATTTTCTGAAAACCATTCTATTTTTTTTGGGACAATGAATAACAGTGCGGGTTGTGTAGGAAGTTTTTTTACTTCAATGTTGAGGTGGCAAAATCCGGCTTCATAGCTCATTATTACAAAAATAGGATTGCCTTTTTCTTTGTTTAGCCATTGTTGTCCTTCATTCCATGCAAGATCATCAATGGGGAACGAAGCGATAAATTGCGATTGAATACCCCAAGCTTTGCAGCCTTGGCCTCTTTCGATGGATGCGGGTAAATGAATGAAGAAATCTTCCATGATAACAAAAACCCGCCGAGTGGCGGGCTTTATTTTTCGGATCTTATATTTTAATCACGGCTATTGCCGAAAATACGCAATAGGTAAAGGAATAAATTGATGAAATCAAGGTACAAGCTCAATGCTCCCATAACGGCTAATTTGGAAGCAGCAGCGGTTCCATATTCGATACCCATTCCAATTCTTTTTAGGCGTTGCACATCATAGGCTGTCAGACCTGTGAAAACCAAAACGCCCACACAACTGATGATGTAATCCAATTGCTCACTGTGCATGAACCAATTGACCAAAGAAGCGATGATCATACCAAATAAGGCCATCATCAAAAATGTTCCCATCTTGGTTAAATCTGTTTGGGTGGTGTATCCCAATACAGCCATGGTTCCAAATAGACCAGCAGTAATGAAGAAAACTTTGGCAATTGCACCCAAGGAATAAACCAAGAAAATGGTGGATAAGCTCATACCCATTACCACAGCAAAAGCGGCAAACGTTACTGTTAACGCCATTGGACTGAGTTTATTGAAACCAAAGTTCATGACCAAGATGAAAATGAAAGGTGCAAACATCAATGCGTACACCATCAATGTTCCTCCACCTTGTAACATCGACAGCATGGTTTCTGAAAATTGAAAAGCGGTGATTCCGGAAATGATCAATGCCAAAGACATCAAACCAAATACGCGGTTCATGAAAGCTTTTACACTGGATGAGCTTACTTCATCGATAGAGAAATCTCTCTGAAAATCGGGTGTGTTCATATTACTTCAATTTATTTGCAATCAAATGTATAAATTCTTTTCTTGTTTTATCATCTTCCAAGAAGGCTCCGCTGAACGCTGAGGTGGTTGTTAACGAATTTTGTTTATTCACGCCCCTCATTTGCATGCAAAGGTGCTGACATTCCATTACTACAGCTACCCCAAGTGGATTTAAAGTTTCTTGGATACAGTCACGAATTTCAATGGTTAATCTTTCTTGTACTTGGAGTCTTCTGGCAAAAACATCAACCACCCTTGGGAGTTTACTTAATCCAACAATAGTCCCGTTTGGGATATAGGCAATGTGTGCTTTGCCAAAAAAGGGAAGCAAGTGGTGCTCACACAAAGAGTACACCTCAATGTCTTTGACCAATACCATTTCTGAGTAGGATTCAGAGAACATGGCAGATTCCAACACTTCTTTGGCGTCTTGCTGATATCCTTGCGTTAGAAATTCGTATGATTTGGCAACGCGCTCAGGAGTTTTTATTAAACCCTCACGGTTGGCATCCTCTCCAATGTTCTCGAGAATGGTCTTAATCGCCGTTTCTATTTTATTCTCCGCCATAGTATTCTACAAAGTTGTTTTCTGTCTCGTATAGTTTGACACAGTGCAACTGACAACCCGACTCTTTGATCTCTTGTTCAATTCTTTCCCAAATGACTACGGCTAGATTTTCAGTAGAAGTTTTCATACCAGCCAACCATGGAATGTCAAGGTTTAGATTTCTGTGATCCAAGACATCCGTCACTTTTGTTTTGATAATGGTGCTGAGTACTTTGAGATCCATGCAAAATCCGGTTTCTTCTCTTAGGGCACCTTTGATGGTGACAAATAATTCATAGTTGTGACCGTGCCAATTGGGATTGGAACATTTTCCAAATACCTCAAGATTTTTCTCTGCGCTCCACTCTTCATGCCACAGCTTGTGAGCAGCATTGAATCTTTCTCTTCTCGTAACGTAAACGATTTTTGACATGCTAGTAAATTTTCAAGTTTTGTAATAAATAATTTTGAACGTAATCCGTCACCCCTTCTTCTAGGGTATGGAAAACGTGAGGGTAACCGGCTTCTTTCAATTTGCTCATATTGGCTTCAGTGAAGTATTGGTATTTGTCCCTTATGTCTATTGGTGTATCAATGAAAGAGATATTTTCTTCTTTGCCCATGGCCTTAAATGTATTTTTGGTCAAATCCAAAAACGTTCTTGCTTGGCCACTGCCTAGATTGAAGATACCTGACTTTTTCCTGCTTTCCATTAACCACACACAAACATTGGCCACGTCTTTTACATACACAAAATCTCTCATTTGACCTCCGTCCGAATAATTGGGGTTGTGTGAACGAAACAACTTCATCTCACCATTGTTCATGATTTGATTATAGCTGTGCCAAACGACAGAAGCCATACGACCTTTGTGGTACTCATTGGGTCCATATACATTGAAGAATTTTAAGCCCGCCCAGAAAAATGGAGTTGTCTTTTGTTGCAACACCCACAAGTCGAAATTGTTTTTCGAGTCACCGTAAGGATTCAAGGGTTTAAGTTGTGGTATGATGCCATGATCGTCGTTGTATCCCAATTGACCATCTCCATAGGTTGCTGCAGACGATGCGTAAACCAAAGGAATGGCATACTCCACACATTTGTTCCAAATGGTTTGCGAGTATTGTTCATTGAGTTCGTCAAAAATGGCTTTATTGAATTCAGTAGTATCGGTTCTAGCACCAAGGTGAAAAATAAAATCTACTTGATTTTCATTGGCATCCAACCATTTTGGAAATTCAGATCTTTCAATCAAGCTACGATATTTTTTATCCTGATAATTGACTTTTCTTTCTTCTCTTGAAAAGTCATCTACCAACACCAAATCAAAGTACCTGAGTTCGTTGAGTCGTCCCACCAATGCGGATGCAATAAAGCCAGCAGCTCCCGTAATGACAATCATCTTTTTTTTGCTAATTTACATCAAATTGGGGCTTTAAATGCGCTTGAGCCATTGCAATGCAATGTGAACATTGTTGATGTTTTGGAAACTCATGCGCAGTGTATTGTCCTTCTCATACATCTTCACTTCATGGCTGTATTTCTTCAGGAAATCCAGAATTCGGGTGAATACGTCACTTTGATAGAAAGGAGAATCTTGTTTGGAGATGAAATAAGCAATCATCTTTCCTGATTTCATTACCAACTTTTCCATTCCTAATGCGTTGGCTGTCCATCTGATTCGCATGGTGTCTATCAAAGCCAATGTTGGTTCCGGTATGGGTCCAAATCTATCGACCAAATCTTTGATGAATTTCTCCATCTGCACTTCGTTTTCTAAATCATCCAGCGCTTTGTACAAGGAAATTCGCTCACGGATATCCCCCACATAATCATCTGGTATGAAGAGCTCCATGTCTGTTTCTAAGTTGGTTTCTTTGACAAATTTAGATTCTCTTTTTAGCTCTTCTTGATAAAGATCTTGGAAGTGTTCTTGTTTGATTTCTTCCAATGCCTCTGAAAGAATTTTTTGGTAGGTTTCTAAGCCCATTTCATTGATGAAACCGCTTTGATCGCCTCCTAGTAAATCTCCAGCTCCTCGGATATCTAGATCTCTCATGGCAATGTGCAAACCACTACCCAGGTCACTGAATTGTTCAATGGCGGTTAATCTTTTCCGGGTGTCATCGGGCATCAAATGGATAGGAGGGGAGATGAGATAGCAAAAGGCTCTTTTGTTGTTTCTTCCTACACGACCCCTCAATTGGTGAAGATCGCTCATCCCAAATTGATGGGCATTGTTGATGATGATGGTATTGGCATTGGAGATGTCTATCCCACTTTCTACAATGGAAGTAGAAACCAAAACATCAAAGGCTCCTTCAATGAATTGGGTCATGACTTCTTCCAATTGCTCTCCTTTCATTTGTCCATGTCCTATACCGATGCGCACATCAGGGCAAAGCCTTTGAATCATTCCCGCAACTTCTTGCAGGTTTTGAATTCTGTTGTTGATGAAGAATACTTGCCCTCCTCTTTGCACCTCATAGCTGATGGCATCTCTTATGGCCTCTTCATCCAAAGTGATGAGTTGTGTATGTATGGGGTGTCTGTTAGGGGGTGCTGTTTGAATGATGCTCAAATCCCGAGCGCCCATCAACGAGAACTGAAGTGTTCTGGGTATGGGAGTTGCGGTTAAAGTCAACGCATCCACGTTGGCCTTCATTGTTTTTAATTTGTCTTTTGCAGCAACACCAAATTTTTGTTCTTCGTCGATGATCATCAATCCAAGGTCCTTGAATTTGACATCTTTGCCCACGATAGAATGTGTTCCAATCAGAATATCGACTTGTCCTTTGGCCAATTTTTCTAGGGTAACTTTTTTCTCCTTGGCGGATTTGAATCTGCTGATATGGTCAACCGTTACAGGGAAATCGCGGAAACGTGCAGCAAAACTTTTGTAGTGTTGTAATGCGAGAATGGTGGTGGGAACCAGCACAGCCACTTGCTTTCCGTCCGTTGCGGCTTTGAAGGCTGCACGCATGGCCACTTCCGTTTTTCCAAATCCAACGTCACCACAAACCAATCTGTCCATTGGGGCAGGTGATTCCATGTCTTGTTTTACTGCGGCAATGGCTTTGGCTTGATCAGGAGTATCCTCATACATGAAAGAGGCTTCTAACTCCATTTGTAAATAACTATCTGGCAGAAAGGCGTGACCAATGGTCGACTTTCTCTTGGCGTACAACTTGATTAAGTCAAAAGCAATGGTTTTGACTTTGGCTTTTGTCTTCTGTTTCAAGTTCTGCCAAGCAGGGCTACCCAGGCGATCCATGCTCGGCGCAGTGCCTTCTTTTCCGCTGTATTTGCTGATACGGTGCAAACTGTGAATGCTCACGTACAAAGTATCTCCACCCTTGTATACTAGACGGATGGCCTCTTGTTCTTTTCCGTTGACATCAATTTTTTGAAGTCCGGCAAACTGCCCCACACCGTGATCGATGTGAACAACATAATCTCCCGGTTGCAGCGATAATATTTCTTTTAGTGTTAAAGCCTCTTTGCTTTTTTTGAATCCTTCTTTTAATTTAAAACGGTGGTAGCGTTCAAAGATTTGGTGATCGGTATAAATGGCTATTTGTTGGTCAATATCTACAAAACCTTCACTCAGTTCTATCAGATGTGGGGTGTACTGTACAATGATTTGTTTGTCTTCAAAAATTTGGTGCAAACGTTCCAATTGCTTGGCTTGTCCTGCAGAAACCACTTGATCATAACCTTCCTTGGCTTTGCTCACCAGGTGTTTGCTAAGCATATCAAAATTCTTGCTGAACGAAGGTTGTGGGGTCATGTTGTATTGAATCTCGGGAGCTTCCATAAATAGGGCGGTTGGCCCCATTTCCACCAAGCGTTTGTTTTTTAGCAATCTCATCCAATCCGTTGGATGTGCATACAGCTCTTCAGGTGATTTGTGTTTTATGACACCACTGATTTTTTGGAATTGATTCTCTGCTCGTTCCAATTCCTTTTCCCAGATCTGTGGTGCATTGGCACATTCTATTGACCAAACAACCGCATCGGCATCAACAAATTCAATAAAGTTGATGGTTGAGTCGATTTGCTTCTCATCTTGGATGTTGGGTACAATGGTAGCCTTTGTCATAGAAGACAAACTCAGCTGGTCAACTGGGTCAAATTTCCTGATGCTGTCGATGGAATCTCCAAACAATTCAATGCGGTAAGGGTGATCATATGAAAAGGAAAAAATATCGATGATTCCCCCGCGCACGGCATATTGTCCGGGTTCATAGACAAAGTCAACTTTAATGAATCCATACTCTTGCAATACTTCATCTACCATTTCGTGGTTGAGCGTATTGCCTAGTTCAATTTCAAATGTTTTTTGCTCCAATGAAGCCAGTCCAATCACTTTTTCGGCCAGTGCTTCAGGGTAGGTGACAATCCATTGTCCTTTTGGTTTTTTTCGGATTAAGTTCAAAACCTCAGTTCTCATGGCTACGTTGGCATTGTCCACAGTTTCCATTTGATAGGCTACACGAGCGCTTCTTGGAAAAAATAGAATAGTGCGTTGGGCCAGAGTTTCTTTTTGATAATTCTCAATATTTTCAAGGTCATTGAGGAAATATGCAGCTTTCTCTTTGTCTTCTAAAACAAACACATGGGTTGTGTTCATGGACAAGGCAGTGGCGTTGGCAATGAGTGCTTTGGCTGATCCGACTATACCTTTGAGACGTAATTTGCCACCCTCAGAAGATAAAATTTCTGAGATGTTTTGCGTGTGAACCGATTGAATGTATCGGTTTAAAAAAGGAGCGTTCGACACAATCTTGTTGTAAGGTTGTAAAGATAAAGAAGGAGATCCTTGACATAGCAAAAGAAAAAGCCCTATCGCGTGGATAGGGCTTTTGCAATTATCGTTAAAATGACTTAGGCAAACAATTGGTTCATGACCTGTTTCATACGGGCTTCATGCATTTTGCTCGAACCTGCTGCAGGAGAGGCTTGAGCGGGATAGGCAATCACATCAATATTGGATTTGCGCATCATGCGCATGATGTAACTCCAAGCGCCCATGTTTTCGGGTTCTTCCTGTGCCCATAGCAATTGAACATTTTTTCCAAAACCTTTGAGCGCGTTGTCCAAGGCTTTTTGAGGGAATGGGTAGAGTTGTTCCAAACGAATCAAAGCCATGTCTGTGACACCTCTCTTTTCACGTTCTTCCAACATTTCGTAGTACATTTTTCCAGTGCACAAAACTACTTTGTTGACTTTCTTTTTGTCTATGCTGTTGTCTTCTATAACCATTTGGAATGAACCTTTGGACATTTCCTTGATACTGCTAACAGCCTTGGGGTGACGCAAAAGTTTTTTAGGAGTGAAAACAATCAACGGCTTGCGGAAGGGTTGTTTTACTTGTTTGCGCAACAAGTGGAAGAAGTTGGCAGGAGTGGTTACATCACATACTTGCATATTGTACTCAGCGCACAACTGTAAGAAACGTTCCATTCTTCCTGAGCTGTGTTCAGAGCCTTGACCTTCATATCCGTGTGGTAAGAACATGACCAAGCCATTCATGCTTCCCCACTTGTCTTCAGCGGCACTGATAAATTGGTCAATCATGATTTGAGCTCCGTTGTTGAAGTCGCCAAATTGGGCTTCCCAAATGGTCAGTCCATTGGGGGTTCCAAATGCATAGCCGTAATCAAATCCTAAAACTCCGTATTCACTTAGAAGAGAATTGTAAATGCTCAATTGGGCCTGTTTGTCGGACAATAAATTGAGGGTGATGAATTCCTTTTCCGCATCTTCATCCGTTTTGACAACGGCATGGCGGTGAGAAAAAGTTCCTCGCTCAACGTCTTGACCAGAAATTCTAACAGGATGTCCTTCTTCCAATAAAGTGGCGTATGCCAAAAGTTCTCCCATGGCCCAATCCAATTGATCATTCTTGATCATGTTGAGACGATCTTCAAACACCTTTTCGGTTTTTCTAAAGAACTTCTCACCGGAAGGCAGGGTGGATAATTTGTTTCCTAAGTCAACCAACTTCTTTTGAGCAACTGATGTATCGGGTGTGCTATCAAAATCCTCAGGAGAGGCAAAACGAACATCCTTCCAAGTCTCTTCTAGAAAGTGCTTGACAAATGCTTTGTTCTTGGTTTTTGCCCTTTCTAGGCTTTCATCCAAGTGCTTTTCAAAATTGGTTTTAACCTCTTCCGCCTCAGCTTCAGTGATGGTACCTTCAGCAGAAAGTTGCTTATAATACAACGCTCTCAAATCAGGGTGAGCAGCAATGTGTTTGTACAAAGTGGGTTGTGTGAACTTGGGTTCATCTCCCTCATTGTGTCCGTATTTTCGGTATCCAAGAAGGTCAATGAAAACATCCATGTTGTATTTCTCACGGTATTCCAACGCCCATTGCATGGTGGTAATTACCGCTTCTACATCATCAGCGTTCACATGAAAAATGGGACATAACGTAGTTTTGGCAACGTCTGTACAATAAATGGAGGAGCGAGCATCCAAGTAATTGGTAGTGAAACCCACTTGGTTATTGGTGACAATGTGAATGGTTCCACCGGTGCGGTATCCATCCAATAAGGCCATTTGAATCACCTCATAAACAATCCCTTGACCTGCGATGGCGGCATCACCATGCACCAAAATGGGAACAATTTTTTTCTCGTCTTTTAAATAATGATCAATCTTGGCTCTGGTCAATCCTTCAACAACTGGATTGACGGCCTCAAGATGTGATGGATTGGGACAAAGGGTAACGTGAACGTTGTGTCCATTGACCGTGATATCGCGTGAGTAACCCAAATGGTACTTCACATCACCATCCATGTTGCCTTCAAACTCAACACCTTCAAATTCTCGGAAAATTTCTTCTTGTGGTTTTTCTAAAATGTTGGTCAGGACATTCAAACGACCGCGGTGAGCCATGCCAATCACAAACTCTTCAACCCCCATCTCAGCTCCCTTCTTGACGATGTAGTCCATGGCTGGCACTACAGCTTCACAACCTTCTACACTGAAGCGCTTTTGACCCACAAATTTTTTGTGGATGTATTGCTCAAACAATGAAGCCTTTGAAGTCATTTCAAAAATTTTCTTCTTGTCCTCTTTGCTGTATTTGGGCTTGTTGACGGCTTCTATTTTGGAACGTAACCATTCCACACGCTCGGGGTCTCGAATGTACATGAACTCAGATCCGATGCTCTGACAATAGGAGTTCTCCAAGTGCGCAATGATGTCTTTTAATTTGGCATCACCCAATCCGATGTCGGTTCCTGCATGGAAAGTTTCTTCCAAGTCCGCTGCGGTAAGTCCAAAGTTTTCGATGGACAAGGTGGGGGTATATTTTCGTCTCTCTCGGACAGGATTGGTCTTGGTAAACAAGTGACCTCTTGTGCGATAGGCGTTGATCAAATTGATCACTTTAAATTCTTTTGAGGTCACCGCATTCAGGCGGCTTCCGTCGGGAAGAACTGGATATGATTCATTTTGAAACTCAAACCCTTCAAAGAATCTTCTCCATGAAATATCAAGACTCTCAGGGTCTTGCTTGTATTGGTTGTATAATGCGTCAATCGTTTGGATATCGGCATTGCCCAAATATTGCTCTGAACTCATTTTTCAAATGCTAGAAATTCGCGGGTAAAGATAAACCGAAATACAGGCGGTGGCTGCCTATATTTTTTCAGAAAGTTCCAACCAGCGCAACTCCAATTCATTGAGCTCTTCAATCACGTTGGCCAATTCATCTGAAACTTGCATGAGTTGATCATGTTTGTCTAGCACGGTGTTGAGTTTGATTTCCAAACTTTTTTTCATTTGCTCCAGTTCGGGCATTCGTTTTTCAATTTGTTCCCACTCAAATTTTTCTTTGAAGCTGAGCTTTTTTACGGGAGCGGATGAGCTTGGTTTTTCTTTGGATTCTGTACTTTCTGATTTGGTTGGAGCGGCAGGTTGGTTGGATTGATCGTCACGAAATTGCTGGTAGGATCCCAAAATATCTTTGACATTTCCTTGCCCGTCAAGTACAAACAAATGGTCCACCAATTTGTCCAAGAAATAGCGGTCATGAGAGACAATGACCAAACAACCTGGATAGGATTGTAGGTATTCTTCCAAAGCCGCCAGCGTAAATACATCCAAGTCATTGGTGGGCTCGTCCAAAATGAGGAAGTTGGGATTTTTCATCAAGATGAGCAACAGCTGAAGTCTCTTTTTCTCCCCACCGCTCAAGGATTCCACAAATTGGAAATGCATGGGCTTGGGGAACAGGAATTTCTCCAGCATCTGCGCAGCGGTGATGGTGCGCCCTTTGGTCAGAGGGATAAACTCAGCAATGTCTCTCACTACCTCAATCAATCGTTGGCCATCTTTCAGGTCCTCCATGTTTTGCCTGTAATATCCCATCACAACGGTATCTCCGACAATGACCTTACCCCCATCGGGCTCTTCGTTCAAGGTCATCATTTTGAGCAGAGTGGTTTTGCCGGCCCCATTGGGACCTACCAATCCAACCCGTTCACCCGTTTTAAAAACGTAATCCCAACCGTTGAGTACTTTCTTCTCCCCCCAATGTTTTTTAACCCGATGAAATTCGACGATTTTACTGCCCAAGCGGCTCATGTTGATCTCAGGAGCCAGCTCTTGTGCTTCAGGACTTTTTCTCACATTTTCTTTGAGTTCTTGGAATCGATCCATTCGACTCTTGCTCTTCACGGTTCTGGCTCTTGGCATGGTGCGTGCCCAAACCAGCTCCCTCCGGAATAAGTTCATTTGCTTATCGTGCGTGGCTTGTTCCAGTGCTTCCCGCTCTGCTTTCTTTTCCAAGTAGTAGGAAAAGTTCCCTTTGTATTTGTACAATTGACCGTTTTCCAATTCTAGGATTTCATCTGTTATGTTTTCTAGAAAGTAACGGTCGTGCGTAATCATGAACAAAGTCATGTGCGAACGGGTGAGAAAATTCTCCAACCATTCAATCATATCCAAATCCAAGTGGTTGGTGGGCTCATCCAGTAAAAGAAAATCGGGTTCTTCAACCAATACTTTGGCCAACGCCACCCTGCGTTGTTGTCCTCCACTCAATTGCCCAGCCAGTTTGTTCCAGTCCTGCAGCTCCAGCGCACCAAGCACTTGCTTCATTTTGGATTCGTATTCCCATGCGCCTGTCGCATCCATGGCGTTCATGGCTTTTTCTAAATCGCCGTTGTTTTGTAAAGCAACTTCATATTCCGCAATCGCCTTGGACATGGCGTTGGAGGAGGCCAAGACATTGTCCAGAATCGATTTATTGAGATGAAGTTGCGGGTTTTGTTCAAGGTAGGCTACGCGAACCTCTTTGTTGTAAATCACTTTGCCTTCATCGGGAGATTCTTTACCAAAAAGGATATTCATCAAAGTTGTTTTTCCGGAACCATTTCTAGCGAGCAGGGCTACTTTTTGACCTTTTTCAATACCAAAATTGAGGTTTTCAAATAATTGGCGGATGCCATAGCGCTTGGAAAGATGCTCGACCGATAAGTAGTTCATGCGGTAAAAGTACGATGGTGCTTACCTTAGCTTCAATGAAAAATTGGCGATTGCAAAAAATGTCGGACATGACGGCCTTGGAGTGGCATCGGGTGTTGGCTTTGCGGGCAGAGGTTTTTGTAGTGGAACAAAATTGTCCTTATCAAGATCCCGATGGTAAGGATTTTTTGAGTTATCATTTAACCATGGAGAGCGGTGAAGCATTGGTGGCTTATGCCCGTTTATTGCCTCCGGGTGTAAGTTATCCTGAGGCGTCCATCGGAAGGGTAGTTACCTCGCCATTGGTTAGAGGAAAAGGTTGGGGCAAGGAGTTGATGGTAATAGCCATTGAGCAAACGATGAAGCAATTTGATGCAAAAGAAATTTGTATTTCAGCACAATCTTACTTGTTGAAGTTTTATACTGATTTGGGTTTTGTAGCAGAAGGGGAGGAGTATTTGGAAGATGATATTCCGCATTGGAAGATGAGGCGAGTTGAGAAGTAATTGTTTGAATTGATGAGTCTATGGTGTGTTGTGAAATTTTAAAATTGAGGATGATTGAGATACATTTTTGCAATTTTTTCATTGAGTGCTTCGTGTAATTATTTGTGGTGATATTTTGTCACTACGCCATGTCAAAAGCCCATAGCAATTGCCATGCGGTGAATAAAGCGTCTATTCACTGGAAAAAGTGCGGTGATTACTACACAATTTTGATAACAGAACCAAACGAGATAAAAATGAGGTTTGTTTAACCCTCTTTTTTGAGCTAAATTTACGTCCTATCAACTTCACAGAATGTATACACCCCTTGACATCAACCGCGAAAAACTGACCATCATGGGAATTGAATTTCCCGATTTGAAGTCGCTTGAAATCGCAGCAAATGCGATTGGGAGCAATATGTTTGAAGGGTTTGAACCAACGTCCAAAGGAATTGAAATTATAAGGGATTATTCGACCGGAAAAATATCACTGATCGATTTAGTGACAATCGCTAAGGAAAAAGCGTATGTCTGATTCTTACAAATACATTGATCCTGATTATACTTACGTTGACCCCTCTTCAGGACTTTTAAAAAATCTTCTAGACATCTCTGATCACGACGTACTTCTCTTTGTAGAAAGCAGCGCCGTGTCCAAACGACTTCAAGAATTATTTAAGAATCCCATAACAATAAAAGGAACTTCAAGTCTATTGGAAATTCACCAATACTTATTTCAAGACATTTACGCCTGGGCTGGAAAAGTTCGCACTGTAAACATCAGCAAGGACGGCAAACCGTTTTTCGATGGAGAACGCTTCTCGTCGGCCTTTCAATACATAGACTCATTCATTGAGGATTACAGAACCATTGATTCCGCCAATTTCCATGAGATAGCGAAAGCATTGGCCTCAATCCTCGACCATGTGAATTTTCTTCATCCTTTTAGAGAAGGAAACGGTAGAACGCAAAGAGAGTTTATTCGACTTCTTGCGCTGGAAAAAGGGCTTGCCTTGAACCTGAATCCCGCTGACAATGCCACTGTGTATACCCAATACATGCAAGGCACCATCAACGGTGATATTGAACTATTATGTCAATTGATTTTAGAACAGATCAACAATAACAATGAGAAATAATAATAGCAGCGTGAACAAAATATTTCTTCCACTTTTTCAAATCCCCGTTATAGCCTTGGTCCTTATTCAGAATCTAATCGCCCAAACCAAAATCGAGGGAAGCTATGATTCAGCCAAACGAAAATTTATTCCCAAAGATGAGGTGTACCGCATTTATGATTTTCGGGATGGGTTGGCCAGTTTTAGAACCAATGATAAAAAGGGTGTGATGGATACGCTAGGTAATGTTATTGTACCCATGAAGTACGACGAAATTGAACCCTTTTTGGATGGTTTAGCCCGGGTAGAAATTTTTGGAGATTATCCTACGCATTACGGATTCATTGATAAACAAGGAAACGAGGTGCTTCCTGTCATATACACGGATGCAGATGATTGGTACTACCGCAGTATGCGTTTTTCGGACTTGATTGTTGTTGGAATAGATCAGAAATATGGATGCTTTGACAAGAAAGGAAAAAACGTGCTGCCCATGGAATACGGAAGCATTGGAAACTACAGTAACGGATTAGCGACCATTTACAAAGATGGAAAAATGGGTTGCATCAATAAAGAGGGAAAGATTGTCATTCCTGTTATCTATGATCGAGTGAGCGACTTTGGCCTGGAAACATCTATTGTGCAAAAAGAGGGCAAGTGGGGCATGATAGACAAAATGGGGAAAGAGATTCTCCCCATTCAATATGAAGCTGAAATTCGATTTAGCGGTCAAGGTGCTATTACCAAATGGAATGGTAAATTCGGAATGATAAGCAATGACGGAACCATTCTTATTCCCTTTCAATATGAAAGCATAGCCTACTACCGCGAAGGATTAGCACACGCCATTCTCAATGGCAAGCATGGATTCATCAATGAGAAAGGAGAAACTATTATTCCTTTTGAATACGATTGGGCAGGGAATTTTCAAGAAGGATATGTTATTGCTAAAAAAGACAACTTGTGGGGACATCTGAATAAGCTAGGACAGGTAACAACACCTTTTGAATATGAGCAAACAGGAGATTTCAATCGTGGCATTGCCAATGTAAAGAAGGGAGGAAAATCAGGAAGGATTAATACCACTGGAAAATTGGTTTTGCCTTGCAAATATGACGGCATAAATGGCGTGTTCAATGATGGAAGAATGATAGTCAGTATCAACTTTCCAGAAGGCAGAAAAAAAGGCTTTGTGGATGAGAATGGGAATGAGGTTATTCCGTGTATTTATTATAATGTAAAGGCTTTTTCTGGTGGTATGGCGGAGGTGCAAGAGAAAGCAGATGGCCCTTGGTTTTTTATTGATGTGAATGGAAATAAAGTGAAGCCCTAATTTGTATTCAATGAACCGAACCCTTTACTCGGACGACAATAACAATGAAATTCGGATTTCTGAAATTAAGAAAATCGAAAGTGAAATAGCGTTCAAAGGTTTGGGAATAAAATATGTGGCCTCGGGTGAGGAGACTTATTATGCCAATGGAAAAAAGTTCATGGTGCGTGAAGGGGAATACATTATTGGCAATGATTTTACTCAGTCTATTGTTCAGATTAATCAGGAAAATTCGGTTGAGGGATTGTGCATTGATATTTCACCAGAAGTTATTTCCGAAGTGGCAGAATATCATGATCTCAATGGTACAGCATTAAAAGAATTTTTACTTTCAGATCAATTTTTTGTCAATCGATACAACATTAAAAATACAACACTGGGGTATTCTCTTTTTGAAATCAATCAAAGAATCAAATCTGGCAATTTTGGCAGTAATTTTCAGGAGAATGAACTGTTTTACAGCCTTGCAGAATCAATCATTACGGATCAAAGATTTGTTTTTGATCATTTGAATAAATTGGACTTTAAAAGACTGGTGACCAATGAAGAAGTGTTTCGTGCAGTCTTCAACGCAAGGTTATTTATTGATGAACACATTGAAGAGAATTTTCCTTTGGATAGACTTTCAAGTCAATCAGGAATATCCAAATATCATTTTATACGATTGTTTAAATCCACTTTTGGCGTTTCTCCTTATCAATATCAGAAGAGAAAAAGATTGGAGTATGCAAGATTGGATTTGATTAGTGGGGGGGAGATACTGAGTGTTGCTCTGAAGTATGGTTTTTCCGATGCAGCTTCTTTTTCAAAAGCTTGTAAGCAACAATTTGGTCAAACACCTGGTGCAATCAGAAATAGCAATATTTGACAATTGAGTTTTTTGAACGATGCATTTCTTTGAAGAAAATTCGTTCATGATCCGCTTGATTTTGTTTTTGCTGTCTGGCCTTGCATTATTCCCAACATCGGCCCAACTTCCCCGCAAACCGCTGCTTGGTGCACGTATAGAATACGTTAATGAAAATGGAGCCTCTGGTTGTAAGGTCCTTCAAGTTATTCGCGGAACAAGTGTTGAACTGAAGCTTCAAGAAAATGATATCATCTTTAAAATCAGAGACAAAGATTTCAAGTCTTTGGAAGAATTCATGAAGTCATTTTTAGACTATTCACCTGGAGAAGAAATTCAACTTTCAGTGCTGCGAGACAAAAAAGAAATTACACTTAAAGCCAAAGCAGTGGCTCGTCCATATGAAACAGATGATAACGCCACAGTCATTTACGACGAAGCGAATTACAAAGGCGGTCAGCTTCGGGTGATCATCAACAAACCGTTCAAGGAGAATAAAATGCCCGCGATGTTATTTATTCCAGGATATACTTGCAGTAGCATCGATGAACTGACTAGCGATCATCCATACAAACGCATTGTGGATGCCTATGTGGATGCAGGGTACGTTACACTGCGCATTGAGAAAAGTGGCTTGGGCGACAGTCAAAACACGCCGCCTTGTGAGTCGTGTGATTTAATGGATGAGATTGAAAATTTCGAAGTAGGATTGAAAAAACTGAAATCTCTATCATACGTGGATACCAACCAGATCATCATCTTTGGTCATTCCATGGGGGGAATAATCGTTCCAGCGTTGACCGCCAAACACAATGTAGCAGGAGTCATTGTTTATGGCACCACTGCTAAATCTTGGTTTGAATATCAATTGGAAATGTACCGCGTTCAAAACGCGTTGGCTGGTATGAATCCCATTGAGGTAGAGCAATCTGTTGTGGAGCAATATGATTTGAACTATCGGTATTTTATTCAGAAGGAAAGTCTTCAAGAGTTGGCCATAGATGCCAAAGCAGATTCTGTCTTGAGAAACGTCTGGGGATATGATGGACAGGGAAAGATCTATGGACGCAATGCCGAATATTGGAGGCAGATTCAAGATTATCCACATTTGGAAAATTGGAAAAATACCAGAGCAAAAGTGTTGGTTCAATTCGGAGAATCCGATTTTCAGGCCTTTTCGAAAGCCGATCACCAGCAAATCGTGAATACCGTAAACCATTTCCACCCCGGAAATGCTACACTCATAACCTACCCTTCAACAGACCACTACTTCGCTAAATCGGGCACCATGCAAGAGGCCTATGACAAATTTGCAAGTGGCAAAATTCAACAGCTTTTTGATGAGTACAACCCTGAAGTGGGAAGTACCGCTGTGCAATGGAGTAATTCGATTCTGAAATTGAACCAAAAATTTAAATAAAACTTGAATATGAAAAGCAATCAAAAAATCATGAGATTCTTGTATGTAGGATTTATCTCATTGGGAATTTTCACCGCCCTGCGCGGCGATTACAGTCAGGCAGGCATACATATGGGAATCGCCTTGGCCTTTGATCCATTTGACCCTAATCAACCTTGGAAAGAACGCCCGTTTTGGCAAAAGTCAATTCTCATTTTGAATTTGGCACTCTGTGCTGCCTTTTTCGGGTTCCAAGTCGGTCTGGCAGACAAGAAAGTATAAACGTTTTTTGATGGATTTTCAACGCTGGAGTTTATTCCCTTTTGGGTAAGTGTTGCGCTTGTATTTATTCACATAAAAGGCCCTGATTTTGCTTATTTTTGCTGTCAACTTATGGCACAGATAGAATTATTGCTTCCCAAAATGGGAGAGAGTGTTGCGGAAGCAACCATCATCAAGTGGGTTAAGAATGAAGGTGAGGTCGTTAAGGCCGACGAGCCTATCATTGAAATTGCAACAGATAAAGTAGACAGTGAAGTCCCCGCCCCAGAGGATGGTACGCTGATCAAATGTTTGGTCAAAGAGGGTGATGTCGTTCAAGTTGGTCAGCCCATTGCCATTATTCAAACCGGTGCAGGAGACGTGGTTATTGCCCCCGCCCCTGCAGCGGCGGCTCCAATCGCTGTTGAAGAGAAAATGGCGGATATTCCATTGGTCCCATCATCATCTGCATCCACTTCTGCACCAATTGTCTCAGGTGATCGTTTTTATTCCCCATTGGTCAAGAACATGGCCAAGGCAGAGGGCATCGGACAAGCCGAGTTGGATACTGTTCCAGGTTCCGGTCAGGGTGGAAGAGTAACAAAAGAAGATTTAAAAAATTATATTGCCAATCGTGGCAAAGCGCAAGCAACTATTGCCGCACCAGCGGTAGCTGAGTCATCATCATCGGTAACAGCTGCAGCAACTGCTCCTGCCGCCAAAGAAGCACCCAAAGCAAAGGCGGCTATTTCTGTCAATGGCAATGACGAGATTGTGCAGATGGACCGCATGCGCAAGTTGATTGCGGACCACATGGTGATGAGCAAGCAAACATCTCCACACGTGACAAGTTACGTGGAGGCCGATTTGACCAATGTTGTAGTTTGGAGAGATCGGGTCAAAAAGAGCTTTGAGCAAAAGGAAAAGACAAAGTTGACTTTTACACCCATTTTCATTGAGGCTGTTGCCAAGGCCATTAAAGATTTTCCAGGTGTCAATGCATCAGTAGATGGAGATAAAATCATTCTTCGGGGCGATATTAACATTGGAATGGCAACCGCCTTACCAACGGGCAATTTGATTGTCCCCGTGATTAAAAATGCCGATCAATTGAACTTGGTGGGCATTGCCAAGAAGGTAAATGATCTGGCCGATCGTGCCAGAAATAACAAGTTAACTCCAGACGAAATTCAGGGAGGAACTTACACCCTTACCAACGTTGGTTCATTTGGAAATGTGATGGGAACCCCCATTATCAATCAGCCTCAGGTGGCTATTCTAGCGGTAGGAGCCATCCGTAAAAAACCAGCTGTAATCGAGACTCCCGCTGGAGATTTTATTGGAATCAGACACATGATGTTTCTTTCTCATAGCTATGATCATCGCATTGTAGACGGAGCCTTGGGAGGAATGTTTGTAAGACGAGTAGCTGATTATTTGGAAAATTGGGATGTTAATCGCGATATTTGATTGTAAATAACTTAAATTCAGTTCTATGGATTTTTTCAAGAAGGTTTTGGTTGGTGCGTTTTTGTTGTTGAGTTTTGCTATTCCTGTATTTGCTCAACCCGAAACACCTGCAAATTTTGATGAAGCCAATACGCTCATTGAAGAAAAACTTTGGGACCAAGCGGTCATTGAGTGGAGGAAATTGTTGGTCAAGAAACCGCTCAATGCCAATTATCATTACAAGTTGGGAATGTGCCTTTTGGAAACCAAGGACAAGAAGGATGCTTTGGAACACCTCGAAACAGCCACGGGAAGTGGAAAGTTTTCCAAAAATTATGACCCATATGATGCCAGTGAAGAGTTAGCACCGATTGAAGCACTGTCATATTTGGCCAAGGCACAACACCTAAACGGAAAGCCAGATGATGCCATCGAATCTTATGAATTATTGAAGACTAAGATCAATAAGCCTGGTCATTTATTGTTGCAAGATATGCCCAGACAATTGGAGCAATGTGAAGAGGCTAAATTACAGATGAAATCTCCCAAGAATCACAAGATCAATAATGTGGGCACGGCGGTAAATTCTGAATTCAAAGACTTCAATGGTGTTACGCCCAGGGATATGAGCATTTTGTATTTTAGTTCAAACAGAGAACGAGCAGATGGTAGTAATGCGCAGTTGGTTGACCCAGAGACGATGGAGTTTGAGGATGATTTGTACATGAGTTTTAGAGGAGCTTCTGGTAAATGGGGACCTGCCGAGTTATTAAGTATCAACTCGGATAAGGGTGATCGCGTTACAGGAATTACGGCTGATGGCCACACATTGTTCATTAGCAAAGGTCCTAGAGATGATGCGGAGTTCTATATGTGTAAGCTCATTGGAGAGCGTTGGACAGATCCAGTTCCGCTAGGCGCTTCAGTAAATTCACAATTTCAAGAAATGGATATGGCCATTTCTCCTGATGGTAAAACCATTTACTTCACCAGTAATAGACCCAATGGTTTGGGCGGATTTGATATCTATAGAGCCAAGCTGGAAAAGAATGGTGAATGGGGTGAGGCAGAGAATTTGGGCGAGTTAATCAATACAAAATACAGTGAGGTGTCTCCTTCAATTGGGGGAAATGGAAAGATCTTGTATTTCTCATCTGAAGGTCATAACACTATGGGTGGATTTGATGTTTTCTCAGCCAAGATTGATGCAAAAGGCAATATTGGGAATACGGTCAATGTAGGCTACCCTTTGTCTACAACCGATGATGATTATTATTTTCAAGCTGTGCCTATTTCTAGAAAAGGGTTTATCACCTCTTCAAAAATTGGTGGATCTGGTTTGCAAGATATTTATGAGGTTACTTTGGCTCGTGATCCTAATGAAGCCCCCGTTGTTTTAAAAGGCAATTTGGTTTCCTTGTCTAAATCCATACCGGCAGGTATCAAATTGATGGCAAAAGCCAAAGAAGAAGAACTAAAGGTTGAGGCTGCTGTGGACGCTACTTCAGGTAATTATGAGTTGAAATTGCCTCCATGTGCTCAATACAAAGTACAGGTGATGTTAGAGAAAATAGTGCTCAATGAGTACGAGGTGGAAGCTGTTTGCGATGAGTCTGTAATGATGATTGAACATGAGACTTACATTCTCCCCATCACCAAAAGACCTCCCCCTCCAAAGGTTGACTTAACGGCTGAGAAGTCAAAAAAGGATATCAAAGCAGAGAAGAAAGCGGAGAAAGAAAAGGAAAAGGCTGAAAAGGAAAAAGCTAAGGCAGATGAATTAGCAGCCAAAGAAAAAGAGGAGTTGGCCAACATGAAATTCAATCCCAAAAAAGCCAAACCTGTCAAGGAGAAGCCGGCTGGTGAAACAGAGAAAATTAGTCCCACCAAATACTATTTCACTTACGGAGTGTTCAGGGTGAAATTGGAAGACATGGGCTTGTTCGTCGAAGAAGTTGCTGTGCTAATTGAGAAAAGGGGAATTACTGAAATAGACGTTTATGCGAGCTCTTCAAAGGTGCCCAGATCCAATAAGAAATCCAATGACGAATTGTCCAAACAGCGCGCCGATGATGCGATGATTGTCATTCGTAAAGAGCTTCAACGAATGGGATATGAGGAAGGTCTTCACTACAAGTTTAGAAAGGTTGATTCAGGTGTGAATGGTAAGGAGTACGAGAACGATGCGAAAGAGAATAAGGACATATATGAACGCTATCAATATGTGGAGCTTTCTGCAGAAGGATAATGAATGGTTAAAACAATATGGCAACCCCCATGTAGGGGGTTGTTTTTTTTAAGATGAAATATCAATTTAATTTAAAGAAGCCATTGGCTTTTTTTGACCTTGAAACCACAGGCGTGGATGTTGGAAAAGATCGGATTGTTGAAATAGCGGTCGTCAAAGTAATGCCAAATGGTCAGGTTCATTATTTACCTGCAGAAGGGAAGGGTAGGTTGTTGTTTAATCCTGAAATGCCTATTCCTGTGGAGTCATCTATCATCCATGGTATCTATGACGTTGATGTAGCTGATGCACCAACTTTTGCGGAGTATGCTTCGAAGTTGTTTCAATTTTTAATGGATTGTGATTTGGCAGGATTTAATTCCAATAAGTTTGATTTACCATTGTTGGCAGAGGAGTTTTTAAGAGCCGGGGTGGAGTTTAGCGTGGAAGGTAGGAATCTGGTTGATGTTCAAGTACTTTTTCACCTCATGGAACCGCGCAACCTTTCGGCTGCTTTGCGTTTCTATTGCAATAGATCATTGGAGGATGCACATGAAGCCATGCCTGATGTAGTGGCCACAGCGGATGTGTTAAATGCCATGATTGAGAAGTACAACCATGTTCCAGTTCCGGGTGGTGATCCCACTGTTTTTCCTGTTCAAAATGATATGGAATTGCTCCATAAGTTGAGTGAACGACGCCGTAAGGCGGATTTGGTTGGACATGTAGTATACAACGATGATGATTTACCAGTGTTTAATTTTGGGAAACACAAAGGAACATTGGTTACGCAGGTTTTTAACCAAGAACCAGGCTATTATGGCTGGCTAATGAATGCCGATTTTCCCCGTTATACGAAGCAAGTATTCAAGCAGATCAAGGAATCAATGTGAAGAGAATAATCGTTCTGGTCAGTAATGATTTATGCTACGATCAAAGAGTGGCCAAGACGTGCACATGGTGGCAAAATCAAGGCTATTCAGTGACACTCATTGGATTCTCGAAAAGAAAAAGTGGCCCTGTTTCATTTGACTTTGTCTCCATCCGATTTTCAAACCCCTTTCAACAAGGCGTTCTCTTTTACGCATGGATTCAGTTTCGACTTTTTTTTTATTTGTTGTTTCAACGCACCACTTTTGTTTGGTGCAATGACTTGGATACTTTGTGGCCTGCTGTTGCGTTAAAACGATTGAAGAAATGGAAGATAGTCTATGACGCTCACGAATGTTTTACGGAGTCTGTCGGACTGATGAATCATCCCTTTAAACGGAATCTTTGGCTGAGGTTGGAGCAATTTTGTATTCCCCGTGCTGATCATTGTTTTACTGTATCCAGTGGAATTCAGGAATTTTATAAGGCCAGCTATTCCCAACCATTTGAGTTGATTCGAAATTTACCAGATTTGTCTGTTGAGCCTGAACGAATGGAGAAGCCTCAGTTTTGGGAGGGCCGTCACGTTTTGATTTACCATGGAGTGTTTAATCCTCATCGCGGACTGGAAGAGCTCATTGAGGCCATGCCCTCCCTTTCGGATTCAATATTGGTTTTGATTGGATATGGAGAACAAGAGAGTGTGTTAAAAGACAAAGTTTCTGCTTTGAACATAGCAGAGAGAGTTTTCTTCACAGGTCCCATGGAATATCCCAAAATTCTAGGATTATTGAAACACGCGGATTTAGGTATAGCCCTAGAAAAACCTGTTAGCGGCAGTTTCACCAATGCATTGCCCAACAAAATTTTTGATTACGCTCGGATGGGCCTGCCTTTTATTACGCTGGGAAATCCTGAAGTCAAACGTATTTTAGACATATATCCTCTTGGGCAAATAGTTGGCTCTTTGGATACAGATGCGCTGACAAATAGTATTGTACATTATCTGAAAGGGAATCCAGCTCAAGAAGCGGTATACACTGCGGCGCGTGATTCTTTTTTTCAAGAGAATAATGCCCAATTGGAATGGGAAGCACTGCATGCTATTCTCCTTTAGTTCTTGGCCAGCAACTTTTCAGCAAATATTTGGTGACTGAAAGGAGAGACAAAAAAATATTTAAAGGAAACGGCAAGAGCTTCATTTTTATTTCAATCTCTTCTTTGTACAAATGCCATGTGAATTGTTTTGAGAGTCCATCCGCTTTACAAATAGCAAATGTTATGGGCACTGAAAGCGCTTTGAAGCCCCCTTGGTACAATTGAAGATGCAGCTGGTAATCTCCTAAAATTTTATACTGGCTGGTCAGTGGATAATCAGAAAAAACTTTTTTGCGGTACAGACAGCCCTGTTGGTGTACGGTGTTTCTCCAATACAGTTTTCGGTTGAATGAACCTTGAAAAGTGTTGGGTATCCACTGACTAATGGAGTGGGTATTTTCAATGCTTCCGATAATTAAGTCATATTGATTCATGAAATCGTATCGAATCAAATTTTGAATAATATCCTCAGAAGCCAACTGATCATCGGCCCCCATTAAGTATATCCATTCGCCTTTGGCTTTGTTAATCCCTTTTTGAAAGGCGTCAAAAATACCGTTGTCTTTTTCTACAACGATGGTGCAGTCATGCTCAAATTCTTTTAGAATAGATATCGTGATGGGGTCTGTGCTTACTGCATCCTGAACAATTAATTCAATTTGGGGATGGGATTGATGCAGAACAGAGAGGATGGCCTTTCTGAGGTCTTCACCTGCGTTGAAACTAGGAATGACAACGCTTACCCAGGTCATGCTTTGGTTGTTGCTGCTTGAATTCTACCTTCTTCACAAACCCAAACTTTGCCTTTGAATTGTTGCATGGCAATGTAGTCGTGTGAGGCCATAAGGACTGCCGTTCCTGAAAGAGAGATTTGATAGAGAAGTTCAGTGATTTCAAGGCTCATTTGGGGGTCCAAATTACCAGTGGGTTCATCAGCAATGATGAGCATAGGCGTATTTAATAGTGCCCTCGCAATGGCGACGCGCTGTCTTTCTCCTCCACTCAATTGATGTGGCTTTTGTAGCCCTTTGTTGTGCAATCCGACGCTGTCCAAAGATGATTCAATGCGGCTTGCGATGGCGTTGGCATCTTTCCAACCTGTTGCTTGCAGCACAAACTCTAGGTTCTCATTGACAGTGCGATCATGCAACAATTCGAACTCTTGAAATACGATGCCTATTTTTCTTCTCAAAAAGGGAATGTCCTTTTGTTTGATGTTTTTTAAGTCGTAACCGCAACAATGGGCTTGGTCGGCTTGAATGTCATGATCGGCATATAAAGTTTTCATGAAACTACTTTTCCCGCTTCCACTTTTTCCAATCAAATAAACAAATTCTCCGGGGTTCATTTGAAAATTCAATTGAGATAAAACGGATATTTTATCGTGGTAAATATTACCGTTGCTAATATCAACCAATGCTTGATTCATGCTCATGAGGTGAAGGTATAAGGAAAAAAAAAGGCCGGAACAACAGTCCGACCTTTTTTATTGACACCCTGATTGGGAATACCTTAAATTTTGAAATCTTTTTTCTTCACTTTTGGATTCACGTTGAATTCGTTGATCGTGATTTCCACCACTTGTCCACCTGCATTTTGTTTCACCACGCTGGGATATTTAACACCATCTGCGGTTGAACCATAGGAGACGATGGTTGTCTCTGATGTCTGAGTAGTTTCACCAACTTTTTGAACGGTAATGGTTTTCATTCTTAAACCTGATTTGGCATCAAAATAGTCAGTTGATACCAGACCACTGCTGTAGGTGTTCTCTACAACATACATGTCAGAACCATTGACCACTTCTATCCCTTTGAGTTGTGATTGAATGCCAAAGTCGGCGTAATGCAATTCTGCCAATAAATCACTTTGAATTTTGGCTTGAAGAATTTCATCCGCACCACCCTCCATGCTCTGTCCCATTTGGCTAATTTGCATTTTGGTACCGTCCCATGTTTGGGTCATCATGGCATTGCCGTTCATGGATACTACCAAGCGCAAGGCAGTATTGGCGATGCATACACTTTGCATGTCCAATTTGGCCATGCCCACATCAAATTTCCCTTTTTGTTCAAATGATTTGATTTTGGCAATTTTTTCTTTACCCCCCATGGCTTGGATATAATTATTGAATACAACTTGAGTGGTCACATCAGCAGGAGCCGGACGCATATCTACAAATGTGCTTCCATCAGGATTGAACTTTAATATTTTCCCATCGGCATCAAAAGCAGCAATTTTGGTTTCAATTTCTTTGTTTCCCACCACGGTGATGTAAGCATTGTTGGGAAGTAAAACGCGCTTGGCAAGGGCCAAGATGTCTTGTGCGGTGACCGCATTCAAACGCTCTAGATATGTTTCGTAGAAATTTTTGGGTAAGCCATATTTGTCAATGTTCTTGGCAAAGCGGGCCACCGTTTGTGGTCTTTCTAATGAACGTGCAAATTGTCCTGTCATGATGTTCTTGACAATTTGAAGCGTTTTGTCATCCACCGCCTCGGTTGTTAATCGAGAAATTTCGAACATGAATTGAGTGATGGAGCTATCAGTTACTTCATTTCTGACACTTGCACCTGCATTGAAATTACCGACATAATCATCAGCCGCGATATCTGAATAAGCACCGTAGGTATAGGCTTTGTCTTCTCTTAAATTCTGCATCAAGCGCGTTTGAAATCCGCTACCGCCCAAGATATTATTGAGCACAGATGCCACCAAAGCATCTTGTGTGGTAGGAACCAAATCAATGGGGTAAGTGATATTAATGACGGATTGAACAGCGCCCGGCATCGGAACAAAAACCACTTCATTTCCTGCAGGTACTTTGGGTGCACGGAATTTTAATTTGGGCACATCCCCACGGGTCCATGAAGAAAAATATTTGTTGGCTTGAACCTGAGCTGTTTCCAACGTGATGTCACCTACTATAATCAAATAAGCGACGTTGGGTTTGAAATAGCTGTTGTAATAGTTAACAATATCCTCTCTGGAAATATTCTTGACTGTTTCTTCGGTCATCTGCTCACCGTAGGGATGGTTCTTGCCATAAGTAACCATGTTTCCAATTTTTGAGGAAATAGAATTGGGATCGGTTTTTTCTGATATCAAACCACTAATGGTTTTCTTTTTGGCTTTTTCCAACTCTGATTCTGGGAAAGAAGGATGCAGCAACACATCAGAGAAAATCTCCAACATTTTTTCGCTGTGCTTGGTCAAACAAGCTCCAAAAATTCCGTCTGAACCACTGGAGAATTGCGCACCAATGAAGTCAATAGAGGACGTGATTTCATCCTTTGAACGGCTCGCTGTTCCCTTGGACATCATGTCTCCAGCAAAAGAAACGTATCCTGCCTTGTCACCTTCTTTGATGGGATCAATTTCCAATTGGAGCGAGTAGGAAACATTGGGCAATTTGTGATTTTCAACCACGATAACTTTTAGGCCATTGTCCAAAGAGAAAGTTTGGTAAGAACCAATTTGAATTTTTGGCGCCGGACCTGCAGCGGGCGCTTTGCTGCGGTCAACTTTTTGAGTCATTCCCGCAAAAGCGATGGCCAATGCGAAAAAGGAAGTTATATATTTTTTCATGTAGGAATGAACTAAAGAATTATTGTTTTAAAAGACTAGGATCATGCTCAAAGTAAAGGGTGACTCTGTTCTCAGGAGTATAGTACTTCTGAGCTGCTTTCATCATGTCCTCTTTGGTTACTTTCATGTAACGATCAATCTCTGTGTTGATCAAATTGGTATCACCATAATAAGTGAAATAGTTGGCCAAACTTTCAGCAATACCCGCCATGCTTGAATTGCGAGAAATGAAATCACTTTCAATTTGATTTCTGAGTTTTTGGTACTCACCATCCGTGATGGGAGTGGTTTTTAATTTGTCTACCTCCGCATTGATCGCATTCTCCAAGTTGTTGGTTTCAACACCCATGTTGGCCATTGCAAAAGCCAATGTCAATCCTGGATCTTCTAAGTTAAAGGTGAATGCCCCACAATACATGGCCAATTCTTGCTCATCTACAATGCTTTTGTTCAAGCGAGAACTCTCACCATTGGACAACAATGTATTTAACATGTCTACCGCATAAAACTCATTGGTTCCTTGCGCAGGAATGCGGTATGCTTGAACCAGTAAAGGCAATTGATCTTTTACTTTGATGACGTCGCGCACTTCCCCTTTTGGTTCCTCTTTAAAGCTTGGGCGAGCAATATCTTTTCCTCTTGGAATCTCACCGAAATAGCTGTCAATTAATTTTTTAATTTGCTCTGGATTGAAATCTCCAGCGATGCTCAATACCGCATTGTTGGGAACGTAATAGGTATGATAAAAATCCACAAAATCTTGGTCTTTCGCAGCATTCAAATCATCCAAGCTTCCAATGGGTGCCCAGGCATAGCTGTTGTTTTTATAGGCGCGCTTTAAGGTTTCAGGGAATAGATTTCCGTAGGGCTGGTTGTCGTAGCGTTGACGCTTTTCTTCTTTTACCACCTCACGTTGGGTCTCAATTCCTTCTTTTTCTACTTTGGCGTGCATCATGCGCTCACTCTCCAACCACAAGCCCAACTCCAATTGGTTACTGGGTAGAAGGTCATAGTAAAAAGTACGATCTTGAGAAGTGTTGGCATTTAAACCACCACCGGCATTTTCGACATACTTGGCGTATTCACCGCGACCGATATTATCAGACCCCTCAAACAATAAATGCTCAAAGAAGTGGGCCATTCCAGTGCGACCAACCTGCTCATTTTTGGAACCAACATGGTACAAAACGGTGACGGCTACAATGGGCGTGCTGTGATCTTCATGCAAGATGACATGCAATCCATTTTTCAGATTGTACTCTGAAAATTTAATTTGTTGTGCCATCCCCAACTGACCGATGAATGCAGCGGCCACGAAAAGTAAAATTCTTTTTTTCATTGTTTAAGGATTATGTCCCAAAAATAGGTCACTAACCCCCGCTGTCAATGTCAAAAATTGCGAAATTGATGGGAAATAATTGGCTTTTTGTTGAAATCACATTTAGTGTCCACCACCTTCCACAGCTGTGAGCTCAATTCCTTGCTTTCTTAGGATTTGTGCTACCTTGAATCCATAAAAGGCCAAATAGGCAAAGCAGAAGACACCCACCCAATAGGAGGATTGAATACCAATCGATGGAATTTCAGCCAAAATCCCTTGAGTAACACTGATAAAACCTCCACCCATGATCATCATGATCAAGAATCCTGAGCCTTGATTGGTTTGATGTCCCAATCCAGATATGGCTAAAGTGTATATGCAAGGCCAAAGAGTGCTGCAGAACAAGCCTACACTGATGAAGGCATAGGCACTAACCATTCCTGAACCGTAAATACCAATCAGCAAAGACGCAATGCCCATCAAAGCATAAATCAGCAATTGTCGAGAGGGGTTGCCTTGGCTCAAAAAATCACCTACAATCAAGATGAGGATGATTCCAGCATAAGGATAGAAAATGGTAAGGTCATGTCCTGCAATGGCATTGACCAAAAGGAAAATTCCAAAGGCAGCGTAGGGAAGCCCAACACGAAATAACATCTTCTGCATGTTGTCCTTGGCAAAGACCAAACCTGCTGAAGTCCAGCGCCCTATCATCAAGCTGGCCCAAAACAGGGAAACATAGGGAGCAATGTGCTCTTCACTGATTTGTAATTTTTGCTTCATGAACTCAGGAAGATTGGAGGCGGTTGAAACTTCTACACCCACGTAAACAAAAATGGCAATCATTCCTAACCACAATTGCGGGAAACGAAAAACACTTTTGTTATCTTCTTTTACAACTTCTTTTTGTTCTATTTGATCTGGAATGGAGCTTTTCAAAAAGAAAATGGCCGCAAGGATAAATGCCAATCCCAGCATCAGATAGGGAATTTTTACTGCATTGACATCCATGGCCGTTTGACTACCAACTTTACCAAAAATTGCAAAAGCGACAATGAGTGGTCCAATGGTAGTGCCTATATTGTTGATTCCACCAGCCAGACTCAATCGCTGACTTCCTTGGTCAGGATTGCCTAAAATAATGGCCAATGGATTAGCAACCGTTTGTTGCAATGAGAAGCCTAAACCAACGATAAAAAGACCGGTAATAAAAATGGTGAAGGTGACATTTTTATCTGATTTGAACTCTGCTTTTGCTTGGTCTTCTGTCATGGCATTGGCCTCAGCGTATTCCGCAGTGAGTTGGCCATGGGCCATCATGTTCATACGGAAATAGTAATCGGTTAATTTGGCTTGGTATTCCTGTTCTGCTTTTACATAGTATTGGGCCGCAGGAAAGAATAAAACAGTGCCCAATGCACTTATACCAAGACCTAAGGCCAAGCCTTTGCGGTATCCAATGGATTCCAAAATATCTTTTTTTCTTAACTTAGAAATGACGATGTAAGCGATGGATCCTACAGTATAGGCAACATAAAAAGCAAATGAAACCATCTGAGATTGGATTTGATTCAAGTCCAATACTTTCTTGAAAACAGGGATTAAAATGTCATTTCCTGCTGCTACAAAGCCCCAAAAGAAAAATACCAAGATCAATGCGGAGAACGCCTTTTTTTGTTGTGAATTCATTACCTTGCTGATTATACGGTTAAGTGATGCAATATAGAATTTTTTTTCAGATTTTACTCCTATCATTTTTACTTATTGTAAAAAGTGCAATTTCTCAATCGGTTCGTTCAAAAGACAAGTGGGGCGATGAGGTTGTCTTTATAGATGGTGAAGTACTCAAGTCAAAAGACAAATGGGGAACTGCTTTGTTTTTTTGGGATGGTTCGTCCATCAAAGTAAAGGACAAGTGGGGTGAATCCCGTTTTTACTTCGATGGGGTTACGGCAAAACAAAAGGACAAATGGGGCGAGCCCATTTATTTCTTTGATGGTCAAACGATTAAAATAAAAGACAAATGGGGAGAGGCTGTGTATTATATCGATGGTCAAATCTTGAAGCAAAAAGACAAGTGGGGTGAGCCATTGTATTATTTTGAATCCATCCCAGAGAAATGGGTTATTATTTGCTTAATTCAATGAGAAATATCGCATTGGTTTTTTTGGTCATGTTGTCTTCCTGCACAACATCAGACATTTTCTTTCAACAAATGGAGGGGTGTTGGTGCGGACCGTCTTCTGGTGAAGGTTTAATTTGTGAGACCTGGAAAAAGTCTTCTAAGGGATTCGAAGGAAAGGGGGAGTGGATAGAAGATGGTGATCGTGTGGTGACTGAAAAATTAAGCGTAATACACTCCGACAGCGGTGATTACTATGTCGCACATCCCATAGGAGCACATCGTCCTACATCTTTCAAAATTGAGGAGATGTCAGCGTCTCAATTGAAGGCGGTTAACCGACTACATGATTTTCCGCAAGTGATTCAATACCGTTTGTCCAATGATACGGTGTACATTCAATTGGAAGGTTTTGATATGAATGAGGAACCCGTTGTTGAAGACTTTTTCTTGGTCAAAAAAAATTAAATGCCCGGGTTTAGATTCATTTTCTCGGCGTAGTATTCGCAAAAATCTTTCATGGTAGCCGCCATTCTGGTGTCACCTGTAGATCGCTCAAAACTATCAGAAAGCGTGAGCAAGGTCTGATGAACAAAGAATTTCATCTCATCCACCGTCATTTCTTTGGTCCAAAGGTCAATGCGCATGGTGTTTTTTTCATGTTTGTCCCAGAAACCCAAGATCATGGCTTTGGCTTCTCTGGTCTCTCCTGCATCCGTAGCTTCCCAGTTTATTTTTTCGGCTACTTTGTTGTTATCTAATTCAATTTGAATATTGATGGACGATTGACTCATTGTTAAAGTTCAGGTTTGTAAGCGCTGAGTATTTTTTGATTGTTACGTTCTTTCCACAATTGCTCCAAAGTTACATTTGGATTTTTGACCATATAGGCTGAAACTATTTTCCAACCCATCCACAATCCCAACTGGGGGCTTGCATTGGAAGGGAGGTTTCCGGCATTGGTAAAAGGAGCTTCATTGAACCACTTGGCAATTTCCTCTTTTCTGGTGCCAAATAAGACATCTTGTCTGGCAATTTCTTTCCAAATATTGAGTTCATTTTCTTTGGCCCATTCCCACTCTTTTGAGCTCCACATCAAGTGTGTCGAGTCTGCGGTTTCAGGTTGGGTTACTCCAAGCGCATACATGATTTTCCCTGAGTAAATCATCGAACTCAAAAAGTCATTTTTCTCGGGTGGAATAGAGTCGTAATCATCATACCGGTGGGACAACCAATTGAACATGGCATTGGAGCACAAATAACGACTGTCCATGTTAATCCGTTTGTAATTCGGGAATCTTTCAGGGGGGAATTCCTTGACCAGCGGATGGGGATAGATGTAATAATCCAGACCAATGAATAAATTGTTTTTTATGGCAAAAGATGCGGCAGCCAATCCGGCATTCATCCAGATGACATTTGGATTTTTTTCTTTTGGCAATAGCACTCTGAAACGGGCAAAAGACTCAGCCAATTGTTTTTCGTAGTCTGCTATTTCTTGCGTTGTGTGTGTTTCGGTTGATGCTCTCTGCAGGTCGCGCATATCCTTGAATTGAGCAAAACGCTGAAGGGTTTGCCATGTAGTTGAATCTTTTGCATCACCCATACCCATGATTTGCTCCATGTAAGTGGCGTAAATTTCAATTGGCAATTGTTCTACCTGTTGTTTAAAATCATTTTTATCGGCGTTGTTAAAGATGATTTCGTCTAACCGATAGGTTTTGAGGGTTTCAATCACAAGTTTATCCTCGATTTGGTTCTGTCTGGGATCTTTGGATTTTTCATTGCAACCACCACATCCATTCATCAATAGGATAGCAGTTGTGTATAAAAAACATTGGCGAATCAGGGATTTCATCATTAGCTTTGAACGAATAACGTTGCAAGATTAACTAAAATATACGGATGATGAAAAAAATCGTTTTCTTGGTGATGGCAGTGGCCATGGCGAACTTGGTTGTTGCCCAAGGTAAATCCTTTAAAATTGGAATCAAATTATCTCCAGCAGTTGGTTTTTTGAAAACGGATGTTGGTGATATTGCCACCAATGGTCGTCCGTTGCGCTTTGGCTATGGGTTGATTTTTGATCGCATGTTTTCTGAAAATTATGCTTTGGGTTTTGGATTGAATATGGTTGAGTTTGGTGGACATGCGGAGTACACCCGTTTGTATTCTGAATCTGGAGGTACTCCAATGGTGCAGTATGTCAAACGCGATTACAGCAAGGTAAAGTACATTGAAATGCCATTGACATTGAAGTTGCGCACGGCCATGATTGGAAAGATGATTTATTGGGGACAATTTGGTGTGGGTTTGGGTTATCTATTTTCAGGCTATGCCGATGAGGAAGTAACCAACTTGTATGAGCAATCAGATGCCTCCAACAATGGCCCATTTGTTTTGTCGGATCGAAAAATTAGTGTGGATGACAAATTGGACATCAAATCAGAATTGAATCCCATTCGAGCCAGCATGATTATAGCCGCTGGTGCGGAATATCCCATTTCTGGAACAACTTATTTGTCCTATGGTATCACGTACAACGGTGGATTAATCAGCATGTACGGGATGAATGATGAAGTGATCAAATACAAGGATGGTGGTGTAGCATTTAACAACGACAACAAATCGCCTGTGTTTGTGGAAAAGAAAGTTTTGTTGAATCAAGTTCAGTTGAACGTAGGGATTATCTTTTAATGCAACCTCAAAACGTAGCAGATCACATTTGTCTTTGGCTGAAACAATACCTTGAAGCCTCAGGCCAGAAGGGGTTTGTGGTTGGCATCAGTGGCGGTATTGATTCTGCATTGACTTCTACATTGTGCGCCATGACCGGCGCTCCAACATTGTGTTTAGAGTTACCCATTCATCAGCCCGCGAATCAGGTATCCAGGGCTTTGCATCACATGGAATCCCTCCAATCTCGTTTCTCCAACGTAACAGGATTGACGGTACCACTTTCAGATTCTTTTGATGGGCTGGTCAAACATTGGCAACAATCAGAAAATGCCCATTTGCAACATTTGGCCTTGGCCAATACCCGTTCTCGCTTGCGCATGACCACACTGTATTACTATGCAGGAATTCACCAATCATTGGTGGCGGGAACAGGCAATAAGGTTGAGGATTTTGGTGTTGGCTTTTATACCAAATATGGTGATGGTGGAGTAGATCTTTCACCCATTGCTGATTTAACCAAAACACAGGTCATGACTTTGGCCGCCCATTTGGGTGTGCACCATGATATTTTGGTGGCCCCACCAACAGATGGCTTGTGGCAGGATGATCGCTCCGACGAGGATCAAATGGGCGCTTCCTATCCTGAGTTGGAATGGGCCATGGAGTGGTTGTCCCAGTATGGCAAAAAATACAATGACAAATGGTCAACACCTGCAGCGGATATTTGGAATGCATTGACTGAAAGACAACAAGAAGTGATGACCATTTACATTCGTTTGCACAACAACAACCGTCACAAGATGGTGGCCATCCCTGTCTGTGAGATACCAAAGGAGTGGTTGTAATTAAATCCGTACACCAATGATGAGAATGTCATCGGTTTGCTCATTATCCCCCTTCCATTGCTGAAAAGCTTGTAGCAGTTGCTCCCTTTGTTGGAGATGTTTTTCAGTGGCTATAGAAGACAATAATTCCTTCAGCGCTTTGCGCATGAATTTCTTTTGAAGTGCGCCACCAAATTGATCTGCATAGCCATCACTGAAAACAAATACCATATCCCCTTTTTCAATGGGTTGACTTTGGGTGGTGAATACATTGTGCGTGTTGGCATCATTCCCAATGCTTTTTTTATCTCCTTTGATTTCGATTAATTCCCCATTGCGAATAATCACGGCGTCATTTTGTGCTCCAGAAAATTCCAGCATCATATGGTCATAATCCACAGAGCACAGGGCGATGTCCATCCCGTCTTTGATTTGATTGTCATTGTTGGTGTTGAATGCAGAAGCCGCTATTCTGTTCACCTGATTCAAAATTTGTCCAGGCTTGGTATACACCTTGGTCACATGATTCAAAGCGTTGTGCGCAATCAAACTCATAAAGGCCCCTGGTACACCGTGTCCTGTGCAGTCTGCAGCAGCAAACAACTTTTTGTTTCCTTGTTGTTGAAACCAATAAAAATCCCCCGAAACTACGTCTTTGGGGAGGTACAGAATAAAATGCTCTGGGAATATTTTTTGAATCGATGCGGTATCAGGTAATATTGAATCTTGCAATCGTTTCGCATAGGAGATACTGGATTTTAAATCCGCGTAAAGCGATTGAATTTTTTCTTTCTGCTCCTCTGCTGTATTTTTTTGACGGGTGATTTCTTGCGTTTGTTCAGCCACTTTTTCCTCCATACGGTGACGGTAAAAAGACAGATCATCCTTCATTCGCAACAAGGCTTTTCCCATTTCATCGTCTTTGGAAAGTGGATCGAACGAAGCTTCTAAATTTCCTTTTCCTATTTCCGTTGCAAAATTTTTGGTCCGCTCAAAATTTTGTTTCAGCTTTTCCATCGCAATGCTCATGTCTCCAATCTCATCATTGAACTTAGGAAGTTCATCTTGACTATAAATTCCATAAGATAATTTCTTAAGGCTGTGTCTGATACTACGTACACGTGAAGTGATGGATTGACTTGTGAAGTATGCAATGGCAATGCCCAAAATGATAATGATAACACCAAGCACTCCCAAATATTGATATAGTTTTTGAAATGAATCATCCATGGCGTATCGCTCATTGGAAATTGAATCTTTGAATTGATTGAGAAGGTGATTGATGAGCAATTGAACTTTCTCCACTTCAAAGGGGATTTCTTTGCCCTGAAGAAATAGATCCTCAGCCATAATGATGTTCATGGGATCGTTGTAACTATCAAAGCAGCAAAGGGTTTCTCTGAGTGTTGAGTATTTTTGGTTGAGCAATTTCCAGTGTCCTATGATCATCGCCCACTCTTTCTTTTGTCCTTCCGTCCATTGATGGTGCAATTGCTGAATTTCTGTGATTTGTTTTGGAATAATAGAATCACAGAGGGCAATCAAAGTTCTCCTTTCTATGTGCTCTTCATTGCGTTGAACATACGCCCATTGTTTGGCCAGCTCATAAGACTGGTCAATGCTGAGCAATAAATTTCTGTTCATGGTCAAAGACGGCAAATGAACATTGTTCATTTGGTGATTGATTTTCTCCGCTTTGGTCAAGGTAGTTTGAACAAAGAACAACGCGATCATCAACACCACGATGAAGATGCCGAATCCCAAGAACAATCTCAATGGTATGGTGAACCGCCACTTTCGCATTACTCCTGAGGAAAATTGGTTTTAAATTCTTGTTGCAGTTGATTGAACTGCTCATCATTGCCAATGGCGCGATAGATGAACATCAACGCTTTGTATTGCGTAGCACTTTTTGGGCAATCATTGAAGGTAGCCTGCGCATAGGGCAGTGCCTGATGGAAAAGGGCCAACGCATCATCTTGAATTTTCATCAACGCATCAAACTCAACATCAGCATCAATCTGTTTGATTTTAAATACACCAATGTTGTAATAGATGATGGCGATGTTGTTCATCGCCTCACAATCTGTGGGATCTTCTTTGAGAATTTTTTCGTATAGTTGAATGCATCGCGTTAACCAATCAACCTGCTTCACATCCGCTTCCCAGAATTCATAGAACCTTTCTGATTTTCTTTTTTCAAATTCAATGCGCAAGGCCCTTGATGACTGAGGAGTAATGCTCTTGTTGTTCCAAGATTCAAAGTAATCATAGGCTGCATCGGCGCTGCTCTCGTTGCCTTGTTGAAATTGTTTGGCTTTGAGCAAAGCGTCATTGTACAACGTACTGATGATAAATTTTTGCGCTTTGTTGATGTTGTCAATGAGGGCTTGTTCTTGGTTAAAATTGAGTTTCAGTGCACTTTCAAAAGCCAGCAGAGCATTTTCACGAAAGTGTTTTGTTGGCTCTTGTTCTGGTTTTTGTTTGTAGTTTTCTTTGAGCAAAAATCCCAGGGTGTATTGCGCGTAAGCTTCAGTTTTTTCTTGCTCAATCACACGCAACATTTTTTCCAGAGCCTCGGCAGGATTTCGATTTTTTTCAAATTCAGCCACTACGGCATCCGTCAAAGGGTGTTGCGCCCAACCTGAAGAGATGATCAATCCGAGGATTGCAATGAGGAATGAGTATTTCATTGATTGACGCGCCATTGCATGATTTTTATTCCGGGTTGTATTTGGTCTTCGTTCATCGCCACTTCATTGAGTTCATAGCGGACACTACCGTTGACCGACTTGAAATTGATGTGTGCACCACTTGCTAAAGCGCCTTCCCAATTGCTCACCATCAAGGTTGACTTTTCTTTGAGCATTTTTTGGATCTGGCCCCAATCGTTTTTTTTTGTTTTGTCTACAAAAACCAAATGGGTATTGGCAGGAATGCTCTGCGCATTATTGGATTGCACTACCTCAATGGGTTGTAAACCGATGGTTTGGTTTTTGTATTTGGATACAAAATGGGTATAGACTGCTTCATTGCCAATGATGACAATCTTGAAGCTGCCTTTTTTCATGGAGCTAGGCCATTGGTTGTTATTGGCAAACTGATACAAGAAGTTGGCTTCCATCATGGCGCGGGTATCACTCTCGTCAATTTTTTGCGCCAATAGTCCAAAGGAGATGAACATCCCCAGCAATACCAATGATAATTTAAGAATGGTCTTGGACATATTACGAAAATAGGGGCCTAAGCCCCTTAATTTCAATGCAGAAACGCCATTCCATACACGATGGAATGTTAATTCAATTACTTGCCGTTGCCTTCATTGACAGCTACGGTTTCCAAATCGCGGTCAAACAAATAAAGGCTGCTTTTCTCGTCTCCTAATAAGTGCAGACGGTCCAGAATATTGCGGGCCAGGGTTTCTTCTTCAATTTGTTCAGACACGTACCACTGCATAAAGTTGTGGGTGGTGTAGTCTTTTTCTTTTAGGCAGACGTCCACCACTTTGTGAATTTCCATGGTTACTTTTTGTTCATGGTTGAGCAAAGCGGTAAAAACATCTTTGAGATTTTTGTAGGGCAAAGCGGGTTTTCCGATGGCGGGGATGATGGAGTTTCCACCGCGGTCATTGACAAACTTGACCAGTTTTAACATGTGCATTCTTTCTTCATCACTGTGCGCATAAAGAAATGCGGCTGTCCCGGGAAATCCTTGGCGTTCGGCCCAGGTGGCCATGGCCAAGTAGGTATGGCTGCTCTCTGCTTCCACCAAGATTTGGTCGTTCAGGGCTTTTTCTACTTTTTTATTAATCATGTTTTTTTTTGTAAAGTTAGCATTGAAGACTGAGTAAAGAATCAAATAGGAGATTATTTCTTCTTCAAAATGGAACAGAATAGGATGCAGGAATTTTAATAAAAGGAAGCGGCAAGGGGAGGTGAGGTTTATTGGATTTTGAGAAATAAAAAAAATAGTACTTGTACTATTTTTTTGAAACCTAAAAAACGTAACTAGTTGGTAATCAGCAGTTGAAAATGTCGAAGGGGGGGCTTTTGGAAAATTTATTTGAATAATTCATTAGATTCGGTTCAAAATCTATAAACATGAGAGTTGTATATAAATGGCATAGCCTAACCGTTTTCGGATCAAATCTGAGCAGTGGCGCATATACCTATACCTTGGTGGCAGATGGCGCTGTTGTGGCTTCTAAAAAAATGTTGAAACAATAAAATGTTGAAACGATGAATCAACACATGCAGCTTAAGATTTTATTATTTGTTCTATTTTCTCTGCAGCTAAGTTTGGTCTTGGGACAGTCGATAAATATTCATTCTATCTCCTATTTGCGTCAACCATTATTTCAAAATGAATACACACTGGACGGTGCATTTATGATCCAATCCTCAAGACAAAAGCTTTTGAACCCAAACAATTTTGGCCCAATGGGATTGTATAACAAGTCAGTGAGCATTTATGATGGTTATACCAGTTCAAATAGCCTTATCAATGTTGCTCAGCAACCTAAGAGCACCTTGTTTTTTTTTGGGTCATTTGACAAAGTGAATGAAACATTGAATCAATTTACCAATCCGGAAATAGATGCACTTTATCAGTGGTCACTGGAAGGTGGAAAATTAGTTATCGCTCAAAGTTCAAGATTATATGGAATAGACGGAGTGATCTATGACCCGAGCATATTAAATTTGAAATGGGGTTTTAACATCGCGTTGAGTTACCCAAGTTCGATTAATCCCACAAATCGCGGAACATCTACATCCATTTTTAATGGGATATTTGGAATCATTTCAAATGTCTTTCAAGGAGGAGCTGCACAAGGATATTTTGATATTATTCCCCAAAACAGCAGTGTATTGGCGACGGATAATGAAGGGCGTCCAACCTTAATATTGGATTGTACCACCATGGATTTGATTCTGGCAGATGTAGATGCCTTTACGAGTTTTGGCCAAGTTACGCAAGGTCCCAACATCAGCTCCGATCAAGATATCTTTTGGGCCAACACCATTGCTTTCATGGATCAATTGGATACGGTATGGGTTTCTCCATCGTTAAATGTTTCTTACGATACACTTTCTGTCGCGTCCAACTTTTACCAATATCAGTGGTATTTCAATGATGAACCCATCATTGGAGCCACAGACCCTCAATACATCACAACCCAAAATGGTTTGTATTACGCGGAAGTTACTCTGACAGGGGGGTGTAAATCCAAGTCCAATTTTGCTTTTTATGATACTTTTCCCTTGGATAAACCCATTGAGGATCCAAGTGCTGATACCTTGATCATGCCCAATGTTTTTTCACCCAACAACGATGGTAGTGGTGATTTTTTTGAACCCATAGAAATTTCAGGTTATCATGTGAATGAAATTTCAGTTTACAATAGATGGGGTTCATTGGTGCACCAAGTAAGAAACCCAGATTTTTTGTGGGATGGATCTACGGATCATCAGTATGCCAGTGAAGGGGTATATTACTGGGTGTTGGATTATCAAAATAAAAAAGGAGTGTTGTATACAAAATCTGGAATGGTCCAATTGGTTAGATAGAAAAAAGCATTCAATGAAGACAACGTTGGTGTGTTTACACAAACCTTAGGATAGAAAACATCCTTGGTATTTCAAATCCTTCTTCCAAATGCTCAATTAGATAATGCGCCATCAAAGGGGCTTGCAAAACCCCCTTGGTTCCTAAGCCATTGAAAATCCCATACTGAGGTTGCTGTGGCAAGGTCCCAATGATGGGGTTTCTGTCTATGACAGTGGGCCGCAGTCCTACTTGAACATTTTCAACATGCAATGCAATGGGCAAATGTTTTCTCAACTTTTTTGTTAGATCATCCACAATGTTCTCATCCACTGTAATGTCTGATTTTTCCCACTCATAACTCGATCCTACGCGCAGTTTATGATCATCCGTCGGTATGGCAAAGTTGCCATAATGTACAATGTGCTGAGGGATGGTTTGTTCTGCTTTTACCGACAACACATGTCCTTTGTTGGGGATAATCCTGATCCTTTCAAACCCTTTGGGCATTGCGGCCAAACCGGTGCAAAAAATGATGCGGTTGTATGATGCCTTCTTTTCTGCATCTGCTAACCGTTCTTCAATGGCTTGTTTACCCAGATTCACATATTGCTGGCTTTTTTGAAAATATTCTCGGGTGGTTTCCAAAAACTCAGGAACATTGAGCCACCCTGATGTGAGCACACTGCCACTTTGAAAAGTCTGTTGCCAGAGAGGGAGTTTTTCTTTGGGTAATCCCAGTAAATTTTCGTATTTGGTTAAGATGGATTTCATGTCCCAGTCCCGTGCATATTGGGCGTCGGGAAAAATGCGGTGAATGGGGGAGTGGTGAAAACTTTTCACCCCCAATACCTCATTGCATCTTTCAAAAAAAGTTGTACAAAGGTGCAACAGATCATGGATGTGCTCGGGTGCGGTGATCCGTTTAAACGAAACGGGATTCCACAATCCCGCTGCGTATTTCGATGAACAATATTGCGTTTCGTCGTTCCAGATGTCGATGTCAATTCCACGGTGTTGGCATTGGTGGGCAAGCACACTTCCGGCTAAGCCCTGCCCAATGATCAACCATTTTTCACTCATTGAATCACGTTGAGGCGTCGTCCAATTTTGGTGAAGGCCGAAACGGCGCGGTCTATGTGCTCTGGCTCATGTGCCGCAGACAATTGAACGCGTATCCTTGCTTGTCCTTTGGCTACCACCGGATAGAAAAATCCAATAACATAAATGCCTTCTTTCAATAGAGCATCGGCAAAATCTTGCGCCAACTTGGCGTCATACAGCATCACGGGAACAATGGCAGATTCGCCGTCTTTGATGTCAAAACCTGCAGCTTTGATTCCGGTTTTAAATCGTTGAATATTGTTCTCCAATTTATCACGCAATGTTGTCGTAGAGGACAATAAGTCAAAAACAGCAATGGATGCGCCAACTATGCTCGGAGCCAAACTATTGGAGAATAAATATGGTCGGCTTCTCTGACGCAGCATCTCGATGATTTCTTTTTTTCCTGTGGTAAATCCACCCATGGCTCCGCCCAATGCCTTGCCCAGCGTACCCGTAATGATGTCAACCCTGCCCAATACGTTGCGCAGTTCAATGGATCCTCTTCCTGTTTTGCCTATGAAGCCTGTTGCATGGCATTCATCAACCATGACCATGGCACCATATTGTTGTGCCAAATCACAAATTTTATCCAATTGGGCCACGTAGCCGTCCATGGAAAAAACACCATCTGTAACAATGAGTTTAAAACGGGCGTTAGAAGCAGCTTTGAGTTGGGTTTCCAAGTCTTCCATGTTGTTGTTTTTGTAACGGAAGCGTTGTGCTTTGCACAATCTTACACCATCAATGATGGAGGCATGATTCAACTCATCACTGATGATGGCATCTTCCTCTCCCAACAACGGTTCAAAAACACCACCATTGGCGTCAAAAGCAGCGGCATAGAGAATGGTATCTTCTGTATGCAAGAACTCGGCAATTTTATGTTCCAATGTTTTGTGGATGTCTTGTGTTCCGCAAATGAAGCGTACACTGGACATGCCAAATCCATGGGAATCAATGGCATCTTTGGCCGCTTGCACCACCATCGGGTGACTAGACAATCCCAAATAATTATTGGCGCAAAAATTCAAAACTTCATGACCCTCAGTGGTGTTGATGACCGCATCTTGCGGTGTGGTGATGATGCGCTCGCGCTTGAAAAGCCCAGCTTCTTGAATGGCCGCTAATTCTTTGGCCAAGTGTTCTTGCATTGGATAACTCATGCAACAAAAATAAGGAAATTAATGGGGAAAGAAACTTTGGAAAAAATACCGCTATTATTAAACCATCAAAGATTCGCAGGCTTGTTTGGCCGCTACCTGCTCAGCCGCTTTCTTTGAATTTCCTGTTCCAATGCCCATGGATGTTTGGTCAATTTTTACCGATATCGTGTACAAACTGGCACCGCTATTTTGCTGGTGGGAGATCACTTCAAAGGTCAGTACCTTTTTGTTTTTTTGACACCACTCATGCAATCTACTTTTGGCATCTACTTCATCGTGGATGGTTTCAGTTAATCCGTGTTGAATCAAAAATTTGAGTAAGACGCTTCGCGTTTCATTATACCCTTTATCCAGGTAAATGGCCCCAACCAGAGCTTCCAACGCATTGCCCAACATACTTTCATGAATTTCCTGGTTGCCCAATTCAACTTCAAGCATGGAGCGGATGCCGATTTTTTCACCGATACGATTCAGGTTTTCTCTGCGCACCACCTTGCTTTTCATTTTGGTCAATTCACCCTCTGTTTGGCTTTTATAGGTGTCAAAAAGATAATGGGCCAAAATGGAATCAAGCACGGTGTCTCCAAGGAATTCGAGTCGCTCGTTGCTTTGTTTGGTTTTTTTTGTCAGATCATTCAGAGAAGAGCTATGCCTCAGCGCCTCTCTGTATCGTTCAGGACGTCGTGTGGAAATAGAAAAGGCGCTTCGCAAGAAATATTGAAGCGCCTGATCTGATTTTTTAAAAAGTAGAATATCGACTAACCTTCCCATTTTTTGAAAACTGCGGACGTGTTGTGTCCACCGAACCCAAAGGTGTTGCTCATGGCCACGCGCACTTCGCGCGCTTGGGCTTTATTGAAGGTAAAATTCAATTTAGAATCTAACTCGGGATCGGGGTTGGCAAAGTTGATGGTTGGAGGAACGATATTGTTCTGTACTGCCATGATAGTAGCAATGGCCTCAATCGCACCTGCAGCTCCCAACAAGTGACCCGTCATGGATTTGGTACTGGATATATTTAAATTGTAGGCATGCTCTCCAAATACATTTTGAATGGCTTTGGCTTCTTGTACATCACCCAAAGGAGTGGAAGTACCGTGTACATTGATGTAATCAATTTCTTCTGGTTTGATTTCCGCATCTTCCAAAGCGGCGCGCATAACATTTAATGCACCCAATCCTTCCGGATGTGGGGCTGTGATGTGATACGCATCAGCGCTCATTCCACCGCCGATAACTTCTGCATAAATTTTAGCACCTCTAGCCAAGGCATGGTCTAGAGATTCCAGAATCAAACAACCGCCTCCTTCACCCAAAACAAAACCATCTCTAGTTTGGTCAAAAGGACGAGAAGCGGTGCTGAAATTATCGTTGTTTTCAGATAAAGCTTTCAAAGCATTGAAACCACCAACACCTGCTTCGGTAATGGCCGCTTCAGAGCCACCTGTCACAAAGATATCCGCCTTACCCAGACGGATGTAATTGTAGGAGTCAATGATGGCATTGTTGGAAGAGGCGCAAGCAGAAACAGTGGTGTAGTTAGGACCTCTAAATCCGTATTGAATGGAGATAAAGCCAGAGGCAATGTCTGCAATCATTTTGGGAATAAAGAAAGGGTTAAAACGGGGAGTGCCGTCTCCACTGGCATAATTGAAACATTCCTGTTGGAAGGTATACAAACCGCCAATGCCAGAACCCCAAATGACACCAATTCTGTCTTTGTTTACTTTTTCTAGATTGATACCACTATCCTCAACCGCTTGCTTGGCGACAACCATAGCATAATGCGTGTAAGGATCCATTTTACGGGCTTCTTTTCTTTCAATGTGATCTTCGATGTTGAAACCTTTCAGTTCACATGCAAAGCGTGTCTTGAATTTAGAAGCGTCAAATCTTGTAATAAGATTTGCCCCGCTTGTTCCGGCAAGCAGGGCATTCCAATACTCGGGTACCGAATTTCCTAGTGGAGTCAAAGCTCCCAATCCAGTAACAACGACCCTTTTTAGTTCCATAAGGAAAGGGTTATACGATTAATAAATTACTTCGTGTTGTTTTCGATATAATCGATGGCCTGACCAACAGTGACAATTTTCTCTGCTTGGTCATCAGGAATAGCGATGCTAAATTCCTTTTCAAATTCCATGATCAACTCTACGGTGTCCAAAGAGTCTGCACCCAAATCATTGGTGAAGCTTGCTTCACGCTTCACATCTGCTTCATCCACACCGAGTTTGTCAACGATGATGGCTGTAACTTTCTTTGCAATTTCTGACATATCTGTCGATTTTTAATTGGTTAAACGCGCTCAAAAGTAATATTTTTTATTGAATTGAAAATTTTTTTTTTCGATTGGCTCATTTTTCTTGAAATATTTGCTGTGTGGATAAAGAATCAATGTTCATTCGACAAGCAAAAATCCCCTTTCTAGGTGCTGAGCATCAAGTGAGTTGGGGAAAGAAAAAAATTCTGATTTTCGGATGCGGTGGATTGGGCAACGGGGTAATCATGAGTTTGTCCAGAATGGGATTTGATGATTTTGTTCTGATAGACGGAGATAAGGTGGAAATGTCCAATTTGCATCGGCAATGGATGTTTTCTGAACATCAACTCGGATGGTCAAAGGTGAGGGCTGCAGAAAATTGGCTGGCGACCTATGCCAAGGGCTCTAGATGTTTGGTCATAGAGCAATATGTATCCAATGCTTTTGATCAGGAATTAATACCTAAGGAGGTCGATGTCGTATTGGACTGCACGGATCAAGTATCCGCCAAATATTGGATATCGGATTATTGTCACAAAAACAATAAGCCTTGGGTGATGGGATCGGTGGAGCAATGGGAGGGGCAGGTAAGTGTTTTTGGTTATCCGGATCAAAACGGAGATCAATGGAGTTACCAAGATTGGGTGGGTCAATCTCTCAAGGATCATATGGTGGGCTCTTGTGAGCAGCGGGGTATATTTCCTCCTATGGTGCAGTGGATTGCACAGATGCAGGTATTGGAGACATGTAGAATATGCAGTGGTTTGCCTCCAGCCTTTAATGGAAAAATTGGCTATTGGAACATGTGGAGCAACACCCATATGAGTGTCCAGTTGCCCAAGCCATAATTTCCAGTTCATTTTTTAATTCTCATCGTTTGTCTTTATCATTGTGCATGCGTTGGTTGATTTTGACAGATGGAATAACCCCTTTTGAAATCGGGGGAATGCAAAAGCACAGTTTTAATCTGGTCAAACAACTCCTTTTGAATGGGGAAGAAGTGACGTTGTTTCATTGTATCACCCGATCAAAAAAATTGCCATCAGAGGAGGAGGTATACCGCGCATTGGACTGCGATTTAGGCATGCAAGCATTGCTCACTGTTCGTGCTTTTCGGTTTCCCAATTTGGGAAATATGCCCGGTCATTATATTAGAGAATCGTATTTACTCAGTTGCCATTATTATGAAGCAATATGCAATAATCTCAATCAATTTGATGTCGTTTTTGCCCAGGGCTTCACGGGTTGGAAATTTATTGAGGAGCGAAAAAGGAAAAGAGGAAACGGTGTGCCGGTAGTCAATCATTTTCACGGATTGGAAATGTTTCAGAAAACGTTTGGATGGCGCAGTGCCATACAAAAGTGGATGTTGCAGGGCGTAGCCAAATGGAATGTGACCAATGCCGATGCCACTATATCATTGGGCGGTAAGATTGATGATATTTTATTGCGCTTGGGAATTCCCAGTTCTAAAATATTAACCATATCCAGCGGGGTAGATGAAAATTGGTTTTTAGATCAACCCACTCCCAAAGGAGAGGCTCCTAAAATTTTATTTGTGGGAAGGTATGAACGAAGAAAAGGATTGAAGGAATTGATCAAAGCGTATAAATCCGTTTTGAAAAATCAGAAAGAAGTACAATTATCCATTGTCGGTCCCATTCCTAATCACCTCAAAGATCAACAATCGGGTTTGGAATATTTTGGCGAAGTGAAAGATGAAATACAGATGAAGCGCATCATGGACGAGCACAATATTCTTATTGTTCCTTCCATATCAGAGGGTATGCCAACGGTTATTTTAGAAGCCATGTCCCGGGGTTTGGCCATTATCTGTACCGATGTCGGTGCCAATAGGGTTATGGTGGGTGAAGAAAACGGGTGGCTCATTGATCATGTTTCCATAGGAGAGATTTCAAAAAAGTTGCAAAATGTCTTAGATTTGGATTATCGCAGGCTGAACCAAATGGGATGGACATCATTGACAAAAGTGAAAGAGAATTGGGGGTGGACCAAAGTAGGGTTGAATCACATCAAAGCGATTGGTGATTTTGTAGAAAGCAAAAAATGAAGAATCTTTTCAAGTTTTTTATCTTCCTTCATATTTTCTTCAGTGCCTTGGTATTGTTTAAAACGCCAGTGGAGTTTTATCCAGGTTACATTTCTTATGCTTTGTTGCCTTTGTACTTCGCCCGCTACGGCCCCCCTGTTGTGCCGTTGGTCATTTTTGTATTCTTCTATATTGTCGGGTTGTTTTTTATTCCCTCAGAGTTAAATACTTTGGGGCAATTGAATAAAGTATCGCTGGGTTTTTTTCTTTCTATGTCTTTCTTTGAGTATGTAATGCGCGGTTTTGATTTTGATGTAAAAGAAATTTTTAAATTTTATATCAAGTGCGCGCTGGTGGTTAGTGTAATAGGATTGATTCAGTACGTTACTTATCAGGCCGGTTTTGGTCCAGGATATAACTACCGCTGGTTATTCAATAAGTGGGGGGTAATTGTGGGTGAAGGGGGGATTCGCATCAACTCGCTGTTTTCAGAGCCAGCCTATTATGCTTCCTCTATGGCGCCCGCTTTTTTTGTTGCGGTATACAACGTATTGAATCGTAAAAACCCAGTTTTTATTACTGTTTTTCAGAGTGTGTTGATCATACTGGCCTATCCGTTGACGCGCAGTAGCGTGGGAATGTTTGGAATTGTATTGACCTTGATTTTGCTTGTGGTCAATTCTGGATTTATTCGATATGGATTGTTCATTGCTCCTATTCTATTTTTTGGATTCCAATACGCTTACACCAATGTGGTTGATTTTAGGGATCGTGTGGATGGTACATTTGAGATTTACAATACGGGTAACGTATACAGTTATGATATTCACGGAAGTAGCTTTGTGTTGTACAACCATACGCACATAGCCACTGAAAATTTTAATGCCCACCCCTTGTTTGGAACAGGACTGGGGTCACATGAGACGGCCTTTAACAATTACTCGTTGACCAACATGCAAGGTGTGGTTGATATTGAATTCAATAAGGCGGATGCCAACTCTATGGCACTTCGTTTAATGTCCGAAACAGGTATGGCGGGTTTGTTGTTGTTTGGTGTTTTCTTTATTTTTAATTGGCTTATTAAACCATTTGCGGTAGATGATGAATATTGGATCATCAACAATGCCTGTTTCTTGATTATCTCTCTTCAATTGTTGCGCCAAGGGAATTATTACTATTGCGGTTTCCCTTTGTTCATTTGGTTGTACTATTATTCCAAGAAAAGGAATAGAGAAGAGAAAGTGCCCGAGGCAAAATCCTTCAAATTCAAAGCCAATGTCTAGTAAGGTCGTATTCTTGATGCGGGAATTGTCAGGGTATTTTGTTTCCTGCATTGATCAATGGAAAGGGCAAACAAACGCTGAAGTTTGGGTTGTTTATTGGCCTGGTCATCAAGATGCTCCTTTTCAATGGTCCATGAACAAGGAGGTTCATTGGGTGGTAAAAGAAGAATTCTTATCCCAAGTAAATTCAGTCTTGTTTTGGCAAGACGTACAACATCTTTTTGTCGCAGGCTGGGGAGACTGTGACTACAACACCATCGCTAAATATTATAAATCCATTTCAAAAACTATCCTATTTGACACGCAATGGTCGCCATCTTTAAAAATGCGTCTGGGAAGGTTTTGGTTGTATTTTAAGTCTATTCGTTATTTTGATTCGGCATGGGTTCCCGGAAAAAGACAAAGAAGGTTGGCGGAAAAATTGTTTTTTAAGCCGAGTCAAATTTTTGAAAATTTCTATGTGGGTGATCAGGTGCTCTTTGATCACGCCACCATTCATAAGACCTCTCACAATCCAATTTTGAATATTGTCTTTGCTGGTAGACTGATTCATGAAAAAGGAATTTTACCATTCCTACATGCTTTTATCACGTTTCTAAAGCACAATCCAAAACTGGATTGGCACTTGCACATATGCGGAACAGGACCGCTTTTGGAGGAATGTCCCCGCAATGGAAGGATTACTTACCATGGATTTGTACAACCACAGGATTTGGCAAAGCTTTTTAAAACGATGGATGTTTTTATTTTGCCTTCTGTTTATGAACCTTGGGGGGTTGTCGTGCATGAGGCTGCTTTCTCAGGGCTTGCATTGATTGTATCGGATGCGGTAGGCGCGGCGGATCAATTTGTTGAGGTTAATCACAATGGATGGATTGTTCCTTCGGGAGATACCAAAGCCATCATCAGTTGTATTCATCAGTATGGTCAAATGACCACGAATGAAAGGTTGGCCTTTTCAAAACGCAGTCAGTTGTTGGCTCGTTCGGTAGATTTGAATGCTTGGGTAAGAACGATTCGTCAAATTTTAAATGAAGTCGAATGTGTGGGATAGCAGGAATAGTGGGAGGTGATTTTGCGGTGACCAATCGTGAACAGAAATTGAGTAAAATGATGCTGTCCATGGTTCATCGCGGCAATGATGATCAAGGTGTTTATCATCATGAGGCCTTCTCACTGGGGCACCAGCGCTTGTCCATTATTGATACCTCAATGGATGGACATCAACCCATGTTCTCTGCAGATGAAAACATCACGGTGGTTTTTAATGGTGAGATTTATAATTATGTCGAATTAAAATCATCGTTATCCGATGAATACTCCTTTAAAACCCATTCTGATACCGAGGTTATTCTGGCTGCCTACCTGAAGTACGGTTTGGATTTTGTTCAACATTTGAATGGTATGTTCGCCATTGCACTTTGGGATGCTTTGAAGCAAGAGCTTTATTTGTTTCGAGATCGATTGGGAGAGAAGCCTTTGTATTATAGTGCAATTGATGGTTTTTTGATTTTTGCTTCAGAGATTCGTGCTGTTTTGGCATCGGGCTTGGTATCAAGACAAATCAATTGGGCAGCATTAGACACCTACAAAGTATATCAAACGGTTTGGAATCCTTACACCATCATACGGGATGTGAAGTCTGTGCAGCCGGGTTGTTTTATCAGGGTTCAGACCAACGGAACTTTTACGGAAGAACAATATTGGAATTTGAATGAAATCAGCCCGGCATCAGAGATGCCCTATGCGGATGTTTTGGCTATGGTTAGAACGGAGCTTGAACGAAGCGTTGCTTGGCGCATGCGGGCAGATGTAGATTTTGGTGCCTTTTTATCGGGTGGAGTCGATTCGTCAATTGTTGTGGCTTTGATGGCGCAGTCATCCCAGCGCCCTGTTAAAACTTTCTCTATTGCATTTCAAGAAGAAGAGTTTGATGAAAGTGAGTATGCTGAGTTGATTGCTTTAAAGTACAAAACGGATCATACGAAAATGATCTTGTCTCCAGATGATTTTTTAAAAAATATTGAGCCGGCCTTGGACGCCATGGATCATCCTTCATTGGATGGGGTGAATAGTTTTGTGGTCTCAAAAGTTACCCGCAAGCATGGTGTCAAAATGGCCCTTTCGGGTTTGGGTGGTGACGAGTTGTTTGGAGGGTATCCAATTTTTGAACGGTTGTGTCGTTCGGCAATATGGCGGAAGTTCCTTCCTCAGTTGAGCACAATTCCTGGTTTTTCATTGATTAAAAATCGTTGGAATGTTATTCAGCAAGAGAAGTTGCAGGCGATGTTCTCCAAGGGAAAATGGTCCGATCGTTTTTTGTACGCTTTAGACAGGAGCGTAATGCCACATCAAGATCCGTTGCCTTTTCCATCTGATTATTGGTCAGATTCTCCCAAGAGCCATCGGATGCGCAGTTTGTCCATTGCCGAAATGAAATCCTATATGCAGCATGTATTGCTGCGCGATGCCGATCAGATGAGTATGGCCAGCACCTTGGAAGTCAGGGTGCCATTCATTGACCATCAATTGGTAGAAAAGGTAATTGCTTTGCCAGACGCATTGAAACGAGGGAAATTTCCTAAGCAGTTGCTTATTGATTCATGTAAGGATCTTATTCCTGAAAGTATTTATAATAGAAAGAAGAAAGGCTTTGCTTTTCCATGGAAGTTGTGGATGCGTGGTCCGTTGAATAGTTTTTGTGAACGGTACTTGCGTATGATCGCCGGAAAGGCGCCGTTAGAAGAGTTGTCTTTAATGTCCAAATGGGAAAAGTTTTCAGCGGGAGACAACCGTTATCCTTGGAATTATTTTTGGCATTGGATTGTCCTGTCTTATTGGATTGAAAGAAATAATGTTGAGTGGTAAAGTACTTATATTGACGGAATGGTTTGCCCCTGGATATAAAGCCGGAGGGCCCATTCGTTCCATTCAAAATATGGTAATGACCCTGCCGTTTGAATTTTATATCATCACCACCGATAAAGATTGGGGAGATGATCAGCCCTACACTCATGTTGCAACTGATTGTTGGATTGAATTTTCAGAAAATGTCAAAGTGTGGTATGCATCCGAAGGATTGTCCAGTGAATGTTTTACTCAGTTGATAACAGAAGTGAATCCAGACGTATTGTATCTGAATTCGATGTTTTCTTGGTCATTTACCTGGCGACCTATTTTGACTGCGCGGAATTTGAAGTTTCAAGGAAAGGTGGTTTTGGCTCCGCGCGGCATGCTCCATCCCAATGCGATGAAGATCAAGCAAAGTAAGAAGCGGTTGTTTCTTGCCGTGATTAAGTGGATGGGTTGGTCCAAGAACCTACATTGGCAAGCGACAAGCGCTGAAGAGGTAAAGTACGTTCAACAGTATTTTGGAAATGAAACAAAGGTTTCCATCACGGAGAATCTACCCACGCTTTCACCAATCAAAGAGCGGCCGATTTCTAAAGGCAATTGTTGGTTGATGGTGAATCGTCTCAGTGAAGAGAAGGGGGTTTTGGAAGGTCTTGAGTGGTGGGTCAGTCATCCGCTTTCATCACATTGCCATTTGACGATTATTGGTTCATCTGCCAATGCGGTTTATCAGGAAAAAATTGAGCGTTTTATTGTATCTAATGCCAACAAGTTTATTCAATGGATTGGAGATGTTCCGCCACAAGAGGTCACGGATTGGATGCGAAAAAGTGATTTTTTGTTTGCACCAACAAGAGGCGAAAATTATGGTCACGCCATTGCAGAGGCAATTTTTATGGGGCTTCCCGTGGTGGTTGCGGAAGGAACTCCTTGGATTCAATTAAAGGAAAAAAAATGGGGTTGGAATTTTGGACGCTCAGCCACAGGATTAAAGTTGGTCTTGGATGAGGTTGAAACTTTGTCAGATGAATCCTATGTCTCAATGTATGATTCGCTCATATCTGCCCGAGAAGAGGAGATAAAAAAAATCCACGACAGTCAGTCGTGGATGTTGTTATTCAGTACAAAATAATATCAGGAAGCCAAGCAAGCTTTCACCATTTCACTAATGGCTTTCCCATCTGCTTTTCCGGTCAAAGATTTAGAGGCAACGCCCATCACTTTACCCATATCTCCAGGGCCTGAAGCACCCACTTGTGCAATGATTTCTTTAACGGCTTTTTCCAATTCCTCAACACTCATCGGTTGAGGCAGATAGGCTTGAATAACAGCAGCCTGCTTCTGTTCTTCTTCTACCAAATCCTCTCGGCCTTGTGCCTTGAAAATCTCGATGCTTTCCATGCGTTGCTTGTTGAGTTTGGTGAGAATAGACATTACCTTATCGTCTGTTACTTCAGATGACCCATCTTTGGTTGCTTCTAAAAGTATTTTTGATTTGATATCGCGCAAGGCCATTAATTTTTCCTTGTCACCCCCTTTCATGGCGGTTTTGATATCCTCGTTGATTTGATCTGCTAAATTCATATTGTTGTGTTTTATATCAATCCAAAATGTTTTACTGCCATCTCGGCAATGTCCTCACCGATGGCTAAAGAGGCGGTAGCAGCCGGTGATGGGGCATTGAGTACGTGGATGCTGTGATCCGTATATTCAATTCTAAAGTCATCACGGGTGTCCCCATCTTCTCTCAAAAGCAATGCACGAACCCCTGCACGACCAGGAACAATGTCTTCCATGGTCAAATCTGGAATCAAGCGTTGCAACGTTTTTAAGAATAATCTTTTTGAGAATGCTCTTCTGTATTCGTCTAAACCGTATTTCATATTCCCCATGAATAAGCGCCATGTTCCAATGTAGGAAAGGGCATCAATGGTGTCGCGCAAGCTGAAATCTGTTTTGCCATATCCTTCGCGCTTGAAGGTGAATACGGCGTTGGGCCCACATTCAATAGAACCATCCGTCATTCGGGTGAAGTGAACGCCCAAAAATGGGAACTCAGGATTGGGAACGGGGTAGATGAGGTGTTTTACTTTGTGCTTGGCATGATCAGCCAATTCATAATAATCACCGCGGAAACCAACTACTTTTTCTTTCAAATCTACACCATCTTTTTTGGCCAAACGATCGGCCTGCAATCCGCCACAGACAATCAAGTATTTGCACTCGTATTCACCTTTTGCGGACTTGACTTTGGTGAATCCACCATCACGTTCAAAGCCCAACACCTCTTCGCCCAAATTTACCTTGCTGTTGTTGTTCATGCCAACGCCCAATTCACACATCACTTCCGTAGCTCTTCTGAAATCAATAATCCCAGTGCAACCGACATGCACGCCGTCAATTCCTTTTACATGTGGCTCAATCTCCCTGATTTGATTGGGGTTGACGCGCTGCATGCCTTCAATCCCATTGGCAACACCGTGCTGATATATTTTTTCCAAAAAAGGCAATTCGGAGGCATCGGCAGCAACAATCAGCTTACCACAAACATCGTGAGGGACGTTGTATTTTTTCGCAAAATCCACCAATTCTCTTCTGCCGTTGACGCAATTGACGGCTTTCAAGGAGCCGGGTTTGTAATAAATGCCACTGTGGATAACGCCGCTGTTGTTCCCGGTTTGGTGATCGGCCAAACGATTTTCTTTTTCAATCAAAAGGATATCAAAGTTGGGGAAGCGGCGTTGCATTTTGTAGAAGGTTGCAGCACCCACAATTCCTCCTCCTACAATGATGATGTCAAATGACGGTGTCATGTTCAAATTTTCTTTGGACAAAAGTAAGATAGACACAGGTTAAATGATTACATTTCAGCTATGAATCAACGTAAGAAAATTCAAAATGCCTGGGGCATGTATGACTGGGCCAACTCAACGTATAACCTGGTGATCAGCTCGGCTATTTTCCCCATCTTTTATGGTGCGGTGACCTCCGTGCGCAATGCCAATGGGGATATCATTGATGATAAAGTGAAATTGTTTGGATGGACTCTCAAGAATACAGAGGCGTTGTCCTATGCGTTGGCTTTTTCATTGGCTTGCGTGAGCGTCTTGGTCCCTTTGTTGTCGGGCATTGCGGATTATTATCACATGCGAAAGCGCTTCTTGCAGGTATTCTGCTACATCGGTGCGGCTTCATGTGCTTCATTGTACTTTTTTGATCCAGCTCATTTGGAGTTGTCTTTTGTGAGCATCATGTTGGCCTGCATTGGTTTTTGGTGTTCATATGCTTTTGCCAATTCGTTCTTGCCGCAAATAGCGGACAAGGATGAACAGGACAAAGTAAGCGCAAAGGCTTATTCCTTGGGCTACATAGGTAGTGTCAGTTTGTTGATCATGAACCTGATTGCCATCAAGGGATTTGGCATGAGTGCCCGTTGGAGTTTTGTGAGTGTAGGTATCTGGTGGGCAGGATTTGCACAGATTACTTTTTATCATTTGAAAGAGGAGGTGATACATCAGCAAGAATCAAGCGCTACATGGAAAAAGGGATTCAATGAGTTGCGAAAAGTTTGGGAGCAGATGAAGGGCATAAAATCATTGAAAAGATATTTGGTAGCCTTTTTTGTTTTCTCCATGGGCATTCAAACCATCATGCAGATGGCGGCTTTTTTTGGAGAGAAGGAGATTAATCTGGATTCATCACAGTTGATTGTGGCCATTGTATTGGTGCAATTGATTGCCATTCCCGGTGCAATGCTATTCTCATGGGGTTCTAAAAAGTTGGGCAATGTTCCCATGTTGATGATGGCTTTGTTGATTTGGGTAGGGGTGTGTGCCTATGCCTATTACGGAGTGACAGAGGTAGTGACGTTTTACCTCGCGGCGGGGGTCATTGGCTTCATCATGGGGGGTACGCAGAGTTTAGCAAGAAGCACGTATTCAAAATTCTTACCCAAGACAGATGACACGGCATCTTATTTTAGTTTTTACGATGTGACAGAGAAACTGGGGTTGATCATTGGCTTGTTCTCCTTTGGATTTTTAGAAGGTACCTTTGGAACCATGCGGGCCAGCATTTTGGCGTTGGTGGTGTTTTTTATTTTGGGATTCTTCTTATTGCTTTTGGTCCCGAAGGAGGAGAAGAGAATAGATCATTAAATGCAATATTTGCCATGTGCTGTTCGCAGGTAATGGAGTTTCCCCAGGTTGGTTTTCTTTAATCATTGAATGCGCATAAAGGAATTATGCAACCTTATATGTTTCTTGTAAATGCAAGTGGTGAGTATTCTCTTTGCATGATGGAAGAGCATTATCCTGTGAGTTATCAGGAAAGCGAATTGTATCAATATTGGTTTGTAAGCACTGGAAAAAGATCCATCATCAAATGTATTCAGTTCCAGCCTTTGGGTGACTTTCTTTTTAACCTTTGCCTATTGGATTATATTCCTGAAAAGGGCGAACTATGTGATCAATCAATATCGAATAACGGAGATGTTAGATTAGTTCTATGGACTGTGGCTTGGTGCGTAGAACATCACTTAAATAAATTTCCGGAGCATATTGTGGTGTTTTCAGGGAATTCAATGGGAAGAAATAAATTGTATATTCGATATATTCAAATGCATCGAGCCAAGTTGCTTTCTGCTTATATCATCAACATTTTAGAAAGAAATAGCGATGAGGTTGTGTTTTATGTTCAGAAAAAAGTAAATTTGTAGTATGAAGAAAATCAAAAATCTCCCAGATAACGAGCTAACAAAAGAATTACAACTTGTTATGGAGAGTTCGCCAAAAGTTAATTCACTGAAGAGCGAGAAAATGGCCAGTATAAAAGATGAGTTGGAAGCCAATGTAAAGTCTTGGGGTTGGGTGAAATGAGTTTTTACATGAATAAAAATCATTGACGCATCAACCTCTTCGCGTACTTTGCGCCATCTTCGTGTAGCGATGCTTCGCTATCTGCGTTATGACCCGTCCTAAAAAAAGTTTGACCCGTCCTAAAAAAAGTTTACAGTTTAACTGTTGTTTTTAGTGATTGTCCTGATACAAATTTACATTTAATTGTTTATCCTAAAATAGGTTTACAC
>VFQT010000309.1_pt1 | contig 75201 bp, 58 predicted proteins | sample 3512381 | NCBI WGS metagenome assembly VFQT01 (sample SAMN10412376, study PRJNA504923) | tailings metagenome | isolation source: Relicate 2 Philex TSF3 active mining site | place: Philippines: Tuba, Benguet | collected 2017-08-29
CTACACCCTGCTTCATGCGAATCCCGGTCCCAGCGTCAACAACGTGCTGCTGCGGAGCAAGCCGGAATACCAGCTGACGGCCTTCTCGCCGGTGATGTTTATCGGGTACTCGCCACTGATCATCGTGGCCAACCCCGGATTCGCGCCGAACAATGCGCGGGAACTGCTGGCCTATGCCAAGGCCAATCCCGGCAAGATGACCTGGGCGTCCTCGGGCAACGGCAGCAGCCTGCACATCGGACTTGCGCTGTTTGCGGCGGCAACCGGCACCGATTTTGTGCATGTGCCTTACAAGGGCACGGCACCGGCGTTCATCGATGTCATCGCACGCCGCGTCGACGTGGTGTATACCACCGTGGTCAGCGGCGATGCGCACATCAAGGCCGGCAGGCTCAAGGTGCTGGCGGTGGCGGCACCCAAGCGCCAGGCCGTCATTCCCAATGTGCCCACGCTTGCCGAGGAGGGGATCAACAATGCCGAGGCGACCGTGTGGTTCGGCGTCCAGGTGCCTGCAAAGACGCCGCGTGCGATCATTGCCCGGCTCAATGAAGAACTGAACAAGGCCATGAATCTCCAGGATGTCAAAGCCAAGCTGGATCAGTTGGGCCTGGTTTCGGCCGGCGGCTCGACCGAGGACTTTACGAAGTTCATGCAGGGCGAAGCCACCCGTCTGAAGATGCTGTTGCAGACCAAGCGGGTGGCCATGCTGAACTGACACGGCGCTTTCCCGGGTGATGACGCGCGTGCCAGTTTGCAGCGGCGCCGGTGTTCTGGGTCCGGTTCTTACAGCCGCTGTTTCCTGTTCAGTCATGCGTAAGTTAACCGTAAGCGCAGCGGTTTAGCCTCGCGACCTTTCTTGCGGATGGCACAACCGTTTATTGCGCTGTGGAACTCTGTGGCGGAGCGGGTTTTTGCGGGTTGTGCGGCGCACAAAAGCACAGTTAAAAAAGCTTTGTTTGGTTTAGGCCTTCGTGTAAAGTCCCGTTCCGGTGTTTGGGCGCAACGAAAAAGTGCAGTAAAAAACATGGAAGTATTGGCGCGAATTGCGCAGTACTCCCGGGTGTGCCGGGGGTGCGATTCACCGGTTGGGATAATCAGGATGGTTCCAGTATTTGTATCTGTAATTTGGAAGGAGATGGTCAATTGAAAATCAAGAATCAGGAAGATTTCTGGGCAGGGTTGATGTTCATGGGGTTCGGGATCCTGGCGATCTGGTTATCGACCGATTACCCGATGGGCACCGCAAGCCGGATGGGGCCGGGATATTTCCCGACCTACCTGGGAGCCATCATGCTGGTGCTGGGGGCCATTGTGGCATTGATGGCACTCAAGACTGAAGGTGGGAAAATCACTCCTTTCGCCTTCAAACCCATGATCTTGCTGAGCGTGGGTTTCCTCGTGTTCGGCTGGGGCGTGGACCACATCGGATTCATTCCCGCGCTGTTCGGGCTGTCGGTGATCACCGCGGCGGCAGGGCAGACTTTCAAGATTGGCGAAGTGTTGATCATGACCGCGGTGTTGATCGCTGGCGCGGTTGGCATTTTCATATACGGCATTGAACTGCCGTTCCCGCTGTTCTGGTGGAGATAGCATGGAAACTGACATCATTTCGAATCTGGCGCTGGGTTTCTCGACAGCGGTTTCGCCAATCAACCTGTTTTACTGTTTCATCGGCGTTCTGGTCGGCACGCTGATCGGCGTGCTTCCCGGCATCGGCCCCGTCGCCGCGGTGGCGATGCTGTTGCCGCTGACATTCAATCTGGATGCGGTGGGTGCGATCATCATGCTGTCCGGCATCTACTACGGCACCCAGTATGGCGGTTCCACGACTGCGATCCTGGTGAATCTGCCAGGCGAATCGGCATCGGTTGTGACCTGCATGGATGGCTATGCCATGGCGCGTTCCGGTCGCGCGGGCCCGGCGCTGGCCATCGCGGCGATCGGTTCCTTCTTCGCCGGCACGGTCGGCACGATCCTGGTGGCAATGGTGGGTCCGCCCCTCGCTGAAGTTGCGCTGAAGTTCGGTGCTCCCGAGTATTTTTCGCTGATGGTCATGGCATTGATCGCTGCAGCTGTTCTTGCGCACGGCTCGATGCTCAAAACGATCTGCATGATCGTGCTCGGCCTGCTGGTCGGGATCGTCGGTACGGACGTCAACTCCGGCATGTCACGATTCACGTTCGGCGCATCCGGCCTGGCTGACGGGCTGAGTTTCGTGGTCGTTGCGATGGGCCTGTTCGGTTTTGCGGAGATCCTGTCCAATCTGCAGGATAAGGCTGACACCGCCAGCAGGGATATCCTGAAGCAGAAGATCACCGGCCTGATGCCCACGGCCACCGACCTGAAAGCAGCTTTTCCTGCAATCATGCGCGGCTCGGCGATTGGCGCCTTCTTTGGCACGCTGCCCGGCGGCGGCCCGACGATCAGCGCGTTTTCGGCCTATGCGGTTGAGAAGAAGATGGCCAAGGACCCGTCACGTTTTGGCAAGGGCGCCATCGAAGGTGTTGCTGCTCCGGAATCCGCGAACAACGCCGCGGTGCAGTGCGCGTTCATCACCACGCTGACTCTTGGCATTCCCCACGGCGCAACCATGGCGCTGTTGCTGGGTGCACTGACCATTCAGGGCATCGCCCCTGGTCCGCAGGTGATGACCCAGCGTCCAGACCTGTTCTGGGGGCTGATCGCGAGCATGTGGATTGGCAACGCGATGCTGGTGATCCTGAATCTGCCGCTGGTCGGCTTGTGGATCAAGCTGCTGAAGGTTCCGTACCGTTTCCTGTACCCGGCGATCATGGTGTTCATGGCGATCGGTGTTTACAGCGTGAACAACCTTGACCTTGATATCTACATGACGATCCTGTTCGGCATCCTTGGATACATCTTCGTCAAACTGAAGTGCGAACCAGCGCCCCTGATTCTGGCCTTCGTGCTCGGACCGTTGATGGAGGAGAATCTGCGCCGCGCGTTGCTGATTTCGCGCGGGGATCCGACGGTATTCATTACCCGTCCGATCAGCGCGGCATTCCTGGTGGCCACCGCCCTGCTGCTGGCCGGCATGATTGTGCCTTCCTTCCGCAAGAAGCGTGAAGAGGCGGCCGCCGATTCGGAATCGCTGTAACGCAGAGTATCGATTAACAGCAGTTTTACCAAAGTCAAAACACGCGGCATTCTGCCGCGTGTTTTTTTTGGGATGGCAAATTATCACAATGTGCGACAGCAGGCCCTTGATGCTGGCTGCGGCATTCGCATCCGCAATGCCGCTGTTTCACAGGCGTGAGGCTGTCCAAGCAAACCGGCAAGGCTGATCGTGGCCTTTCCTGCGGGCGGTTCGACCGACTTCATTGCCCGCTGGTGGGGCAGCGTCATGGCGAGAAACCCGGCCAACAGCCCATCATCGGCAACCGTGGCGGTGCCGGTGGCACGATCGGCACCGGGATTGCCGCGAATGCAATCATTGATGGCGCCCCCTCCCGATGGCCATACGCTGACCATGGACACGAACTGCACGCACGTGATCGCCTGCCTATGCCGAGGTTACCTATGACCCCGTCCGGCATGTCGAACCCTTGACCCCGGTGGCCTGCACCCCGTACCTGCTGGTGCTGCATCCCGGCAAGGCAACCAATCGAAGGAAATCATTGCCGACATGCTGACAAAGACCGGGCCCGACAAGTACAGCAAGGTGGTGAAGGCTGTAGGTCCCGGCTGAAGTAAGTCAACAGAGTTACCGGCGGCGGCTGTGGCCGCTCCGCCATCGACGCCGTGCCCGGGTAGGCGCGCGCGGCGTTTTTACTGGTCGTGGCGGTCGATGTGGGACAGGTATCCGCTGGCGAGCAGGATGCCGGCGCTGGTCCAGAACACCGGCGCGATGCCGAGCAGGGCGCCGACCGAGCCCGCGGCCAGCGGCACCGCGATGTGGGTGATGTTGTTGATGGTCAGTCGCAGGCCGGTGACTTCGCCGGACCGGCCGGCCGGCGAGCGGTTGTAGGTCAGGTTCAGTGTCAGCGGCTGGCTGACGCCGAGGGTCAGGCCGATGCCGAAGGACAGCAACAGCAGTACCGGCACGTATTCAATGAAGGCAAACGGCAGGAACAGCAGCGCCGCGCTGCACATCGCAGCCGCCAGCACGGTTTCCACGCTGAAGCGCCGGGTCAGCAGCGGCAGGGCGACACGCACGATGAAGCTTGCCGCCGCGAATGCGCCGAGGATGGTGCCGATGGTGGAGGCCGAGAGGCCGATCGAGTGGCCGTAAATCGGCACATAGAAGGTATAGAGGTCCCAGCCGGTGGTGACCAGGCCGCTGACAATGATCATCCGCCGCAGTGGCGGCAGGCGCAGCAGGTCGAATGCGCTGCCGTCCGCCGCTTTGCTGCGCGCGCCCGATGCGCCCAGTTGCCGCGACAGGGCCAGGGTCAGGACGGGCAGCAGCGTCAGCGCGGCAAACACGATGTAGGCCGAGGCAAAGCCGTGGCGGTCGATGATGATGCCGGCGATGACCGGGCCGAGCATGTGGCCGCTGGAGTAGCCGAGGCTCATGGTCGAGAAATTCTTCGTGCGCTCGGCGGCGCTGCCGAGGGTGCCGGCAAGGTTCTGTGCGGCGACATTGAAAAACACGAAGCCGATGCCGATCAGCGGGGCCGACATGAACAGCGCCGGCAGGGTCGGTGATGCCGCGGGAATGATCAGGCCCGAGCCGAATGCGATCGCGCCGCCGAGCATCGGCCAGCGCGATCCGTAACGGTCGGAGATGCGGCCGACGACCAGGGCGAAGGCAAGCTGGAATATGGAATAGGCGGCGATCAGCACGCCGATCAGCATCGGCCCGGCGCCGAGGCTCAGCGCGAGCAGCGAGGCGACGACGCGGCTGCCCATGTGGCCGCCCTGCATGGCCAGTGTCAGCAGCGTGATGACATGGATCGGTTTCAAGTCAGGGGTTGCCGGGAAGGCGCGGTGGCGGCCGCCGGGCCCGGCAGCCGCAAACCGGGGGCGTGGATGGCGGTCAGGAGGCGTAACCGGGCGATTCGCGGTCGAGCTTGCGCATCAGCGCGGCCCACATCAGCTTGCCGCCGGCGCCGCGGCCGTTTTCGCCGTAGATGAACTGTCCCTGTTCGATGGTGTGGCGCACCACTTCACTGGGCAGGTGGTTGAGCGGTGCGCCGCCGGTCATGGCGGTGATCTGCATCTTGCAGGCGCGTTCCAGCCGGTACATGCGGGCAAACATCTCGCCGACGCTGCGGCCCACCGTGAGTGTGCCGTGGTTGCGCAGGATCAGCATGCTGCCGTCACCGAGATCCTTGACCAGGCGCTCGCGTTCATCGAGGTTTTCGGCGACGCCTTCGAAATCGTGGTAGCGCACCTGCGACAGCGCGGTCAGTGACATCTGGGTCAGCGGCAGCAGGCCGTCCTTCTGCGAGGCCACTGCAACACCGTACTGGGTATGGCAGTGCATCACCGCATCCGCGCCCGGGCAATTCATGTGCACGGCGCTGTGGATGGTGAAGCCGGCGGAGTTCACCTCGTAGGGGGATTCCGACAGCTTGCGGCCTTCGACATCGCATTTGATCAGGTCGGATGCGGTCATTTCCTCGAACAGCAGGCCGTAGGGATTGATCAGGTACTGGTCGTGGCTGCCGGGCACGCGGCAGGAGATATGGGTGCCGAGCATGTCCGTCCATCCCATCAGCGCGGTCAGGCGGTAGGCGGCCGCCAGTTCGACGCGTGCCTGCCATTCGGCGGCACCGATGCCGCGCGGGGCGCCGCCTGCGAGCGTCTGCTTTGCAGTTCGGGCCGGACGTTTGCGGGCAGCGGCGGGGCGGTGTTTTTTGGTGGTGGCGGCTCGATGTTTCATGATATGGATTCCTAGGCGATGACTACTTTGATTTCAGGCATGCGGTACCAGCAGGTCGCGGCAAATGCGCGTTGTTCAGGGAGTAGAATACCCCACTACCGCAGCGATTTACAGGCGCCGGTCCGGAGTGCGGAGACCGGCATCGCGTGGCTGCGCGGGATAATCCACCATATAAACTTTATCGACAACCGACCCGGGTTTACAGGAGGGCGTGATGAAACAACTGAAAATTCCTGCCGTGTTCATGCGCGGCGGCACCAGCAATGCCGTGGTGTTCAACCAGAACGATCTGCCGTCAGACCGCGCGTTGTGGGACGAGATCTTCCTGGCAGCCATCGGCAGTCCGGATCCCAACGGGCGTCAGCTTGACGGCATGGGCGGCGGCGTGTCTTCGCTGTCGAAAGTCTGCGTGATCGGGCCGCCGACGCGGCCGGATGCGGACATCGACTACACCTTTGCACAGGTGCAGGTGAAGGAGGCCAAGGTGGATTACGGCGCCAACTGCGGCAACATGTCGTCGGCGATGGGGCCGTTTGCGGTGGATGAAGGCCTGGTCAAGGTGTCCGGCAAGGAGGCGCTGGTGCGCATCCACAACACCAACACCAAAAAAATCATCCATGCGCTGTTCAGCATGGATGACGGCCTGGCCGCGGTGGACGGCGACCTGGCGATTCCCGGCGTCTCGGGCACCGGTTCGCCGGTCAAGCTGGAGTTCCGCGATCCGGGCGGCGCCACAACCGGCAAGCTGCTGCCTACCGGCAATGTGGTCGATGAACTGGATGTGCCGGGTGTCGGCCGGATCCGCGCCTCGCTGGTCGATGCCGCCAACGCGACGGTATGGATCAACGCAAAGGACATCGGCCTCACCGGCATCGAATTGCCGGAGCAGATCGACGCCAATGCGATCGTGATGCAGAAGCTGTCGGCGATCCGCATCGCGGGTTCGGTGGCGATGGGCATTGCCGCCGATGCGGAAGAGGCGGCGAAAAAGAAATCGATTCCCTTCATCGGCTTCGTGTCGCCGGTGCAGGATGCGAAGCTGTTGTCCGGCGAAACCATCTCGGCCGGCGACATTGACCTCACCGGCCGTGTGATTTCCAACGGGCAGACGCATCGCGCACTGCCGCTGACGGTGTCGCTGTGCATGGCCGTGGCCGCGCGCCTCGAGGGCAGCGTGGTCAACGAGGTGCTGCGCAAGGGCGGGGATAACGAGGCGCCGATCCGCATCGGCATGCCCTCCGGCATCCTCACGGTCGCGGCGACGGTGAAACGGCAGGCGGGAGCATGGCATGCCGAGCAGGGTGCGTTCTACCGGACCCAGCGCCGCATGTTCGAGGGGCAGGTTCTGGTGCGCGCGTCACGGGTGCCCGGACTGGTTGCCGCGGGCACCCGCAAGGTGGCCTGATTGGTCGATTCAGTCCACCGGTCCTGACCGTGCGGCGGGGCGTTCAACCCCGCTGCACGAGTTCGAGCAGTCGTCCCGCATTCAGCGTGCGCGCCTGCGACTGCATCTGCGGCATATAACGGTCCTGCAGGTTTTTCGCTTCTCCCAGCATGTCATTGAAGGCGTCGCGCAGCATCTGCGCATTCAGGCTGCGGCCGCCGGCGTAGTAATGGCGCGCGACATGTCCCAGCGCATAAGTCGAGGCGAAGCTCATGCCCGAACTGACCGCCTGTTTGCCGAGGCTGCCGAGCAGGCCGCCGCCGACGCCGCGCAGCAGGCCGCCCAGCAGCTTGCGTCCCGCCTGTTCCAGGTACTGCGAGGTCAATCCGACGCCGGCGGTGGCGAGGAAATCCTTGATGTGCCCGCGGTCGAGTTCGTAGCCGTATGACTTGCCGATGCGGTAGACCAGTTTCATCTGCAGCGGAATGATCGCCATGGTCGACAGCGATTCGGGCAGCAGTTCGATTGCGCCGTTGAGGATTGCGGCATCGAGAATGGCCTTGTCCATCTCCTCGCGGCTCATCGTCGAGGCGGCTGTGCCTGTGGCGGGTGCGACCGGGGTGGCGGCAATGGTTTCCGCCTGCTCGCAGAAACGGCCGGTCTGCGCCGGATCCAGTCCGAGCGCGCCGCCCAGATTGCCGAGGAACTCGCGTTCTGCCGGGGATTGGCTGCCATCGGCATCGCAGACGCAAACCGCCATTTCGTAGGCGAGCTGCCGCGATTCAGGACTGTCCAGCGCGCGCGCAAGATCGGGCAGCGACACTCGTTTCAGCAATATGTCCTGGACGAGCGCGGAGAGGTTGATGCCGGCCTCGCCGGCCAGTGATTCGGCGATGTTCCGGATTTCGGCGCGTTCGCGCTCGTGCTTGCTGCCATCAGCAAACGCGGCCATCAGGCAGGCGGTCAATACGGCTTTTTTCTGCGATTCATTCATGACGGTTTTCCCTTGTCCAAACGTCCATATCCCAAACCGTCATTTGGGCAATGCGCGGCGCGGCAAGTTCCGCGCCGCGGCAATGTTCAGCCGGGGCGGGCCGCCGTCAGGCCGCCATCGACGACGAGATGGGTCGCAGTGATGTAGCGGGCCTCGTCGGAGGCGAGGAAGAGCACGGCATGCGCCGTGTCCCAGGCATCGCCCATGCGGCCGATCGGCACCGCGGCGTTGCGTTTCGCGACGAGATCCTTCGCGGCTTCGGGCCCCAGCTGTTTCATCAGCCGTTCCTCGACCAGCGGCGTGTGCATGGTGCCGACAATCACCAGATTGCAGCGGATGCCTTTTTTCACATAGGCGATGGCGGTGGAGCGGGTGAAGCCGAGCAGCCCCGATTTTGCGGTGCTGTAGGCGACATGCACCCGGCCATCGACCTGGTGCGCGAAGCCGGCGACCGAGGCAATGTTGACGATGGCGCCGCTGCCCTGCTTTTCCATGACCGGCAGCACATGCTTGCAGCCGAGGAAGGCGGTCTTCAGGTTGTGGTCAAGCTGGCGGTCCCAGACTTCTTCGGGCATGTCGACCGGCCCGCCGGGTGCGGAGCCGCCGACGTTGTTGACGAGGATGTCGATGCGGCCGAAGCGCTCGAGGCAGGCATCGACGGCGCGTTTCACCGCATCCGAGTCGGTCATGTCGCAGGCCGCGGTGAAGCAAGTGCCGCCCGCATTGGCGATGATCGCGCGCGTCTCCTCGACTGCCGCGGGATTGATGTCGGTGCCGAAGATTTTCGCGCCCTGTCTTGCCATCAGTACTGCGGTGGCCTTGCCGTTGCCCCAGCCCGCGCCGACAGTGCCGGCACCGGTGATGAAGGCGACCTTGCCTGCTAGATCCAGCATGATGCGTTCCTGTTCCGGTTGATCAGTGAAGGTCCGGATTATCGCCTGCAATGGCGGCGCACGGGTGCCGCTGAAGGGTTATTGCAGGGCACGCAACAGCACAGTACGGGCGAGGCTTTCCCAGCCGACGGTGCCGTCGATCAGCGCCGACATCAGCCCGGCGACGGCGATTCCGCAGAGCAGCAGGGGGAAACCGCCGGACGGTGTCCTTCCGGTCCGCATCATGCGCTCAGTGACAGGGCATTCCCGGGGTGTCGGACATGACGGCGTCCGGCGGCAGGGCAGCCAGCGCGCGGTCCAGGGTGTTACGCAGATCGTGCTGGGTGGCCGGTTGCAGCAGCAGCGTCAGGGCGCCGATATGCAGATGAATCACAGCCCGCAACCGTCGCAGCGCTCGATGTCCGCTACCGGCCCGCAGGCCAGGCGGCGGTGTTTGCCGGATGCATGCATGGCGGCGGCTCAGTGGCGGGTGCCGCTGGCGCAGCCGCCGGCGATGTTCTGCCATCTCGGCAGCAGCGTCAGCGCAAGCGCATGCAGGGCGCGTGATGCGCCCTGGCCGCAATCCCGCGTCAGGAGCGCGAGCTGGTCGGCAACTGCATGCGCCACCAGCGGGCAGGGCCGTTGCGCGTAATGCGACATCAGGTAGAGAGCGGCGGCGGTGCAGATCGCCGAACGCGAATGATCTGCCGTATCGGCGCTGTGTGCGGCTTGCGGTATTGCTTTCGGATGCATCTGTATTCTCCGGTCGTTTGAGGTGGTGTGGTTGCTGGCGACCGGGCTGGACTGGCCCTTGGGCTGGCGCTGTTGTTTTATTTGGTGAGGATCAGGCCCCCTTTGCTGGTGGCGCGCAGGGTGTAGATCGCGCCTTTGTGGTCGATCCGGATTGCGCCCTGCATCCCCAGCAGTTCGTTGCTGCGCATGGTCTGCAGGCCGGTGTTTTCGCTGCCGCCGTGTGGGTCAGAGGCGGGTGTTGCGGTGTGGTCGGAGGTGGGCATGCGCATGGTTGCCATTGCTTAATAATTGAGAATGATTCTCAATATATATAAGTTCCACGGCATCAGTCAAGTGTGCTGATGAAGCAGAGGATTCACATTCCCTATAAAAATTTATCAATAAAATCAGTTATATAAATTATTCATTCCTCCGGGCGGACTGAAAGGGCTTTTACCAGCGCGCAAGCGTGACTGCGGTGACAGCCTGTACAACCCACCTGTTGCAGTCTCCAGGCGGCTGGCCCGGAGATGTCCGCAACTGACCGGCAGGACAGTCAGATTTTTACAGGCTCGGCGCTGACCGCAGGACGCAGGACCGCGCACAGCGGCAGCGTCAGGAAAATGATCGCGCCCATCAGAACGATGGCCACATCGACACCCAACCGGTCGCCGACCAGTCCGTAACCCAGCGGCGCGGCAATGCCGCACAGCGAGCCGAGCGTATAGAACAGGCCGAAGGCGCGCGGCAGCCGCTCGCGTTCGACCAGATCACCGATGGTGGCGTAGAGCACGGATGAGGTGCCCTGCAGGGCGACGCCCAGCAGCGGCAGCAGCAGTGCGGCGGGAAGTCCCGGCAGCGCGGCCGTTGCGAATATGCCTGCGCCGGTCACGACTTCGGTGATGATGATGGTGCGGATGATGCCGACTCGTTCCGCAAGGAGTCCGCAGGCCAGTTTTCCGGCCATGCCGCCGACAAGGATCAGCGGCACCGCGAGCGTTGCCCAGCCGGTGGAGAGGCCCTTCTCGATCAGCAGGAAGGCGATCAGGGTCAGGAAGCCGGTGCGGGTGCTGCTGTCGATGATTTCGATCAGGCACAGCGCGAAGAATCCACGATGGTGGCGGATGCCCCAGCCCCTGCCGGCGGTGCGCATTCCTGCAGCCTGGGCGGCTGGTCGCGGCTTGTGCATGCTGGCGATGCTGAACCAGGCCAGCACGGCGATGGCCAGTCCGGTAACGCCGTAGGCGACCACCGGTCCCTGCCACGGCAGCCCGGCCATCAGCAGCAGGCTGAGCAGGCCGCCGAAGGCGAATTTGCCGACATCGCCGAACAGGTTGTAGGTGCCCAGCGCGGCGCGCCGCCCCGATTCAGGGTAGGCATTGGAGATGATCGTCGAGCACAGCGGGTGCTGCACGGCGGAGCCGACGCCGGCAGCAAACAGCGCGGCGAGGATCATCCAGAATCCCTGCGCGTAACCCAGCGCGACGAATGCTGCGCCGGCGGTCGCGGTGCCGAGCACCAGCAGGTTGCGTTCGCCGAAGCGCTCGGCGACGAGTCCTGCCGGTATCTGGAATGCGGCCATTGCCGTGCGATGCGCCGCGCGGATCATGCCGACCTGGGCCAGTGTCAGGCCGAAGGTCTGCGCCAGCAACGGCAACAGCACATAGGTCAGGTCCGACAGCCCGTCATGCAGGGTGTGCGCCGAGCAGCAGGTGGCGAGGGCCTGTTTCTGTAGGCGTGTGGTCAAGGCAGTTTGCTCAGGGCGGAAAATCCATTATATAGAGCGAATGCCGGGACGGTTGCCTATCCGCCGTGTTTTCCGGCCGCAACGTTGCCCGAGATTCGCCCGCCATGCTGATCCTGCAATATCTTGTTTCCGCCGTGTTCGTGCTGCTTGCGGCCGGCCTGCTGCTGACCTGGTGGCGCACACGTCATCACGGCGCCATGCTGCTGGCGCTGGTGTACCTGCTCGCTGCTGTGCTGTCGCTGCTGATGCGGGACTGGTGGCCCCTCGCCATCGGCTTCCTGTCGGCATGGGCCCTGCGCCTGATGGGGCTCGATCCCGGCGCCGCGATCAAGCCGCCATCAACGCGGCGGGAGAACTGAGATGGCGCGCATTGCGGTGATCGGCGCCGGAATCGCCGGATTGTCCTGCGCGCGTGCACTGGCGATGGCGGGACACGAAGTTCGGCTCTTCGAAAAGAGCCGCGGCACCGGGGGGCGAATGGCAACACGTCGCACAGCCGGGGGCAGTTTCGACCATGGTGCCCAGTATTTCACCGTCCGCGATCCGGATTTCAGGGCGGCCGTGGGGACCTGGGTCGGATCCGGCATTGCCGCGCCTTACGAGGGTCGGCTGGTCGGACTGAAAGCCGGTTCCGTGATTCCGCTGTCGCGCCGGGAAACGCGCTATGTGGCGGTGCCGGCCATGACTTCGGTCTGCCGCACGCTGGCCGACGGACTGGACATCGCCTTCGAGTGCGCGGTGACCGCAGTGATGCCGGCCAAATCGGGCTGGCGTGTGTCCTGGGCGGCGGGCGGGGAATCCAGTTTTGATACCGTGCTGCTGGCGATCCCGGCGGCGCAGGCGGCGCCGCTGTGCACGGCGGTGCCCGGTTTGGCGTTGCAGGTCAGCGCCGGCAGCCACAGGCCCTGCTTGGCGGTGATGGTGCGCTTCGAGAGTGCGCTGGCCGTCGATTTTGATGCGGCCTTCATCGAAGACGCCATTGTCGGTTGGGCCATGCGGGATGCTTCACGGCCTGCGCGCGCGCAGGGGGAGCGTTGGGTGTTGCACGCGACGGCTGACTGGTCAGAGGCGCATCTGGAGGAAGCGCCCGAAACAGTGGCGCCAATCGTGGTCGGGGCGTTCAACCAGGTCAGCGCTGCGGGCGGACGCGTGGCCGAATGCCGGGCCCATCGCTGGCGCTATGCCTTGTCCGGCGGACTTGGACGCGGTTGCCTGTGGGATGCTGCGCATCGCATCGGTGCCTGCGGCGACTGGTGCGCCGACGGGCGCATCGAGGGCGCATGGCTCAGTGGCGCGCGACTCGCCCGACAGGCCATGGGTGGCGGCTAGTCCGGTTTCCGGTCATTCCGGTTTCAGGTTGGCCTTGCGCGCCACCTCGCGCCATTTGGCGATTTCCGCCGCCAGATAGCGTGAAAATGCCTCGGGGCGGGCGGTTTCAGGTTGCAGGCCCTGCTGGATCAGCGCGTCGCGCACCGCGGGCAGCGCGATGGCCGCGGTGAATTCGCGGTTGAGGCGTTCGACGATCGGCCGCGGAGTCTTTGCCGGTGCAAATACGGCCAGCCACAAGGTTACTTCAAAATTGTTGATGCCCGCCTGCTGGACCGTGGGCACGTCCGGCAGCGCCGGGGAGCGCGTGCTGCCGGTGACGGCTAGCGGGCGCAGCCGTCCCGAGCGCACGTGGGGCAGCACCGGGGCCATGGTGCCGAACTGCAATTCGATCCGCCCGGCCACCGTATCGACCACCGATTGCGCCGAGCTCTTGTACGCGACCGGCGTGAGCTGGATGCCGGTCAGGTTCGACAGCAGTTCGCCGCCGAGCCTTGCCATGCTGGCATTGCCCACTGTTGTGTAGCGGATCTGGCCTGGTTTGGCACGTGCCAGAGCTATCAGCTCGTTGAGGTTGTTAGCCTGGACGGCGGGATGCACGGCGAGGATGTAGGGCAGGTGCCCGATCAGGGTGATCGGCACGAAATCCTTTTCGGGATCGTAGGCCAGATGCGGGTTGAGTGCTTTCGACAGGGCGTGCGTGCTGGTGGTGCCGCCGGACAGTGTGTAACCGTCGGGCGCGGCGCGGGCGCCGAGTTCGGCGCCGATGGCGCCGCTGGCGCCCGCGCGGTTGTCGATGACGATGTGCTGGCCCAGCATTTCGCTGACCTTGGGCGTGATCACCCGGGCAGCGGCGTCGACAGAGCTGCCGGCCGGAAACGGCGCGATCAGGCGGATCGGGCGCGAGGGCCAGGCATCAGCGGCGTGGACGGTGGTTGCGGCAAAGGCCATCGCGCCGGCTGCAAGCAGTTTCAATGCGGTGTTCATGTCATCAGTTCCTCAAGTCCGGTCAGCAGGTCGGTGATGTCGTTCAATGCGTTGAAGCGGGGCTGGGCTGCAATGTGCGGTGTCAGCAGCACATTGTCGAATTGCAGCAGTTCGTCATCGTCGCGGCCGGGGGCCTCGTACAGCGGATCAAGCGCAAAGCCGCCAAGCCGGCCCGAGCGCAGGGCGCCGATGACCGCTGCGCGCTCGACGATTTCGGCGCGGGAAATGTTCACCAGGCGCGCGCCGGGTTTCATCTGCGCGAAACGCCGGGCGTTGAACAGGTGGCGGGTCTGGTCGTTGCCCGGCAGGCAGATCACCACCCAGTCGCAGGTTTCGAGCAGTGTGTCGAGGTCGGCATGGTGGGCGCGGTACTGCGCCTCGAGGTGGGCGGGCAGGGCATTGCGCTGATGGTAGAGGATGTTCATGCCGAAGGCGCCGGCCCTTGCGGCGACCTCGCGGCCGATCTCGCCCATGCCGACCACGCCGAGCGTGCTGCCGTGGAGCAGCGTGATGCCGGGCACGCGCGCCCAGTTCGAGTTGGCGGTATGGCGGCGGTCATAGGTGCGCGGGGAGAAGCCGGCGTCGCGCAGCGAGGCTTCGCTGATGCGGTTGATCACGCGCTGCATGCGGCGCGACAGGCCCAGCATCAGCGCGAATGCGTGTTCGGCGCAGGCGATGTTGGCGCGCCGGTTGAGGGTGATTACGCGGATGTTGCGTTCGGCGCAGGCCGCAAGGTCGATGTTGCCGGGGATGGCGCCGAATTTCTGCACCGCGCGCAGCCGCGGCGCGAGCTCAAGTTCCGCAGGGCCGAAACGCAGCGATTCGACCACCGCAAAGGCGGCTTCGGGCAACGCGTCATGCAGTCCTGCACTGTCGTCGGCGAGGATCACGGTTGCGGGATGGAGACGCGGCAGGCGCATGCGCAGCTGCTGCAGCCAGCCTTCAAAATCGGGCAGGTCATGGGCAAAATAATCGGCGAATGCAGCGATCCGTTCCTGCGGCGTGCGCGGGTCGAGCACGACCCCGAGCAGGCGCAGGAAGGGATCGTCCTCGACTGCGAGCACGGTCTGCGGCGCGCTCATGGTTTCTGTTCCGGTTCGATGCGCAGCGCGCGGGCGACCCGGGTGTGCATGTTGTAAGCGCCGGCCAGCACCGTGATTTCAACGATCGCCTGGTCGTTGAAATGCCGTTTCAGTTCCGCGTGCAGCGGATCGGCAACCTCGATCTGCCGGGTCATGGCGTCCGTCCACGCCAGCGCTGCGCGCTGCGCGGGGGTAAACAGTGTGCTGTCCTGCCATGCGTCGAGGGCCGCGATCTGTTCCGCGGTGAGTCCCGCCTGCAGCGCATGCGAGGCGCCGTGGATGCGCGCCTGGTACTCGGCGCCATTGAGGATAGACACCCGCAGGATGATCATTTCGCGCAGCGCGGCATCGAGCGTGGTGCTGTAGCGGACAGTGCTGTTGAAATCGAGCCAGCCCGCGGCGATCGCCGGGCTGTTCATCAGCACCCGGTACAGGTTGATCAGGCGCCCGCGTTCGCTTTTGACGCGGGCAATGAAGGGGGCAAGGTCGCTGCGCTCTTCGCCGATGAGGGGTACGCGTGCCATGGGTATATTATAACTATTTGTTTTTATTGATAAAAATGATATTTCGGTGGAGTGGTGGCGATGGCCCTGTGCGGATCCCGCCGTCAGTCCCGCTTATTCTACCGGGCCGAATCCACCGCCCCCGGGAGTTTCCACAATGAAGACGTCACCGGCTGCCATGTCGATGCGGTCGCAGGCACGCAGTTCGATCACGCGGCCGTCGCTGCGCTCGACAGCGTTGCGTCCGGTGGCGCCGGGCTGGCCGCCGGCCATGCCGTACGGTGCGATGAGGCGGTGGCCGGAGAGGATCGCGGCAGTCATGGGCTCAAGAAAACGCAGGCGGCGGATGGCGCCGTCACCGCCGCGCCAGCGGCCAGCGCCGCCGCTGCCGCGGCGGATGGCGAAGCTGTCGAGGCGCACCGGATAACGCCACTCCAGCACTTCGGGATCGGTCAGCCGGGAGTTGGTCATGTGGGTCTGCACGCAGGCGGTGCCGTCGAAGCCGTCACCCGCGCCGGAACCGCCGGCGATGGTTTCGTAATACTGGTGGCGGTCGTTGCCGAAGGTGAAGTTGTTCATCGTGCCCTGGGCGGCCGCCATCACGCCGAGCGCGCCGTAGAGCGCGTCGGTGATGCATTGCGAGGTTTCGACGTTGCCCGCGACCACGGCGGCCGGGTGGCGCGGATTGAGCAGGCATCCGGGCGGCACGATGATTTCGAGCGGGCGCAGGCAGCCGGCATTGAGCGGGATGTCGTCGTCGACCAGCGTGCGGAACACGTAGAGTACGGCCGCCACGGTGACGGCCAGCGGCGCATTGAAATTGTCATTGCCCTGCGCCGAAGTGCCGCTGAAATCGATGGTGGCGCCGCGCCGTTCGCGGTCAACGCGGATGGAGACGCGGATGGTGGCGCCATGATCCATTTCGTAACTGAAACTTCCGTCGCGCAGCCTGTCGATGACCCGCCGTACCGCGGCCTCGGCGTTGTCCTGCACATGGCCCATGTAGGCCCGGACGACATCGAGGCCGAAATGGCCGATCATGCGTTCGAGTTCTGCGGCGCCCCTGCGGTTGGCGGCCACCATCGCGCGCAGGTCGGCGATGTTCTGGTCGATGTTGCGCGCCGGGCAGGGCGGGGCGCCGAACAATTGCCGTGTCTCGTTCTCGCGGAAGCGTCCACCCTGCACCAGCAGGAAATTCGAGATCAGCACGCCTTCCTCGACGATGTGGCGGCTGTCCGGCGGCATCGAACCCGGGGTGATGCCGCCGACATCGGCATGGTGGCCGCGGGATCCGGTATAGAACAGCACATCACGGCCTTCGGCATCGAATACCGGGGTGATCACGGTGATGTCGGGCAGGTGGGTGCCGCCGGCGTATGGGTCATTCAGCATCCAGGAATCGCCTGGGGCCATGCGGCCGCGGTTGGCTTCGATGACGGCCTGCACGCTGGCGCCCATCGAGCCCAGGTGCACGGGCATATGCGGCGCGTTGGCGATCAGGTTGCCGCCTGCATCGAACAGCGCGCAGGAGAAATCCAGCCGCTCCTTGATGTTCACCGAATGCGCGGTATTGGCCAGCGTCGCGCCCATCTGCTCGGCGATCGACATGTAGAGGTTGTTGAAGACCTCGAGCAGCACGGGGTCGTGGCGGGCGCTGGCGGTTTCCCGGCGCCGCGCCTGGCTGCGCGTCAGCAGCAACTGTCCGCGGTCGCCGGCTTCGGCCTGCCATCCAGGTTCGACCACCGACGTGGCGTGATCATCGGTGATAAGAGCGGGGCCGGGGACGACCTGGCCCGCTTTCAATGCGGCGCGCGGCCAGGCGGGGACTGTGTGCCAGGCCCCGTCGCAGTACATCGGAACCTGCGCTGCGCCCGCCGGGCTCACGCCGGCCATCTCCTGCGCCGCTGTTGTGGCGGTCATTGCAGTGCTGCCTGCGCTGGCTTCGACGACGACGGAATCCACGATCAGCCGGCGATCGGGCATCAGGAAGCTGTAGCGCTGCAGGTAGGCTGTTTCAAATTCACGCTGCATGGCATCCGGCTCGCCGTAGCCTACAACCAGCGTGGTGTCGGTGCCTTCGTACTTGAGCAGCGCACGGACATGCGTCCTGAATTCGCCTGCGGCCTCATCCCGGGCATTGACTCCGGCGCGCGCGGCGGCACCGAGTCCGGCGATCACGTCGGCCAGTGCCTCCCCGATCCGCGCATCGAGCGGGGCCTCGACGGCGCGTTCGCGGATGGCGGTGATGCGCGCAAGACCGATGCCGCAGGCGGACAGCACGCCGGCGAGCGGGTGGATGAACACCCGTGACATGCCCAGCGCGTCCGCGACGCGGCAGGCGTGTTGCCCGCCGGCACCGCCGAAGCAGGTCAGCGTGTATCCGGTGATGTCGTGGCCGCGCTGCACGGAGATTTTCTTGATCGCATTGGCCATGTTTTCCACGGCAATCCGCAGGGCGCCCTCGGCAATCGATTCGATGTTATGCAAGCCATTGTTTTTATTTTTGAATTCATGAAGCAGCCGGGAAAATTCCAGGCGCGTCGCGGCAGTATCGAGCGGCTGGCGACCGTCACTGCCGAAGACTTTCGGGAAAAAATCCGGGTGGATGCGCCCGAGCAGCAGGTTGCAGTCCGTGATGGTGAGCGGGCCGCCCTTGCCGTAACAGGCGGGCCCGGGATGCGCACCTGCCGATGCGGGGCCGATGCGCAGCCGCGTGCCGTCGAAGCGGAGGATGGAGCCGCCGCCTGCGGCCACGGTGTGGATGTCGAGCATCGGCGCGCGCAAGCGCACGCCGGCAACCATGCCGTCGAAGCTGCGTTCCAGCGCGGAGAGGTCGCTGCCGGAGAAATGCGCGACGTCCGTCGAGGTGCCGCCCATGTCGAAGCCGATGATCTGCTGGAAGCCGGCTTCGGCCGCCGTGCAGACCGCGCCGACGATGCCGCCCGCGGGTCCGGACAGGATGCTGTCCTTGCCCTGGAACTGTTGCGCATCGGCAAGGCCGCCGCCCGATTGCATGAACAGCAGGCGCGTGTCCGGCAGTTCACGGCGCAGTCCGTCGATGTAACGGTGCAGCACTGGCGTCAGGTAGGCATCGACCACGGTCGTATCGCCGCGTGATACCAGCTTCATCAGCGGGCTGACTTCATGGGATACCGACACCCTCGCAAAACCCGCGCTGCGGGCAATCGCCGCTGCCTCGCGTTCGTGTTCGGGGTGGCGGTAACCATGCATGAACACGATGGCCGCCGCCCGGAAGCCGCGGCGGCGCGCATCCGCGAAGTCGCGGCGCAGGGCTTCGGCATCGGGTGCGCGGATGATTTCGCCGCGCGCGCCGATGCGCTCGTCGATTTCATACACTGCGCTGTGCAGCAGCTCCGGCAGCACGATGTGGCGGTCGAAAATGCGCGGGCGGTTCTGCCAGGCGATGCGCAGGGCATCGCCGAACCCGCGGGTAATGAACAATGCGACCGGTTCACCCTTGCGTTCGAGCAGGGCATTGGTGGCGACCGTGGTGCCCATGCGCACTTCGGCGATGTCGGCGACCGGGATCGCGGCGTCGCGTGCAATGCCCAGCAGTTCGCGGATGCCGGCGAGCGACGCGTCGTGGTAGTGCGCAGGGTCGTCGGACAGCAGCTTGTGCGTGACGATGCGGCCGTCCGGGCGGCGGGCAACAATGTCGGTGAAGGTGCCGCCGCGGTCAATCCAGAAATGCCAGCGCGGATCGGGGTCGCTGCTCACGGTTTGCCTGATTGCGTCCATGCGGTTGATGTCGTGGTATGGCGACGCCATGGTAGCGCATCGGATGGTTGACGCTCAGCAGGCTGCGCTGTCTAATCGCGTCTTCCCCCAAGGCGGCGTGATGGTGTTTGCCGGCGGATTTCGCGGGCTGCATCATGGCTGGCGCGCGGCCGGAGGGGCAGGTAAGGCAAAACAAGGGGGGCGCAACCCAATGGCGGAAACGGTCATCAACAAGATCGGCAAGTATGAGGTTGTCGGAAAGCTCGGCGAGGGTGCAACCAGCACGGTGTACCTGGCGCGTGACGAGTTCAACGACCGCCAGGTCGCGATCAAGCTGGTTTCGCAGACTGCGCTGAAGGACCAGAACCGGGGGCAACTGATGCACAGGCTGTTCCTCAACGAGGCGTCGCTGGCCGGCAAGCTGAGCCACCCGCACATCGTCGAGATCTATGATGCCGTCGCCGACGAGGACAACGCCTATATCGTCATGGAATACGTCTCCGGGGGCACGCTGCAGCGTTTTACCCGTCCGGACAACCTGCTGGCGATCGGCGACGTCATCGAAGTCGTCTACAAGTGCGCGAAGGCGCTTGAATTCGCCACGCAGCTCGGCGTGATCCACCGCGACATCAAGCCGGCGAACATCCTGGTCAAGGACAACACCGACATCAAGGTCACCGACTTCGGCTCTGCCGCCATCACGGTGACCGAGCGCACCGTGGTCGACGGCATCGGCACGCCGGCCTACATGTCGCCGGAACAGCACCTGAACCAGCCGCTCAACCTGCAGACCGACATCTACGCGCTCGGCGTGGTGATGTTCCAGCTGCTGACCGGCCGGCTGCCCTTCACCGCGGACAACATCGCGGGGCTGGCGAACCAGATTCTCAACGGCGATCCGCCGCTGCCGTCCGAGATCCGGCAGGACATTCCTTCGGAGATCGACGTTGTGGTGCGCCGGGCGATGGCGCGGGACCAGGCGGTGCGTTACATGGCCTGGGAGCAGTTCGCGGGGGATCTTGCCGCGATTGCCTCCGGGGTGCCGCTGCCGAAGCACGGCGTGCTCGACACCGAGAAGTTCAACACCCTGCGCTCGCTGTCATTCTTCAGGACCTTCGGCGACGTCGAGTTGTGGGAGGTGCTGCGGTTTTCGGAATGGGTGGATGTGGGCAAGGACGAGGTGCTCATCAGGGAGGGCGATCCCGGCGACTTCTTCGGGATCATTGTCAGCGGCGAGGCGCGCGTGCTGCGAAAGCGCCGCCTGCTTAGCCTGCTCAAGGCAGGGGAGTGTGTAGGCGAAATGGCCTATCTCGGCGGCACCGATACCCTGCGTTCGGCGGATGTGGTGGCGGCAACCGACCTGCGCATGATCAAGATCGGCGTGAAGAAACTGGAGCACGCGTCTGAAATATGCCGCCTGAACTTTGACCGGACCTATTTGCGGATACTGGTCGAGAGGCTTGCTGCTGCCAATTTGAAGCTGGCCGGAGTCTAGGGGGGCTAGGGCACGCTGTCCTGATCCTGGTCGCTGAGAAAGTCCCGAAGGACGTTGTAACCCAGCGCACGATGGTTATCGTCAAACCTTACGACATACGTGCCGGGATCCAGACCGATGTTTACGCGCCATTCCCATACTGTTTCCCCCCGGAGGCGTGTGATTTCGCGCGGCTTGCCAAGCAGCGTACGCACATCGGCTTCGGTGGTTTCACCGGGAACGATTTTCTGCAGGCGCTCTTCGGTCAGCAGTTGTGTGGAACTGCGTACCATGCCGCCCGTGTCGATGCCGAACAGCCAGGTCTCGGTGCCTTCGGGGCCGTAGGCGTATTCCCAGAATTCGCCGCCCTGCGGATTGTTGCGCCTGTCGGTCGGCTGGCCAAGGCGCTTGAGCAATTCATCCGCGCTGGTGCCGCCGGGAACGATGGAGCCCGGCATGGCGCAACCGCCAAGCAGCGCAAGGGTGAACAGTGCTGCAATGAGTTTCCTGAGGGTGTGCATATGCGGTGACTCTCCGGAAGTGGTTGTGCTATTGCGTCAGGCCATTGTGCGGCAAAACCCCGCGCCGCGGAATGCCAAGGGAAGCGCAGCGGCGATCAGCCGGTTCAGCCGCGATGCCGTCACGCATGTGCTGAGCGTGGGCAATCCGTTGTTGACCGGAAAGCGACTAGCCATCCGGTCCGCTGCAGGAATGAACGGGTCCGCCCGGCCCCATGAATGATTTCCGGCGGGCGTCGGCAAAAGGGCTTTCACCAAATTCGGCGCGGTTGCGTAAGCGGGCAGGCATGGCCTTGCGATGCGGCATTGCAGTGAATATTTCAATCCCATGTTTTTAAATGCTATTTTCCTGGTCGTCCGGGTTTGCATCCCCCTGTAACCTTGCTGCGCTTGCGGGTATCATGGCGTCTCGCCGTGACGTGCATCCGGTTTCAAATGACGGCGCATTCAAAAAGCGACCGAACGAGGAGAGGTTTCATGCGCACCATCCGTTATACCGCAGCAGCACTGTCGGCCCTGATCGCCTGCACGCAGGCTTATGCGCAAACCAAATATCCGGACAAGCCGATCCGGCTGGTGGCGCCGTTTCCGCCAGGCGGCACGGTGGATGTGGTCGGCCGGCTGGTCGCGCCGATCGTGGCCTCGGGCATCGGCCAGCAGGTCGTCCTTGAAAACCGCGTCGGCGCCTCCGGCATCATCGGCACCGGCTATGTCGCGCAGGCAAAGCCCGACGGATACACGCTGCTGATCAACACCACGCCGCTGGTCACCAATACGCTGATGTACAGCAAGGTGCCCTACAACGTGCAGACCGATTTCGCGCCGGTGTCCAACATCGCAACGACGCCGTCTTTTGTCAGCGTGCATCCTTCGGTGCCGGCGCGTTCGGTGAAGGAACTGGTGGCGCTGGCCAAGGCGCGACCGGGACTGCTCAACTACGGCGGCGCGGGTACAGGCACCAATCCGCACATCGCCGGCGAACTGTTCAATTACCTCGCCAAGACCGAAATCGCCGTCGTGCAGTACAAGGGCGGCGGCCCGGCGCTGACCGCGGTGATCAGCGGCGAAGTCGGGGTGTCGTTCTCCGGAGTGGCGGGTGCCACCGGGTTCGTCAAGTCCGGCCGGCTGCGCGCGCTGGGCGTGACCAGCCTGAAGCCGGTTGCCGCGCTGCCCGGCGTGCCGACGATTGCCAGCGTGCTGCCCGGTTACGAGTTTAGCGCCTGGTTCGTGGTGGCTGCGCCCAAGGGCACGCCGGCGGACATCATCAAGGTGCTCAACCAGCATTTCAACAAGGCGGTGAATTCCCCAAACCTGACGCCGCGTTTCAGCGGAGAGGGCATTGATCCCGTCGGCACCACGCCCGAGCAGACCACGGCGCACCTGGAAAGCGAATTGAAGAAATTCGCCAGGGTCATCAAGGAACGCAAGATGAAGGCGGACTGAGCGCGGTCTCCTGACCGATCCTGCGCGCCCGCGGCATGGGATGCCGTTGGCGCGCAGCGCGTATCCCCGCAACGGCACGCCTGCACCGGCATGCCGGTCAGTGGGCCCTGTTTTGCCGTAGCCAGCTCATCGGCAGCATCACCGCATCGCCATCACCCAGCCCGGCGCGCGAGACTTCATCGAAGCATTCCAGTGCGCGCGCAGTGACCGGAAGCTCGTCGTAGCCCAGAGCGCGGGCTTCCTCGATCATCGTCGCCATGTCCTTGCGGATCGAGTCAATGTTGAAGGTGGTGCTGGCCGGCGGCTTGCCCTGCATCGCGTCGGCGAGCATGCCGCCGCGGGTCTTCAGCACATTGGGCCCGCCGGAGGTGTCTGCAAAAATGCTGACCAGCCTCGTGGGGTCCAGTCCCAGCTGCTGGCACAGCGCCAGCGATTCACCCACGGCCTGCCAGTACACCAGCAGCGGCAAGTTGATCGCGAGCTTGAGACTGGCACCAGCGCCTACCGGCCCGACATGTTCGATGCGGCGGCAGAGCTGTTCCAGCACGGGCTGCACGCGGGCAAGGTCGGCTGCCTCGCCGCCAACGAAACCCAGCAGCTTGCCGTCCCTTGCTGGGCCGGTGGTGCCGCCCACCGGGCAGTCGATCAGCGCGGCGCCTTTGGCGCGCACCCGCCCGGCAAGTGCGCGTTCGGTTTCCGGGCGCACCGTGCTCATTTCGACGAATGATTTTCCCCGGATGTCACCGGAGAGCAGCCCCTCTGGACCATCGTAGGTGGCGGCGATGGCCATGCCATCGGTGAGGATCGACAGGATGATGTCGGCCGCTGAGGCCAGCGCTGCCGGTGATCCGGCGACCTTTGCGCCCAGCGGCGCCAGCGCATCGGCCTTGGCGCGGGTCCGGTTCCACACCGTCACCTCGTGGCCGTGCTTCAACAGCCGTTCAGCGATCGCCGCGCCCATCCTGCCGATGCCTGCAATCCCGAGTTTCATGCCCGCGCTCCGCTTGTTGTGGGAGGCGTGCATGCTAACCAAAGCCGGGCGTCGCGGCCAGCCGTAAAAACCGGGCTTTCCGGCTATAGGACGGGGCGGATGTTTTTGCTATAATTCGCGCCTTTCAAGGCGGCCGTAGCTCATCTGGATAGAGTACTTGGCTACGAACCAAGGGGTAGGGGGTTCGAATCCCTCCGGCCGCGCCAGATGCAGGAAAAGGCCCGCGACGCAGATCGCGGGCCTTTTTCATGGTCCAGTCCGGATGCGTCACGGGACCGCCGGGCTACACTGGTGTCCATGCGGCCTCGGCGCTCCGGCGCAAGCGGCCTGTTCAGGGCTTGATCAACCTTTTTGCGCGCCGGGACGCTGACTCCGTGGATCGGAAACCCGCCAAAAGCAACGACATTGTCTGGCATGAGGCGACCGTGAACCGTTCCCGCCGCGAGGCGCTCAACGGGCATCGTAGCGCCGTGCTGTGGTTCACCGGCTTGCCGAGTTCGGGTAAATCGACGATCGCCCATCTGGTTGAGGAACGGTTGCACCGGGAGGGCTTCAGGACGATGGTGCTCGACGGCGATAATGTGCGCCACGGTCTCTGCGGCGATCTGGGTTTTTCCGCAGACGACCGCCAAGAAAATATCCGCCGCATTGGTGAGGTCTCAAGGCTGTTCGTTGATGCCGGCGTGATCCTGCTTGCGGCCTTCGTGTCGCCGATCCGTGCCGACCGCGAACGCGTGCGCGGTTTGTTCTCGCCGGGTGAATTCCTCGAAATCCATACCTGCTGCCCGGCTGATGTCTGCGCCACCCGCGACCCAAAGGGCCATTACCACCGTGCATGCGCCGGAGAAATCCGCGAGTTCACCGGTGTTTCCGCGCCCTACGAAGCCCCCGTGGCGCCCGAACTCGCACTGGATACCCGGGTGAATCCGGCGCAGGACTGCGCCCTTGAAGTGCTGGAACTGCTGGCAAGGCATTCGATCATTCCGGGCCGCTGACCGGCTTGCTGGTGCAGAATGTTGTGCGCAGCAGATGCGGGTGCTTGTCCAGTACAAACCACAGGCATTGCACGGTGCGGCTCATGCAGCAGCCTGTCGCCATCAGGACCGCGTGGACGTCAGGAGCGCTGTCAAATTGCCGCTAATCTCGCATTTTACGCGGAAGCCTGCAACTGCTAACGTTGTGGTCTCGCATGTTCCGAGATGCATACAGGATACCCAAGGAGACCCGTTTTGAGCCATCTGCGTCATACCGAACAACGCAAGCGTTTCCGCGCCATCCTCAACGGTACCGAATGCCTGTCGCCGGCCAGCGTGTATGACCCGCTGTCGGCACGGGTTGCCGAGAGCGTCGGTTACCGGCTGGGCATCCTGGCCGGTTCGGTGTCGTCGAACACCACGCTGGCAGCGCCCGACCTGATCCTGCTGACGCTGACCGACTTTGCCGACCAGGTGCGGCGCATCATGCGCGTCAGCGACCTGAGCCTGCTGGTCGATGCCGATCATGGCTACGGCAATGCGCTGAACGTGATGCGCACGGTGCAGGAACTGGAGCATGCCGGCGTGTCGGCCATGAGCATCGAGGATACTGCGCTGCCGATCCGCTATGGCCAGCCGGAAGGGCAGGACGAGCTGATTTCCGTTGCCGAAATGACCGGCAAGCTGAAGGCCGCGGTGGCGGCGCGCCGCGATCCCGCCACCGTCATTGCCGGCCGCACCGCGGCGCTGAAGGTCGAAGGCACCGAAAAAACGGTGGAGCGGGTCAAGGCCTATGCCGCCTGCGGTGTGGACTGCATATTCATCATCGGCGTCGAAACGGCGGCGCAGGTGCAGGCGGTGCGGGATGCATCGAAACTGCCGGTGATCGTCGGCCCCGGCAAGACCACGGCCACGCGCGAGGAGTTCGCCCGCGCGGGCGCGCGCGTGCTGCTGCAGGGGCACCAGCCGGTGGCGGCGGCGGTGAAGGCGCTGCGGGATGTGTATGCCCACCTCTACAGTGGTGGCGCGGCGGCGGACCTCAAGGGCAAGGTGGCCTCCAACAAGGAAATGGATGCGCTGGTGTCCGGCGAGGACTACAAACAATACATGCGCGAATTTATGCGCTGATCCCTGATCTGTATCAAGGTGCGGCGGCAGGCCGCCGCACCCGGTGCCGCATCAGGGCTTAGTCTTGGCCATGGTCCTGGCATCATTCCTGGCAGTCATGTGAACAACCCGCAGTGCACGGCGGCGCGCAGAGAGGCGCGGCCGGTGCCGGTTTCATTGAGGAGAATTTCAGAGATGCACAACAAAGACCGGATCGGCGTGGGCAGCCGTACGCCAATCGAACGTCGTGGCCTGGACGTGCTGCGCGACCCGCTGCTGAACCGCGGCACCGCATTCACCGAGGCCGAGCGCGACGCTTACGGCCTGCGCGGCCTGCTGCCGGCGCATGTCCATACCCAGAAGGAGCAGGCCGACCGCTTCCTTGCCACCTTCCGCAAGCTGACCGATCCGCTGGACAAGTTCGTGGCGCTCAATGCCCTGCACGACCGCAATGAAGACCTGTTCTTCAGCATCCTCGTTGACCATATCGACGAGATGCAGCCGATTGTCTACACCCCGGTGGTGGGGCTGGCCTGCCAGAAATTCGGCCAGGTGTTCCAGCGCCCGCGCGGCATGTTCATCAGCATCCGGGACCGCGGCAACATCGCCAATGTGCTGCGCAACTGGCCCTACGATGCCGGCATCATCGTGGTCACCGACGGCGAACGCATCCTTGGCCTCGGCGATCTCGGCGCGCACGGCATGGGCATCCCGGTGGGCAAGCTGTCGCTGTACACCGCCTGCGCCGGCATACACCCGCGGCTGTGCCTGCCGGTGACGCTGGACGTGGGCTGCAACAATGACGCCGTGCGCAACGATCCGTTCTATGTCGGCCTGCGGCAGAAGCGGGTGACCGGGCAGGAATACGATGATTTCATCGAGGAGTTCATCACCGCCGCGCAGGAGGTGTTTCCGGGCGTGGTCATCCAGTTCGAGGATTTCGCCAACCACAGCGCGTTCCGCCTGCTTGAGAAATACCGTGATCGCGTGCCCAGCTTCAATGACGACATCCAGGGCACGGCGGCGGTCGCGCTGGCCGGCATCTTCTCGGCGCTGCGCATCACCGGTCAACCGCTGACCGAACAGCGCGTGCTGTTCCTGGGCGCGGGCGAGGCGGCGACCGGCATTGCCGACCTGATCGCCTCGGCCATGATGGCGCAGGGCATGACCCTGGAAGCTGCGCGGCGCAATTGCTGGCTGGTTGATTCCAAGGGACTGGTGGTAAAGAGCCGCAAGGATCTCGCGCACCACAAGCTCAACTACGCCCATGAGCATGCGCCGGTCGGGGATTTTCTCAGTGCGATCCGGCTGCTCAAGCCGACGGCCATCATCGGGGTGTCCGCAGTCGGCGGCACATTCACCCGCGAGGTCATCGAGGAGATGGCGAAGCTCAACGAGCGGCCGATCATCTTCGCATTGTCCAATCCGACTTCGCAGTCGGAGTGCACGGCGGAGCAGGCCTACCGCTGGAGCGGCGGCCGCGCGCTGTTTGCCTGCGGCAGCCCCTTCGATCCGGTGACCATCGACGGACAGACTTTCGTGCCGCGCCAGGGCAACAACAGCTACATCTTCCCCGGCATAGGCCTTGGCGCGATCGCCAGCAAGGCGAAGGCGATCACCGACGACATGTTCATGAAGTCGGCGCATACGCTGGCGCATCTGGTCACCGAGTCCGACCTCGCGCAGGGTAGCCTGTATCCGGCGCTGCCGCGCATCCGCGAGGTGTCCGCGCATATCGCCGCCGCGACGGCGACTTCTGCGCGTGACAGTGGCATTGCCGGGCGTCTTGCCGAACAGGAAATGCTGCGCGACATCGAGGCGCAGATGTACGAGCCGCACCAGAAGCAGTGATTTAAGTATTTGATTTTAAAACAAAAATTGCGCAGGGTGCCCTGCGCCATTTTTTGCGGGCACCGGTCAGCGGGCCGCGCTGTTGTCCTGCTGCGTGGCCTGTGCGTCGTTCGGCGGAGGCGTCCAGCCGCCGCCCAGTGCGCGATACAGCTGCACCACCGAGGCATAGGTGTCGCGCGTGGTCTGCACCAGTGACAGGTCGGCGCTGAAGGACTGCCGTTCCGCATCCAGCACTTCGAAATAGCTGCTGACACCGCCACGGTAGCGCGACTGGGTCAGGCGCAGGCGCTTGCGTTCGGCGTCGGCAACGCGCTGCTGGCTGCTGCGCTGTTCGCGCAGTCGCTGGTAGGCCACCAGGGCGTCTTCCACTTCGCGCAGCGCGAGCTGGATCGATTGCCGGTACTGCTCCAGCGCGATGGCCTGCTGCGCGCGCGCGGCGTCGACCCCGCCCTCGAGGCGGCCCGCGGTGAAGATCGGCAGCGTAATCGCCGGATTGACCGAGTAGGCGCGGCGATTGCTGTCGAACAGCGTGCTGCCTTCCGGGCTGATGAAGCCGAGAAACGCGGTCAGCGACACGGTCGGCAGGTAAGCCTTGCGCGCGGCATCGACGCTGGCTTCGCTGCCGGCAAGCGTGTTTTCCGCGGCGCGCACATCGGGCCGGCGCTCGATCAGCTGTGAGGGCAGTCCTGCGGGCAGCTGCGGCGGCAGCTTGAAGTCGCTCAGACGCTGCTGGCGCGCGATAGGCCCTGGATTGCGCCCGATCAGCACCGACAGCGCGTTTTCGGTCTGCACGCGGCGGCGCTCGATGTCGGCGATGGTGCCCTCGGCACTGGCCAGCAGCGATTCGGCCTGGTGCAGGTCGACTGCGGAGACCACGCCGTTGTCGAAACGCAGCTTGACCAGGCGCAGCGATTCGCGGCGGGTCTTCGCGGTCTGATGCGCGGTCTCGGACTGCGCATCGAGCGACATCAGGTCGAGATAGGCGAGGGCGACCTGCGCGATCAGGCTGGTCTGCAGGGCAAGGCGGTTCTGTTCGCTGGCGATGAAGCTGCGATAGGCGGCCTCGTTGAGCGAGCGTACGCGTCCCCACAGGTCGATTTCCCAGGTCGGCATCGCCAGGCCGAAGCTGTGCACTTCGCTGCTGCGGTTTTCCACCGCGCTGGCTGCCGTCGGCTGGCGCGTGCGATCGAGGCCGGCATCGGCCGCCACACCGGGAAACAGGGTGGAGCGCTGGATGCCGTACTGGGCGCGGAACAGTTCGACGCGTCCGGCGGCGATGCGCAGGTCGCTGTTCTCGGCGAGCGCGATGTTGATCAGTGCTTCGAGTTCTGCCGTCCGGAACAGTTGTCCCCAGGGCAGTTCGGCCAGCGACTGGCTGGCGGTGTCCGCGTTGCGCCAGCCCTGAGGCAGGTCAATTGCGGGTCGCTGGAACTGCGGCGTTGCACAGCCCGCAAGGAGCAGCGCCAGCAGGACGGCGGCCGGTCGCACGGGCTTCATGGTGCCCTCCCGCTGCCTTCGCCGCCTGCGGGCGGTCCTGCCGTTTTGCGCCCGCCGCCAAGCCAGGTCATGGCCATGTAGTAGAACAGAGGGGTGAAGAACACGCCGATCAGCGTGGCCGCGAGCATGCCGCCGAGAATGCCGGTGCCCACCGAGTGCTGGGTCGCGGCACCTGCGCCGGAGGCGCGCACCAGCGGCAGCACCCCGAGGATGAAGGCCAGCGAAGTCATCACGATGGGGCGCAGGCGCAGGCGGGCGGCGTCTAGCGCGGCATCGACGATGGACAATCCTTCCTCGTAGCGCTGCTTGGCGAATTCGACGATCAGGATGCCGTTCTTTCCGGCGAGGCCGACAAGGGTGATCAGGCTGACCTGGAAGAACACGTCGTTTGGCGTGTGGCGGATGAACAGGGCGATCAGCGCGCCGAGGATGCCGATCGGCACGATCAGGAACACCGAGACCGGCAGTGTCCAGCTTTCATACAGCGCGGCGAGGAACAGGAACACGAAGATGAAGGAGAGCAGGAAGATGAACCCCGCCTGGCCGCCGGAGATTTTTTCCTGCAGCGACTGGCCGGACCACTCGTAACCGATGCCCTGGGGCAGCACGCTGGCCGAGATCTCCTCGAGTGCGGTCAGCGCTTCGCCGGAACTGTGGCCCGGCGCAGGGTTGCCGGTGAGCTGGACTGCGGGGTAGCCGTTGTAGCGGGTCAGCGCGATTGGCGCCGAGCGGTAGTCCACCGTAGCCAGCGCGGCGATCGGTACCATGCCGCCGGAGGCGTTACGTACGTAGAAGCGCTGCAGGTAGGCGGGATCAGAGCGGAATTTTTCGTCTGCCTGGAGCTTGACCTTGAGGTTGGTACCGAAGGCGGTGAACTGGTTGACGAAGCTGGAGCCGAGCAGGGTGCCGATGGTGGCGTAGAGATCGGGCAGCGGCACGCCCAGCGCCTTGGCCTTGTTGCGGTCGACGTCGACGAACAGGGTTTGCACGTCGGGTGCGCCGACGCTGCGGGTGCCGAGGAGGCGCTGGTCCTTGGCTGCTGCCGCGACGACTTCGCGCGTGGACTGGTTGAGCTTTTCGCGGTCGCCATCCAGCGCCAGGATGCGGTAATCGAAGCCGGCAATGTTGCCCATGCCGGAGATCGGCGGTTCGTTGATGGCGAAGACGCGGGCCTCCGGAATGCCCATGTAGAACTTGCCGTTGAGCCGGCGGATGATGCGGATGACATGCTGGTCGGGGTCGGCGCGTTCCTCCCAGGGCTTGAGCGTCACGTAGAGGAAGCCCTGGTTGGCGTAGCGGTAGAAGAACGAGAAGCCGGGAATGCCGATGATGTCCTTGACCGAGGGTTCGGTGCGTATGATCTTTTCCGCGCGCGTCATGATCTCGAGCACCCGCTCGGGGGAGGCGCCTGCCGGCAGGTCGACGCCGACGAACATCGTGCCCTTGTCCTCTTCCGGTACGAAGCCGCCGGGAATGGTCTTGAACAGGATGAACACGCTGCCCAGGATCGCCGCGTAGATCAGCATGAAGCGGAAAGCGCGGCGGATCACGCCGCTGACGGCGCCGACGAAGCGTTGGGTGGCGCCGTCGAAGAAACGGTCGAAGGCCAGGATGAATCGCGGCTTGTGAACGCCCGGCTTGAGCAGCAGTGCGCACAGCGCGGGGGTCAGGGTCAGTGCAGTCATTGCCGAGAGCAGCGTGGACACGGTGATGGTGATCGCAAACTGCTTGTAGAGGGTGCCGGTGACGCCGCTGAGGAAGGCGATCGGCACGAATACCGCGCAGATCACCGCGGTGACGCCGACGATGGCGCCGCCGATGCTGTCCATCGCCTTGCGCGCGGCTTCCCGCGGGGACAGGCCTTCGTCGTGCATGATCTTCTCGACGGACTCGACCACGACGATCGCGTCGTCCACCACGATGCCGATGGCGAGGACCATCGCGAACAGGGTCAGCATGTTGATCGAGAAACCCATCACCAGCATGCCGGCGAGCGTGCCCACCAGCGACACCGGGATGGCGATCATCGGGATGATCGTGGCGCGGATGCTGCCGAGGAACAGGTAGACCACCAGCAGCACCAGGATGAAGGCCTCGACGAAGGTGTGCAGCACCAGTTCGATCGAGGCATCGACGAACACCGTGGTGTCGTAGGGGACTTCCCAGACAATGCCCTGCGGAATGGATGCGCCCAGCTCCTTCATCTTGGCGCGGACTGCCTGCGCGACTTCCAGCGCGTTGGCACCGGCCCTGAGATAGATGCCGATGCCGGTGCCCGGCTTGCCGTTCATGCTCAGGCTGATCTGGTAGTCCTCGGCGCCGAGTTCGACGCGGGCCACGTCGCGCACGCGCACGACCGAGCCGTCGGCGATGGCGCGGATGATGATGTTGCCGAATTCCTCGGGCTTGCTGTAGGTGCCGGTGGTCTGCACCGGGAAGGTCAGCACCTGTCCGCGCGCGCTCGGGGCGTTGCCGATTTCGCCGACCGGATAGTTCTGGTTCTGCTCCCGGATCGCGGCGGAGACGTCACTGACCGTAAGGCGGTACTTCGCGAGCTGGTCTGGATCGAGCCAGACCCGCATCGCATAGGGGTAGCCGAACAGCGTGGCGTCGCCGACCCCGCCGAGGCGTTTCAGTTCGGGGATGATGCTGGCATTGGCGAGGTTGGCGATGTATTCCCTGTCGAAGCGCGGATCCTCGGAGTAGAGGGTCACGATCTGCAGCATCTGCGGGTTGGTCTGGTCGACGCGGATGCCGTTCTGCAGCACCGGCTGAGGCATCAGGGCCTCGACCCGCTTGACCCGGTTGTTGACCTCGACCGTGGCGATGGCGGTGTTGGTGCCGGCCTCGAACACGACGTAGAGCTCCATCAGCCCGCTCGATGTGCTGGTCGAATACATGTAGAGCAGGCCGTCGATGCCGTTCATTTCGCGCTCGAGCGGCGCGGCCACGGTGTTTTCCAGGATTTCCGGGCTCGCGCCCGGATAGACCGCGGTGACCTTGACCTGGGGCGGGGCGACGTTGGGGTACTGCTCGACGGCGAGTTCGCGGGAGGCGATGGCACCGACCAGGGTGAGGATCAGCGCAATTACGGTCGCCAGAACCGGGCGGTCTACGAAGAATCGCATGGCTTGGCTTTATTTCTTCTTGGCGGAGCTGTCGGCGTCTTTCGCCTTGCCGGCCGCGGGCTCAGCGGCCGGCGCGTCCTTTGCGGCCAGCGCGACCGGATTGAGCGTGGCACCAGGCTGTACTTTCTGGATGCCGTCGACAATAACCTTGTCACCCGCGGCCAGGCCTTTTTCGATGATCCAGCCGTCGTTGATCCATTCGCCGACGACCAGGTCGCGGCGTTCGGCCTTGTTGTCGGCGGTGACCACGAAGGCGGCATGGCCCGAGGGGAGTTTCATCACCGCGCGTTGCGGGATGACGATGACGCCGGGCCGCTGCCCGACGGTCAGGTGCACGTGCACGAACATGCCCGGCAGCAGGGGTGGTTCTCCCCGGTTGGGCAGCACCGCGCGCAGCGTGATGGTGCCGGTCTCGCGGTTGACCTGGGCGTCTGCAAAATCGATGCGGCCGGCCTGCGCGAAGGCGCTGCCGTCGGGCATTACCAGTTTCGCGCTGTCGCCGCCCTGCTTGCGGATCTCGCCCTTGCGCAGGGCGCGCTGCAGCATCAGCGCATCGCGGTCCGGCATCGTGAAGTTGGCGTAGATCGGATCGAGCTTGTCGATGGTGGCCAGCAGCGTCGGCTCTCCCTTGCCGACCAGTGCGCCTTCCGGTACCTGCGAGGTGCCGATGCGGCCGTTTTCGGTGGCAAGGATGCGGGTGTAGCCGAGGTTGAGTTTTGCGCGGTCGAGCTGTGCGCGTGCCGACTGCACGGCGGATTCGGCCTGGCGCAACTGGGTCACCGCGTCGTCGTAATCCTGCTTGCTGATGGCATCTTCCTTGGCCAGCGGGGCATAACGTCCTTCGCGGGCCTTTGCATTCGACAGGTTGGCTTCTGCCTGTGCGAGTGCGGCCTGCGCGTCGCGCAGCGCTGCTTCGTAGTTGTCCGGATCGATGGTGTAGAGCAGCTGGCCCTGGGTGACGTTGGTGCCTTCGGTGAAATGCCGCTTCAGCAGCACGCCTTCGACCCGGGCGCGCACCTGCACCGAGCGGTAAGCCGCCACTGTGCCGACGTATTCGCGAACCACCGGCACCGTCGAGGTTTCGGCGGTGACAAACCGGACTTCTGCCGGTGGCAGGGCCGGCGGTTTGGCGGCCTCCTGGCCGCAGCTGGTTAGCAGGACGGCCAGTCCGATACCGGCCAGCCTCGGGAAACGACGGGACTCATGGCGTGCACGCATGTTCAACTCTTTGTTTTTATTGATGAAAATACTGCCCTTGCCGCAGAGCCGCCGCGGGAACCGTCAAACCCGGTCGTTGCGGACGGGATCACTGCGCAGAGGATAAAAGAATTGCAGCGGTGCGGCGACAAATTTCGCGCCGACATGGCGCAGCAGGGCGCCGGCGTGCATGACGCGCATGCCGTGGGCGCGCAGGGCGGTGCCCAGCGCCAGCGCGAAGCTGACGCCGAGGTTGATCAGGCCGATCAGCAGCACGCCGAGTATGCAGTGCAGCCAGAGGCCGGCGCTCATCGCGAAATCGAGCCCCACGGCGCCATAGGCGAGGTTGGCGGCGGAAAAGGTGATGTGGCGGATGTCTAGCGGCAGGCCGAACAGGGCGCCGACCGTTCCGGTCATGCCGAGCATGAAGCCGAAGAAAAAATTGCCGGCGAGTCCGCCGAGGTTGCGGTCGAGGTAGTCACCCAGGGCAAGGGCGCGTGGTTTGCCGGCCAGGCGCTGCAGCCAGTGCAGTCCAGCCACCCGCGTGCCGACGCGGTCATAGGCCGCCTTGTTGTCGAAATATCCTGAAATCAGTCCGGCGACGTAGAGCCAGACGCCGGCGATTGCGGCGTGAAGGAGGGCCAGGCTGTGCAGCGGGCTCAGGTCGTGGAGCAGGTGTTCCGCCTTGGCCGTATTCACCGGGTTCAGCCCTGTGCCGGTCAGCGCCAGTGCGATGGCGAGGGCGACGGGGAAGGCGACCAGCACGTTGCCGCAGATCGCGGCGAACTGGCTGCGGATGACATCGATCACCAGCTGGCCCAGGCGTTCCACTTCGCGCAGGCGGCCGCCGGACTGGCTTACCGTGTCGGCAATCGCGGCAGCGGTCATTGCAGGCTGCTTGGTGGCAATCGTGAAATGCAGGATGTGCACCAGCATGAAGCCCAGCGCGTAGTTGAGGCTGAAGGCCAGCCCCTCGATCAGCGGCGGCAGGTGCAGCTTGGCGGCAAGGATCTTGACCAGCGCCATGAAACCGACAATGACGCCCGCGCCCATGGCCGATCTCCACATGCCGAAATAGCCCTGCCGGTCAGTGGTGATGTAGTGCTCGCCGGTACGACTCGCATTCTTGGTGACGCGCATCGCGAGCAGGCCGAGCAGCTCTGAGAAATGCCGGCGCAGGCTGCCGCGGCTCGATTCGCCGCAGATCGCCGAGCGCACCAGCGCGGCCCAGGTGCGGGTCAGCGATTCGCCCGGATCGTCGCGAAAGCGCGAGGCGACAAGGCCGACCAGCGCCTCGTAACGGTCGAGATGCTGGCCCAGCATGGTGAGCAGATAGCTCAGCCTGAGGCTGGTGCCGGAGGTCAGTGCCGCGTTTTGCACCTTGCGCAGGGTCTCGCGGCACTGGTCGATCAGCACCAGCAGGTGTTTTTCGTCCAGCGTCGCCGCCTGCGGGTCGATCAGGCTGTCGCGGTAGGCGCGGATGAAGGCATGCAGTTCGACGTTCTGCGCAATGAACGGGGATTCGCCTTTTTCGATGGGCGGCCAGGCATGGGCAAGCTCCGGATCGAGTCCGAAGGCGCTGACCCGGTAGGAGACGCTTTGCAGGGCATCGAGCAGTTCGCCGAGTACATGCCGCAACGCGGCTTCGTCCGGCAGGCGGCGCATGCCCAGCAGGGTCCAGAAGCGCAATGCCAGGGCCTCCGGCATCTGTTCGATCCAGCGGTAGTCGTTGCGCGCGTGGAAGATGAGGGTAACCGCATCGCGCATGCTTGCGGGGTCGCGGGGTTCCGGCAGCAGGCGGTCGGTGATCTTGCGCCACAGCTCGCTGAAAAAGCCGGTGGGCGGCAGCAGTCCGCTCTCGGCGAAGAAGCTGCGCAGCTTCGAGCTTGTGAAGAGTTGCAGGAATGCCTCCCTGCCGAGGTCCCGGCAATCCGGGTGCGATTCGATGAAGGCGATCAGCGCTTCGTAGCGCCGGGTGGCGGTGTCGATGTCTTCCGGCCTTGCCGGGCGCACCGTGTCGAACAGCTCGCGCAGCAGGTCGATCGGGCCCGAGGCACCCGACCGGAAGCGCCCGAAGGCCGCTTCCAGAAGGGCGTTACCGCCGCCGTCGGACATGGTGGCGGTGGCTGGGTCAGGCTGCAGCCAGCAGGTCGCGAAGCACGTACGGCAGGATGCCGCCGTGCTTCAGGTAGTCGACCTCGATCGCGGTGTCGATGCGCAGCGTCAGCGTGACTTTCTTCGTGGAGCCGTCCGCGCGGGTGATGGTCATCGTCACGTCCTGCATCGGCTTGACGTTGCCGCCTTCGAGCCCGTCGATGGTGAAGGTCTCGCTGCCGTCGATGCCCAGGGTCTTCACATCCTCGCCAGGCTTGAACTGCAGGGGCACCACGCCCATGCCGATCAGGTTGGCGCGATGGATGCGCTCGAAGCTCTTGACGATCACCGCCTTGACGCCCAGCAGCTGCACGCCCTTGGCCGCCCAGTCGCGCGAAGAGCCCATGCCGTAGTCTTCGCCGCCGAAGATGACCAGCGGGGTGCCGGCCTTCTGGTAGAGCTCGGAGGCCTCGAAAATGGTCATCTGCGCGCCGTCGGGCATGTGTTTGGTGACCGGGCCTTCGGTGCCCGGTGCGATCGCATTGCGCAGGCGCACGTTGGCGAAGGTGCCGCGCACCATCAGCTCGTGGTTGCAGCGGCGCACGCCGAAGTGGCCCCATTCCGAGGGCGGATGGTTCTCCTGGTACGGTTCCAGCCATTTGCCGGCAGGTGTGCCCGGCTTGATCTTGGTTGAGGGGCTGATGTGGTCGGTGGTGATCGAATCGCCGAGGATCGCCAGCGCGCGCGCGCCCTTGATGTTTTCAACCTTGCCCAGCTGGCGGGTGACGCCTTCGAAGAACGGGGGTTCGCGGATGAAGGTCGATTTGGGATCCCATTGATAGACTGCACCCTTGATCTCGGGTACTGCATCCCACAGCTTCTTGTTGCCCGAGAGGTCTCCGTATTCGCGGCGGAAGTGCTCGGAGTTGGCCGCGAACTTCAGCAGTGCCGCGACTTCGGCATCCGAAGGCCAGACGTCCTTCAGGTAGACCGGCTGGCCGTCCTTGCCCTTGCCCAGCGGATCTTTCGTCAGGTCGGTGCGTACGGTGCCGGCGATGGCGTAGGCCACCACCAGCGCGGGGCTGGCGAGGTAGTTGGCGCGCAGGTTGGGGTGCACGCGGGCTTCAAAGTTGCGGTTGCCCGAGAGCACGGCGCAGGTAACGAGGTCCTGCGATACCACGGCTTCCTCGATCTTGGCATCCAGCGGACCGGAGGCGCCCATGCAGGTGGTGCAGCCATAGGCGACGACGCCGAAGCCGAGTGTTTCCAGCGAAGGCAGCAGGCCGGCATCGCGCAGATAGGCGGTGACGACCTTGGAGCCCGGGGCCAGCGAGGTCTTGATGCGCGGGCTGACGGTGAGCCCCTTGTCGGCCGCCTTTTTCGCGAGCAGTCCGGCAGCCAGCAGCAGCGCCGGATTGGAGGTGTTGGTGCAGGAGGTGATCGAGGCGATCAGCACGTCGCCGTGGCCGACGTCGAATTCGGGATGGCCCGAGGGCACGCGGCGGTTGAGGTCGGCGGCGGGGCGGCCGTAGCCGTTTTTCTCCGGCGGGGCCGAGAACAGCGCATCGAAACCACGGCCGAGGTCGGGCAGGTTGACGCGGTCCTGGGGGCGCTTCGGGCCCGAAAGGCTGGGGACGATGGTGCCCAGGTCGAGTTCGATGACCTCGGTGTAGTCGATTTCGCCTTTCTTCGGCATGCCGAACAGGCCCTGCGCCTTGTAGTAGGCCTCGATGGCCGACACCAGTTCCGGCGAACGGCCGGTGGTGCGGAAATAGTCGACCGTTTTCTCGTCGACCGGGAAGTAGCCCATGGTGGCGCCGTATTCGGGCGCCATGTTGGCGACCGTGCAGCGGTCGGCGGCGGTCAGCGCCGCGGCGCCTTCGCCGAAAAACTCGACGAATTTGCCGACGACTTTCGCCTTGCGCATGATTTCGGTGACGGTCAGCGCGAGGTCGGTCGCGGTGACGCCTTCGCGCAGCTTGCCGGTCATGTGGCAGCCGATCACGTCCGGGGTCAGGAAGGCATTGGGCTGGCCCAGCATCGCGGCCTCGGCTTCGATGCCGCCCACGCCCCAGCCGACGACGCCGATGCCGTTGACCATCGTTGTGTGGGAGTCGGTGCCGAACACGGTGTCGGGGTAGTAGACACCGTTCTTTTCCCAGACGCCCTGCGACAGGTATTCCATGTTGATCTGGTGGATGATGCCGTTGCCGGGCGGCACCACGCGCACGGTCTCAAACGCGCCCTGCGCCCATTTCACGAAGCGGTAGCGTTCGGCGTTGCGCTTGAACTCGATTTCCTGGTTGCGCTGCACGGCGTCAGGCGCATTGTGCACGTCGATCTCGACCGAGTGGTCGACGACGACGTCGACCGGCACCAGAGGCTCGATCTTGCTGGCCGGCATGCCCTGGCGTTCGGCGGCGGCCCGCATCGCCGACAGGTCGTTCAGCGCGCCGAAACCGATCAGGTCCTGCAGCACGATGCGCACGACGATGAACGGGATCTCGGTCGTGCGCGCGCCCTTGGCCTGCCAGGCGGCAAGCGCCTTGACCTGGTCCTCGGTGATTTTCTTGCCATCGCAGTGGCGGACCAGCGCCTCGAGCACTACGCGGATCGAGCGCGGCAGGCGGGAGATCTTGCCGAGGCCCGCTGCTTCGAGCGCGGCGAGGCTGTGGTATTTGCCGGTCTTGCCGGGGGAAGGGGTGAATTCCTTCAGGGTCTTGAACGTGTCGTTTGCCATTTGGATTTTCCTGAGGTGTTGAAGACTCAAACGGCGCTGTGAGCGCCGTTTGAGTTGTTTCCTGATTACGCTGCGGCCATCAGTTCGCGCATCACGAGCGCAGCTTGACTGCGCGCCGTAAATTCCGGCAAAGCCGATTGTTCTGCGCGGCCGATGACGTTCATTATTAAGCCGCCGCCATCAGTTCGCGCAGAACAAACGGCAGGATGCCGCCATGCTTGAGGTATTCGACCTCGATCGGCGAATCCACACGCAGCGTGACGGTGACATTCTGCTTGCTGCCGTCCTTGCGGTGGATCACCAGCGTGACGTCCTGCATCGGCTTGACGTTGCCGCCTTCGACGCCGAGCAGGTCATAGGTTTCCTCGCCGGTGATGCCCAGCGACTGCACGCTGTCATCGCCCTTGAACTGGCAGGGCAGTACGCCCATGCCGATCAGGTTGGAGCGGTGGATACGCTCGAAACCGCGAGCGACCACGACCTTGATGCCCAGCATCTGGGTGCCCTTGGCCGCCCAGTCGCGGGAGGAGCCGGTGCCGTAGGCTTCGCCGCCGAACACGAACAGCGGTACGCCGTCCTTCTGGTAGCGCATCGACGCGTCAAAAATCTGCATCTTGTCGCCGCTCGGCTGGTGCAGCGTGACGCCGCCCTCGCTGCCCGGGATCATCAGGTTCTTGATGCGCGGGTTGGCGAAGGCGCCGCGGACCATCACTTCGTGGTTGGTGCGGCGCGAGCCGAAGCTCGACAGGTCGGTGCTGCCCGCAGCGACCAGCCAGTCGCCGGCCAGCGTACCCTTGCGGATCGGCGCCACCGGGCTGATGTGGTCAGTGGTCAGCTTGTTGCCGAAAATGCCCAGTGCACGGCCACCCTTGACGTCGCTGACCTTCGGCAGCTCCTTCCTGAAGCCCTCGAACAGCGGCGGCTCGAGCATGTAGGTGGATTTCGGATCCCACTGGAACAGGGCGCCTTTCGCTTCCGGTATTGCATCCCACAGGTCCTTGGCGCCGGAGAGGTCGCCGTATTCGCGTTTGAAGTTCTCCGCGTTGGTGGCGAACTTCATCACGGCATCGACTTCCTCCGGCGTCGGCCACAGGTCCTTCAGGAACACCGGCTTGCCGTCCTTGTCCTTTCCGATCGGGTCTTTCTCGACGTCCTTGAGCACCGTGCCGGCGAGCGCGAAGGCGACCACCAGCGGCGGGCTCATCAGGAAGTTGGCCTTCAGGTTCTGATGCACGCGCGCTTCGAAGTTGCGGTTGCCGGAAAGAACGGCGGCGGAGATCACGTCGTTCTTGACGATCGATTCTTCCAGATCCTTGTCCAGCGGGCCGGCGAGGCCCATGCAGGTGGTGCAGCCGTAGGCGACGACGTGGTAGCCGAGCTGTTCAAGGTAGGGCAGCAGGCCGGAATCCTTGAGGTAGGCAGTGACCACCTTGGAGCCGGGGGCGAGCGAGGTCTTCACGCGCGGATGCGGCTTCATGCCTTTTTCCACGGCCTTCTTGGCGAGCAGGCCGGCGGCGAGCAGCACCCAGGGGTTCGAAGTGTTGGTGCAGGAAGTGATGGCGGCTATGCTGATGTCGCCATGGCCGACATCGCCGATGGCCGGGTTCGCCACCGGGAAGCGCTTGCCGAGGTCGGCAGCGGGCTTGTTGTAGCCGCCTTCCGCCACCGGCTTCGAGAACAGCTCGGTGAAGCGCGCACCGATGCCTTCGAGGTTGATGCGCTCTTCCGGCTGTTTCGGGCCGGAGACGCTGGGGCGCACGGTCGACAGGTCGAGTTCGACGACCTGGGTGTAGTCGATCTCGCCTTTTTTCGGGATGCCGAACATGCCCTGGGCCTTGAGATAGGACTCGATGGCGTCGCAGTGCTGTTCGCGGCCGGACATGCGGTAGTACTCGAGCGTTTTCTCGTCGATCGCGAAGAAGCCGCAGGTCGCGCCGTAGTCAGGCGACATGTTGGCGACGGTGGCGCGGTCGGTCGGGGTCAGCGAGGCGGCGCCTTCGCCGAAGTATTCGACGAACTTGTTGACGACGTTGGTCTTGCGCAGCAGCTCGGTGACGGTCAGCACGAGGTCGGTTGCGGTGACACCGGGCTTCAGCTTGCCGGTCATGTGCACGCCGACGACATCGGGCTCGAGGAAGTAATAGGGCTGGCCGAGCATGCCGGCTTCGGCTTCGATGCCGCCCACGCCCCAGGCCAGCACGCCGATGGCGTTGACCATGGTGGTGTGCGAGTCGGTGCCGACTGTCGAGTCAGGATAGTAGACGCCATCCTTTTCCCAGACGCCGCGCGACAGGTATTCGAGGTTGACCTGGTGGCAGATGCCGTTGCCCGGAGGCACGACGCGGATGCCGGAGAAGGCCTGCTTCGCCCATTTGAGGAAGGTGTAGCGCTCGCCGTTGCGCTCGAACTCGATTTCCATGTTCTTGCGCAGCGCGTCCTTCGAGTTGTGCACGTCGACGACGATCGAGTGATCCACCACCAGATCCACCGGCACCAGCGGTTCGATCTTGGTGGGCTCGAATTTCTGGCGCTTGGCTTCGGCGCGCATCGCGGCGAAGTCGTTCAGCGCGGGGAAACCGGCCATGTCCTGCAGCATGATGCGCGCAAGCACGAAAGGCACTTCCTGGGTGCGCGGCGCGTTGGGTTTCCAGCCGGCCAGCGCTTTCACGGCGTCCTCGGTGATGCGCTTGCCGTCGCAGTTGCGCAGTACGGACTCGAGCACCACGCGCAGGCTCACCGGCAGGCGCGAAACCTTGCCCAGTCCGGCTTCTTCGAGAGCGGCCAGCGAGTAGTACTTTCCGGTCTTGCCGGACTTGAGTTTGAATTCCCTGAGCGAGTTGAACGCATTGTTGGCCACGCGGATGCTCCTTGAAAAAGTGGGTGCCGAAAGAGGGTGCCGAAAAGCCTGAAATTATAAGGCTTCGCCGTGCAGGAATAAATCAGCCCCGGGTGCTGCGGGACGGAGTTCGCGATGCGGAACCGGGCGCCGGATTGCGGTGGGCTCAGCCGCCTTTTTTCTTCAGGAGGAGTTGTTTGTGCTCGGCGAACTGGCGGGTCTTGTAGGCGCCGCTGGCGACGAATTCGGCGAGCAGCTTGAATTCCTCGACATCGCGGACGGCGCCGGTGATGCGCACGATTTCGGTGCCGGCAAGGTCGTGGAAGGCGAAGGTCGGTGTCGCGCGGACTTTGGCTGCCGTGGCAAAGGCCTTTTCGGTGACGTCCCTGCCGGAGAAGTCCTTCAGCGGCACCGACCCGAACAGGTCGACGGTGAAACTGACGAAGTGCCTGCGGTACAGTTCCTGGACATCCGTCCGGTTGAGCACGTTGGCCTTCATCCAGGCGCAGGCGGGGCAGCCTTCCTGCTCGTACATCAGCAGGATCGCCTTCTTGCCCGCGGCCTTGGCATCGGCAAGTTCCGCCTTCAGATCACCGGTGTTGGCGTCGAAGAAATGGGTCATCGCATCGCGCGTGGCGACACCCTGCGCGCCGGCCGCGGTGCTGATGAGGACGAACAGTGCGATGCCCAGCAGCCGGGCTAAGGTTTTCATAAAAATATCAATAAAAACAAATACTTATATTATATCACCAGCAGATCGACGAACTCGTGCACCGGCGTCGCTTCAAGCTTTTTCTGGTCGCGGCACAGGGCTTCGATCGCGGCGCGCTGCTTTTCGGGGAAGCGGCGGGCAAGGTTGGTGCGGAACTTCGCTTCCAGCAGCGGGATGCCTTCCTTGCGCCGGCGGCGGTGGCCGACCGGGTATTCGACCGCGATGTTGGCGGTCTTGCTGCCGTCCTTGAAGAACACCTGGATCGCGTTGGCGATCGAGCGTTTCTGCGGATCGAGGTAGTCCCGGCTCCATGGCTTGTGCTCGACGCATTCCATCTTGTCGCGCAGCGCGTCGACGCGCGGGTCTGCGGCGACGTCGTCTTCGTAGTCGGCGGCGGTCAGGTTGCCCTTGATCAGGCCGATCGCCGCCATGTACTGGATGCAGTGGTCGCGGTCGGCGGGGTTGTTGAGCGGTCCTTTCTTGTCGATGATGCGGATCGCCGATTCGTGGGTGGTGATCACCACTTTCTTGATGTCGTTCAGGCGGTCCTTCACCTGCGGGTGCAGCTGGATCGCGCATTCCACCGCGGTTTGGGCGTGGAACTCGGCGGGGAAGGAGATCTTGAACAGCACGTTCTCCATCACGTACGAGCCATAGTTGCGGCTGAATGTGAACGGCTTGCCCTTGAACAGCACATCGTAAAAGCCCCAGCCCTTGGCACTAAGCACCGACGGATAGCCCATCTCGCCCCTGGCCGCCATCAGCGCGAGGCGCACCGCGCGGCTGGTTGCATCACCCGCGGCCCAGGACTTGCGCGAGCCGGTGTTCGGCGCATGGCGGTAGGTGCGCAGCGACTGGCCGTCGACCCAGGCGTTGGAGACGGCATTGATGATTTCGTCGCGCGACAGGCCAAGCATGCTGGCCACCACCGCAGTGGAGGCCACCTTCACCAGCACCACGTGGTCGAGGCCGACACGGTTGAAACTGTTCTCCAGCGCGATCACGCCCTGAATTTCGTGGGCCTTGATCATGCCGGTGAGGACGTCGCGCACCAGCAGCGGCTTTTTGCCGGCGGCGACCGCCTGGCGCGACAGGTAGTCGGCCATCGCGAGGATGCCGCCGAGGTTGTCCGAGGGGTGGCCCCATTCCGCGGCGAGCCATGTGTCGTTGAAATCGAGCCAGCGGATCATGCAGCCGATGTTGAACGCGGCCATCACCGGATCGAGCTGGAACGACGTGCCGGGGACTTTTGCGCCGCCCGCCATGGTCGCGCCCGGCACCACCGGCCCCATCAGCTTGGTGCAGGCGGGGTAGGACAGCGCCTCGAAGCCGCAGCCCAGCGTGTCCATCAGGCACAGGCGAGCGGTGTTGTAGGCCTCGGCGCTGCTGATCTTCGCCTTCGCGGCATAGTCGGCGATGTCGGTGATGACGGCGTCGGGTTTGGGGCGGACGTTGGAGATATGGGCGGACATGATGGCGGTCTTTGTGCTTTCGGTTATTTGCGGTCTTTGAGGGCGACGAAGCTGCGGTTTTCGGGGCCGGTATAGACCGCGGTCGGGCGGATGATCTTGTTGTCGATGCGCTGCTCGATCACGTGCGCCGACCAGCCGCTGGTGCGCGAGATGATGAACAGCGGCGTGAACATCGGCGTCGGCACGCCCATGCGATGGTAGGACACCGCGGAGTACCAGTCGAGGTTCGCGAACATCTTCTTCTCGCGCATCATCACGGTTTCGATGCGTTCGGCGACGTTGAACATGCGCAGGTCGCCGGCCTCCTGCGACAGCCTGCGCGCGACCTCCTTGATGATCTTGTTGCGCGGGTCGGCGATGGTATAGACCGGGTGGCCGAAGCCGATCACCACTTCCTTGTTGGCGATGCGTGTGATGATGTCCGATTCGGCTGCGTCCGGCGTCTCGTAGCGGTTCATCACCTCGAAGCCGACCTCGTTGGCGCCGCCGTGCTTGGGCCCGCGCAGCGCGCCGATGCCGCCGGTGATCGCCGAGTGCATGTCGGAGCCGGTGCCGGCGATCACGCGGCAGGTGAAGGTCGAGGCGTTGTATTCGTGCTCGGCGTAGAGGTTGAGCGAGGTGTGCATCGCGCGCACCCAGGATTCGGATGCGGGTTTGCCGTGCAGCAGGTGCAGGAAATGGCCGCCGATCGAATCATCGTCGGTCTCGACCTCGATCCGTTTGCCGTTCTGGCTCCAGTGGTGCCAGTAGAGCAGCATCGAACCGAAGGAGGCCATCAGCCGGTCGGCGATGTCGCGCGCGCCGGGCAGGTTGTGGTCCTCGCGTTCGGGCAGTGCCGCCCCCAGCGCCGAGCAGCCGGTACGCATGACGTCCATCGGGTGCGCCCCGGGCGGCAGCTGTTCCAGTACCTTGCGCACGACGGCAGGCAGCCCGCGCAGCGATTTGAGTTTGGTCTTGTAGGCGCGCAGCTCTGCGGCGTTCGGCAGTTTGCCGTGCACCAGCAGGTGGGCGATTTCCTCGAATTCGCAGGTCTCCGCGATGTCGAGGATGTCGTAGCCGCGGTAATGCAGGTCGTTGCCGCTGCGGCCCACGGTGCACAGCGCGGTGCTGCCGGCGGGCACGCCCGACAGGGCGACGGATTTTTTGGGCTTCGGTGCGGCCTGGTTGCTGGAGTTCATCGGGGATTCCTCAATTGGCAACAAAAAAGCGGACGCTGCAGGTTTGCAGGGTCCGCTTTGCGTGGTGCATGCGCCGGATCAGCCGAGCAGGCCCGCGATCGAATCGCGTTCTTCCTGGAGTTCCTTCAGCGTGGCCTGCATGCGCGCCTCGCTGAAGGCGCTCTGCTTGAGTCCCTGGACGATTTCGTATTTACCGTCCTTGCAGGTGACCGGGAAGCCGTAAATCATGCCCTTGGGTATGCCGTAGCTGCCGTCGGAAGGAATGCCCATGCTGACCCAGACACCGGGCTTGGTGCCCTTGACCCAGTCGCGGACATGGTCGATCGCCGCATTGGCGGCGCTGGCCGCCGAGGACAGGCCGCGCGCATCGATGATCGCGGCGCCGCGTTTCTGGATGGTGGGGATGAAGTCGTTTTCGAGCCAGGCCTTGTCACGGATCATCGGCCAGATTTTCTTGCCGCCTGCGGTGGCGTGGAACAGGTCGGGATACTGGGTGGCGGAGTGGTTGCCCCAGACCACCATCTTTTTGATGTCGGTCACGGGCTTGCCGATTTTCTGTGCGACCTGGGTCACGGCGCGGTTATGGTCGAGGCGCATCATTGCCGAGAAGTTCGACGGCTTGAGCTTGGGCGCATTGTTCATTGCGATCAGGCAGTTGGTGTTGGCCGGATTGCCGACCACCAGCACTTTGACGTCACGGCTGGCGACTTCAGACAGCGCACGGCCCTGGGGCGCGAAAATCTTGCCGTTGGCTTCCAGCAGGTCCTTGCGCTCCATGCCGGGGCCGCGCGGGCGCGCGCCGACCAGCAGCGCAACGTCGGCATCCGCGAACGCCACCATCGGATCGGAGGCGGGCACCATGCCGTGCAGCAAGGGGAAGGCGCAGTCGTCGAGTTCCATCATCACGCCCTTCAGCGCCTTCTGTGCGCGCTCGTCCGGAATCTCCAGCAACTGGAGGATCACCGGCTGGTCCTTGCCGAGCATTTCGCCGCTGGCGATGCGGAACAGCAGGCTGTAGCCAATCTGGCCGGCCGCGCCCGTGACTGCCACGCGCATGGGTCGTTTCATCTGGAAGCTCCTGAATTTCCTGGGTTTTTGAAAGTGGGCTGGCGCCGGCAAGGCAGGAAAACCGGGTTGCGGCGCAGCCATGGGGGTAACCCATTGATGATAGCGAAGGCCGGGAATTACGGTCAACCAAGGCGCCCGATGCGTGGACCTGCCGCGTTTGTCATGGACGCCGGACAAAATTCCATTGAAAGTCCGGCGGCCTCCGGCCGTCAATTCAAGATATGCCAGGCATTGCCGATGGCATCATGCGGCACAGCATGATGCGATGTGGAAAGCGAGGCAGCGCAATGCTTTACGCACGCGTCAACGCATGTGCGTCGGATGAACAGTTTTTACTGATGGACGAGCTTCCGCGCGTTTCTACGCTGGAGAAAAGCTGGTAGTATTTCATGCGCTTAAACGTAGTCCTGACACAATTCCGGTTGTGCCAAAAACTCTCAACTGATGCTGCCACGCATTGCAGTCCGCAGTGCAGCATCACGGTCGTTCCGGCGGATGACGTCGTGCATCGGTTCATAGCCGCAATCGCGCGTCTGCCGCACGGCCGCGTTGAACGCAACATGTAAATCAAGGAGAGCAGCGCGTGTCGTCGACAGTGGCCAAACCCAGGCCCAAGCATCTCAACCTGGTCGTCATCAGGTTGCCGGTGCCGGGCATCGTATCCATCATGCATCGCGTCAGCGGGGCGGTGCTGTTCCTGATGTTGCCAATACTGCTCTGGCTGTTCCAGGCCAGCCTCAGTTCACCTGAATCGTTCGCCGCCTTCCAGGCGGTGGTGTCGAATCCGCTGATGAAGCTCTTCCTGCTGGCGCTGCTGTGGGGCTACCTGCACCACCTGTTCGCCGGCATCCGCCATCTATTTCTCGACCTGCACATCGGCGCCGAACTCGAAACGGCGCGGGCGAGCAGCATCGTCGTGCTGGTCGGCGCCATCCTGCTGACCCTGATCGTGGGGGTGCGGCTATGGTAAAGCGCGAAGTGGTCGGCGCCCATTACGGCCTGCGCGACTGGCTGGCCCAGCGCGTCACCGCGGTGATCATGCTGGTGTTCACGCTGCTGCTGGTGATGGCGCTGCTGACCCTGCCCAAGTTCGACTTCTGGCACTGGCAGGCGCTGTGGAGCCTGCCGCTGATGCGCTATGCGGCGCTGCTGTTCTGCGTTGCGCTGCTGTACCACGCGTGGGTCGGCGTGCGCAATATTTTCATGGATTACGTCAAGGTTTCCGGCCTGCGGCTGACGCTGTACGTGCTGGTCATCCTGGCCCTGATCGCCTATGGCGCATGGGCCGTGCAGATTCTGTGGGGCAAATAAGGCAATGGGCATAACGACAAGACATTTTGACGCGGTGGTGGTCGGCGCCGGCGGTTCCGGCCTGCGCGCGGCATTGCAGCTGGCCGAGGCCAATCTGAGGGTGGCGGTGCTTTCGAAGGTGTTCCCGACGCGTTCGCACACGGTGGCGGCGCAGGGCGGGGTCTCGGCATCCCTGGGCAACGAGGAGCCGGATAACTGGCACTGGCACATGTACGACACCGTCAAGGGCTCCGATTACCTCGGCGACCAGGACGCGATCGAGTTCATGTGCCGCAAGGCCAACGAAGCGGTGATCGAGCTCGAGCACTACGGCATGCCCTTCGACCGGCTCGACAACGGCAAGATTTACCAGCGTCCGTTCGGCGGCCACACCAGCAACTACGGCGAACGCGCGGTGAAGCGCGCCTGCGCCGCTGCCGACCGCACCGGCCACGCGATGCTGCATACGCTGTACCAGCGCAATGTGCGCGCCAACACCCAGTTTTTCGTTGAATGGATGGCGCTTGACCTGGTCCGCAACCAGGCGGGCGACGTCCTCGGCGTGGTGGCGATGGAAATGGAAACCGGTGAAGTCTCGATTCTCCACGCCAAGGCGACGCTTCTTGCCACCGGCGGTGCGGGGCGCATCTACGCCGCCAGCACCAATGCCTTCATCAATACCGGTGACGGCCTCGGCATGGCGGCGCGCGCCGGCATTCCGCTGGAGGACATGGAGTTCTGGCAGTTCCACCCGACCGGGGTGGCCGGCGCCGGCGTGCTGATCACCGAGGGCGTGCGCGGCGAGGGCGGATTCCTGCTCAACAAGAACGGCGAGCGTTTCATGGAGCGCTACGCGCCGACGGTGAAGGACCTGGCCAGCCGCGACGTGGTGTCGCGTGCGATGGCGACCGAGATCAAGGAAGGCCGCGGCGCCGGCAAGGAAGCCGACCACATCCTGCTCAAGCTCGATCACCTCGGCGCCGACGTCATCGACAAGCGCCTGCCGGGCATCCGCGAGATCGCCAAGAAGTTCGCCAACGTCGACCCCGCGAAGGACCCGATCCCGGTGGTGCCGACCTGCCATTACCAGATGGGCGGCATTCCGACCAACATGCACGGCCAGGTCCTGGCCAGCCACAACGGCGGCGCGATCGTCAAAGGCCTGTATGCCGCGGGTGAATGTGCCTGCGTGTCGGTGCATGGCGCCAACCGCCTGGGCACCAATTCGCTGCTCGACCTGCTGGTGTTCGGCAAGGCCTCCGGCGAACAGGTGGTCAAGGACCTCGCCGCCGATGCGCTGTCCCACCAGGATCTGCCGAAGGATGCCGCAGACCGCGCGCTGGAGCGCCTGGCGCGGCTTGATTCGGCCAAGTCGGGCGAGAGCGTGGCCGAAGTCGGTGCCGAGATGCGCCGCACGATGCAGCTGCACTGTGGCGTGTTCCGTTTCCCGGACAGCCTTGCGGAAGGGGTGCGCAAGATGAACGAGGTGGCGCAGCGCGCGCAGAACCTCTATTTCAAGGACAAGAGCAAGGTATTCAACACCGCACGCGTCGAGGCCCTCGAGCTGGAAAACCTGGTCGAGGTTGCCGTTTCGACGATGGTGTCGGCGCATGCGCGCCAGGAATCGCGAGGCGCGCACGACCGCAGCGACTTCCCGGACCGCGACGATGCCAAGTGGATGAAACACACCTTCTGGTACAAGGACGGCAACCGCCTCGAATACCGCCCGGTCAACCTCAAGCCGCTGACCGTCGAAACCTTCGAGCCGAAGGCCCGGGTCTACTGATTTCAACAGGGAACAGAAATGCGCCTTTCCATCTACCGCTACAACCCCGACGTCGACGAAAAGCCGTACATGCAGGACTACGACATCGAGCTGGAGCCGACCGACCGCATGCTGCTCGATGCGCTGGTGCGGCTGAAGTCGGTCGACGACACCTTTGCCTTCCGCCGCTCCTGCCGCGAAGGCGTCTGCGGCTCGGACGCGATGAACATCAACGGCAAGAACGGCCTGGCCTGCATCACCAAGATCGCCGACCTGAAGGAGCCGGTGGTGATCCGCCCGCTGCCCGGCCTGCCGGTGATCCGCGACCTGATCGTCGACATGTCACAGTTCTTCAAGCAGTACCACTCGGTGACGCCGTACGTGGTCAACGACACGCCGCGTCCCGAAACCGAGCGCCTGCAGTCGCCGGAGGACCGTGAGGAGCTCAACGGCCTCTATGAATGCATCCTCTGCGCCTGCTGTTCGACATCCTGCCCGTCGTTCTGGTGGAATCCGGACAAGTTCGTCGGTCCGGCCGGGCTGCTGCAGGCCTACCGCTTCATTGCCGACACCCGCGACCAGGCGACCAACGCGCGCCTCGACAACCTCGAGGATCCGTACCGCCTGTTCCGCTGCCATTCGATCATGAACTGCGTCGATGTCTGCCCGAAGGGGCTGAACCCGACCAAGGCCATCGGCAAGATCAAGGATCTGCTGGTCAAGCGTACCGTTTAAGAAAGGGCGGATATGGGAGACCTGGACCGTATCCGCTGGCAGTGCCGGCGCGGACTGCTCGAACTGGATCTGATCCTCAACCGGTTCCTGGAGTCCGAGCTGGAGCGTTTGTCCACCGAGCAACTGGGCGTCTTCAAGGCCTTCCTGGCCGAGACCGATACCCGGATGCTTGCCTGGGTCATGGGACAGGAGGAGCCGCCTGCGCGCTATGCGGCCCTGGTCCGGCAGTTGCAGCAGCAGTGAACGCGGTGGCAGGGTAAAGGTCAGACCTGCGACAAGAATCCAAGTAATTGATCATACGGAGAGAGTTATGAAGGAAAAGCTGGCAACCCTGTCTTTCAGCGATGGCACCCCTTCGGTGGATTTCCCGATTTTCGGCGGCACCATTGGTCCCGACGTGATCGACGTCCGCAGCCTGTATGCCAAAACCGGCAAGTTCACCTATGACCCCGGGTTCATGTCGACCGCGAGCTGCCGCTCCAGCATCACCTACATCGACGGTGACGCCGGCGTGCTGCTCTACCGCGGCTATCCGATCGAGCAGCTGGCCGAAAAGTGCGACTTTCTGGAGGTGGCCTACCTGATCCTCAATGGCGAACTGCCGAACAAGGCGCAGAAAACCGAATTCGACGACATCGTCTCCAAGCATTCGATGGTCCATGAGCAGCTGTCGCGCTTCTACAGCGGCTTCCGCCGCGACGCGCATCCGATGGCGGTGCTCTGCGGCGTGGTCGGTGCGCTGTCGGCGTTCTACCATGACTCGATCAACATCTATGACGAGCGCAGCCGGGAAATCTCGGCCTTCCGCCTGATCGCGAAGCTGCCGACGATCACCGCGATGACCTACAAGTACAACATGGGCCAGCCGTTCATGTATCCGAAGAACAAGCTGAGCTACACCGACAACTTCCTCTACATGATGTTCGGTACGCCCTGCGAGGAATACGTGCCCAATCCGGTGATCTCGCGCGCGATCGACCGCATCCTGATCCTGCACGCCGACCACGAGCAGAACGCATCGACCTCGACGGTGCGCCTGGCCGGTTCCACCGGCGCCAATCCCTTCGCCTGCATTTCCGCAGGCATCGCAAGCCTCTGGGGCCCGGCGCACGGCGGCGCCAACGAGGCGGTGCTGAAAATGCTCGACGAGATCGGTGACGTGAAGAACATCCCGGCATTCATCAAGCGTGTGAAGGACAAGGACGGCCACGCCATGCTGATGGGCTTCGGCCACCGCGTCTACAAGAACTACGATCCGCGCGCCAAGCTGATCCAGAAGACCTGCCATGAGGTGCTGGAAGAGCTCGACATGAAGGACAACAAGCTGATCAAGCTGGCGATGGAGCTGGAGAAGATCGCCCTGAACGACGAATACTTCATCAAGCGCAAGCTCTACCCGAACGTCGACTTCTACTCGGGCATCGTCTACAAGGCGCTGGGCATCCCGGTCAGCATGTACACCGCGATTTTCGCGCTCGCGCGCACGGTGGGCTGGATCGCGCAGTGGAAGGAGCTGATTTCGGATCCGGAGCAGAAAATCGGCCGGCCCCGCCAGCTGTTCTCGGGCGAGAAGAAGCGCGATTTCGTGCCGATCGGAAAGCGCAAGTAAGGACAGAACGGCGCCCCGCAGGAGCGGGGCGCTTTTTTTACATCGGGTGCAGACACATGATCAAGGAATCACGGGCAAGTTCTCTGCTGTTCGGCGCCAATGCGCCGTTCGTCGAGGGGTTGTATGAGCAGTACCTGAAGGATCCGCAGTCGGTCGAGCCGCGCTGGCGCGGCTACTTCGACGAACTGCAGAAGCTCGATGACGGCCCGGCGGATGTCGACCACAGCGAGGTCCAGCAGCACTTCGTCGAGCTTGCCCGGCGCCGTCGCGCCGGCAGCGGCGGCGAGGCCGTCCAGAAGAACCTGCAGAAGCAGTTTTCGGTGCTGCAGCTGATCTCGGCCTACCGCTTCCAGGGCATCCGCATCGCCGACATCGATCCGCTGCAGCGCATGGAGAAGCCGGCGATCGCAGAACTCGACCCGGCGTTCTACGGGCTGGGCGAGCAGGACATGGACACCGTGTTCGAAACCGGCACCCTGCACGGGCCCGCCAAGGCAAGCCTGCGCGAGATCCTGCAGGCCCTGCGCGAGACCTACTGCCGCACCATCGGAGTGGAATACATGTACATCTCCGACATCCCGCAGAAGCGCTGGATGTCCGAAAAGCTGGAGCCGACACGCGGCCGCCCGAACTACGATGCCGCCTACAAGAAGCACCTGCTCGACCGCCTGACCGCGGCCGAGACACTGGAGAAATACCTCAACGCCAAATACGTCGGCCAGACCCGGTTCTCGCTGGAGGGCGGCGACGGCCTGATTCCGATGCTCGACCACCTGCTGCAGAGGGCAGGAAGCGCCGGCGTGCAGGAGCTGGTGATCGGCATGGCGCACCGCGGCCGGCTGAACGTGCTGGTGAACACGCTGGGCAAGATGCCGAAGGACCTGTTCTCGTCCTTCGAAGGCAAGCAGCAGCCCGATGTGCTGGCGGGGGACGTCAAGTACCACGACGGCTTTTCGTCGAACGTGATGACCTCCGGCGGGCCGATGCACGTCACGGTGGCCTTCAATCCCTCGCATCTTGAAATCGTCAATCCGGTGGTGGAGGGCTCGGTGCGCGCGCGCCAGCACCGCCGCAAGGACCACACCGGCGCCCAGGTGCTGCCGGTGCTGATCCACGGCGACGCCGCGTTCGCCGGGCAGGGCGTGATCCAGGAGGTGCTCAACCTTGCGGAGACCCGCGGCTACGGCACCGGCGGCACGGTGCACATCATCATCAACAACCAGATCGGCTTTACCACCTCCGACCCGCGGGATTCGCGTTCGACGCTGTACTGCTCGGACGTGGCGAAGATGCTGGAAGTGCCGATTTTCCATGTCAACGGCGACGATCCGGAAGCGGTGTGCTTTGCCACCGAAATCGCGCTGGAGTACCGGATGAAATTCCAGAAGGATGTGGTGCTTGACCTGATCTGTTACCGCCGCCTCGGCCACAACGAGCAGGACGAGCCGATGGTCACCCAGCCGCTGATGTACCGCCGCATCCACTCGCATCCGACACCGCGCAAGGTGTATGCGGAGCGCCTGATCGCCGAGGGCGTGATCGGCGAGGCCGATGCCGACCGGATGGTCTCGGAGTTCCGCGACGCGCTGGATCGCGGCTACCACACCAACAAGACCATCCTGTCGAACTACAAGCCGCCGTTCGAGACCGACTGGAGTCCGTACAAGGGCACCAAATGGAACCAGAACGACGACACGCGGATGCCGCTGGAGCGGCTGCAGGCGCTGGCACGCAAGGTGTGCGAAGTGCCCTCGAACTTCAAGCTGCATCCCCGTGTCGAAAAGATCATGCAGGACCGCCGGCTGATGGCCGAAGGCAAGCTGCCGCTCGACTGGGGCATGGCGGAAACGCTGGCCTATGCATCGCTGCTGACTGAAGGCTTTTCGGTTCGCCTGTCGGGGCAGGACTCCGGCCGAGGCACCTTTTTCCACCGCCACGCCGTGCTGCACGACCAGAACCGCGAGCGCGGCGACCAGGGGACCTGGGTGCCGCTGCAGCACCTCGCGCCCGACCAGGGCGACTTCGTGGTCATCGACTCGGTGCTGTCGGAAGAGGCCGTGCTTGGCTTCGAATACGGGTATTCCACCTCCGGCCCTAAGGAACTGGTGATCTGGGAGGCGCAGTACGGCGATTTCGTCAACGGCGCGCAGGTGGTCATCGACCAGTTCATCGCCTCCGGCGAGGTGAAGTGGGGCCGCATGTGCGGCCTGACCATGATGCTGCCACACGGCTATGAAGGCGCGGGGCCGGAACATTCGTCGGGCCGCATCGAGCGTTTCCTGCAGCTCTGCGCCGACTACAACATGCAGGTCTGCGTGCCGGCAACGCCGGTGCAGATGTACTACCTGCTGCGCCGGCAGATGGTGCGTCCGCACCGCAAGCCGCTGATCATCTTCTCGCCGAAGAGCCTGCTGCGCCACAAGGAATCGGTGTCGCCGCTGGAAGAGTTCGCCAACGACAAGTTCAATCCGGTCAACGAGGACTGGGATTCGCGCGAGATCGATCCGGACAAGGTCGAACGCGTGATTTTCTGCAGCGGCAAGGTCTATTACGACCTGCGTGCGGAGCGCCGTGCGCGCGCCATTCCCAACCTGCCGCTGGTGCGCATCGCGCAGATCTACCCGTTCGCGCACGAGGAATTCCGCGCGCAGATCGTGCGCTACAAGAACGCCAAGGAAATTGTCTGGTGCCAGGAAGAGCCGCGCAACCAGGGTTCGTGGCGGCACATCCAGCATTACCTGATGCGGCACCTGCTGCCGCACCAGAAGCTGTACTACGCCGGACGTGATTCCTCGGCGTCCCCGGCGGCGGGTTACAAATCGCTGCACGAGAAACAGCAGAAGGAACTGGTCGACCAGGCGCTGACCATGGCGGGCGGCAGCCAGCCCAGGCAATCCAAGCCGCGGCCGCTGGCCGAAGGCGAAGAGCATTAATTTTATAAATTAAATCATATAGTTACGGAGTCATCATGCTCGTGGATGTGAAAGTGCCCCAACTGTCGGAGTCGGTCGCCGAAGCGACGCTCGTGTCGTGGCACAAGAAGACCGGCGAATACGTCAAGCGTGACGAAAACCTGGTCGATATCGAAACCGACAAGGTTGTGCTGGAGACGCCCGCGCCCCAGTCCGGTGTGCTGGTGAAGATCGTCAAGGCCGATGGCGGAACGGTGACCAGCAACGAAATCATCGCCACCATCGACACCGAAGCCCAGCCCGATGCCGGCAAGGCGGCTGCACCTGCGGCGGCGTCTGCAGCCCCTGCGCCCGCGGCGGCAAAAGCGGCCCCCGCATCGGCGCCGGCGATGCCCGCGGCGCAGAAACTCGCTGCCGAGAAGAATATCGATACCGGCACCCTCAGCGGCAGCGGACGCGGCGGCCGTGTCACCAAGGGCGATGTCATCCAGGCGGTGCAGGGCGGCAGCAAGACATCCGCAGCCGCGCCGGCGCCGGCGCGTGCGATGCCCGCAGTTGACCTCGGCGACCTCGGCGAGCGCCCCGAGCAGCGCGTGCCGATGTCGCGCCTGCGTGCTCGCATCGCCGAACGCCTGGTGCAATCCCAATCCACCGCCGCCATCCTGACCACGTTCAACGAGGTCAACATGCAGCCGGTGATGGATCTGCGCGCCAAGTACAAGGACCGCTTCGAGAAAGAGCACGGCGTCAAGCTTGGCTTCATGTCCTTCTTCGTCAAGGCCGCGGTGCATGCGCTGAAAAAATACCCGATCGTCAATGCCTCGGTCGACGGCAATGACATTGTCTACCACGGCTATTTCGACATCGGCATCGCCGTGGGCAGCCCGCGCGGCCTGGTGGTGCCGATCCTGCGCAACTGCGACCAGATGTCGCTCGCCGACATCGAGAAGCAGATTGCCGAATACGGCAAACGCGCCCAGGACGGCAAGCTCACCATCGAGGAACTTACCGGCGGCACCTTCTCGATATCCAATGGCGGCACCTTCGGTTCGATGCTGTCGACGCCGATCATCAACCCGCCGCAGAGCGCGATCCTCGGCGTGCATGCGACCAAGGACCGTCCGGTGGTGGAGAACGGCCAGATCGTGATCCGTCCGATGAACTACCTCGCGCTGTCCTATGACCACCGCATCATCGACGGCCGCGAAGCGGTCCTGTCGCTGGTGGCGATGAAGGAAGCGCTGGAAGATCCGGCGCGCCTGCTGCTGGATATCTAAACCACTTTCTTTACCGCCAAGTCGCCAAGAGCGCCAAGAAAAACCAAATTGAATAACAGTGTTGGTTTTGACCCTCTTGGCGCCCTTGGCGTCTTGGCGGTTAATCTGTTTTTGGGGTGTTGAATGGCAAAAAATTTTGACGTCGCAGTCATCGGCGCCGGTCCCGGCGGGTACATCGCAGCGATCCGCGCAGCGCAACTCGGCCTGCAGGTTGCCTGCATTGACGAGTGGAGCACGCCGGAGGGCAAGCCCGCGCCCGGCGGCACCTGCACCAACGTCGGCTGCATTCCATCGAAGGCGCTGCTGCAGTCCTCGGAAAACTACGACCACGCAGCCCATGCTTTTGCCGACCACGGCATCCAGGTCAAGGGGCTGGCGATGGATGTCGGACAGATGCTCAAGCGCAAGGACAAGGTCGTCAAGCAGAACAACGAAGGCATCCTCTACCTGTTCAAGAAGAACAAGGTGACGTTCTTTCATGGCAAGGGCGCTTTTGCCGGCGGCGCGGCCGGTGCCTGGCAGATCCAGGTGTCGGGCAAGACCGCCGATGTGCTGACCGCCAAACACGTGATCATCGCCACGGGCTCCAATCCGCGCGCGCTGCCGGACGTGCCTTTCGACAACAAGTTGATCCTCGACAACGCCGGCGCACTGGCGATTGCCGAGGCTCCGAAAAAAATTGGCGTGATCGGCGCCGGCGTTATCGGGCTGGAGATGGGCAGTGTATGGCGCCGCCTCGGTGCCGAAGTCACCGCGCTGGAGGCGCTGCCGGCCTTTCTCGGTGCCGTTGACGAGCAGGTCGCCAAGGAAGCGCATAAAGTCTTCACCAAGCAGGGCCTGGCCATCCATACCGGCGTCAAAGTCGGCAAGATCACCGCGAAGAAAAACGTCACCGTCGAATACACCGACAGCGCGGGCGCGGCCCAGACTCTCACCGTTGACAAGCTGATTGTCTCGATCGGCCGCGTGCCCAACACCAATGGCCTCAACGGCAGTGCCGTCGGGCTCAAGGTTGACGAGCGCGGCTTTGTCGTCGTTGACGGTGACTGCAAAACCAATCTGCAGGGCGTCTGGGCGGTGGGTGACGTCGTGCGCGGTCCGATGCTGGCGCACAAGGCGGAGGAAGAGGGTGTTGCCGTGGCGGAACGCATCGCCGGCAAGCACGGCCATGTCGATTTCAATACCATCCCCTGGGTGATCTATACCTCGCCGGAAATCGCCTGGGTCGGCAAGACCGAACAGCAGCTGAAACAGGATGGCGTCAAATACCGCGCCGGTTCATTCCCGTTCATGGCCAACGGCCGTGCCCGCGCACTGGGTGACACCACCGGTTTTGTCAAATTCCTCGCCGATGAACAGACCGACCGCATCCTCGGCGTGCACATCATCGGGCCGATGGCCTCGGAACTGATCGCCGAGGCCGTGGTGGCGATGGAATTCGGCGCCGCCTCCGAAGACATCGCGCTGATCTGCCATGCCCATCCTTCGCTGTCGGAATCGATGAAGGAGGCTGCGCTGGCCGTCGACAACAGGACGCTGAACCTGTAATCCCGGTTCCGGTTCGCCCTTGTCCGCCGATTTTGTCCAGTTCCTGCGGGAGCGTGCCGCCGGGCACGGCTTTGCGCCGGATGAGGCCCAGCTTGCCGCAGCACGCGAATTGCAGCGGGTGCACGAAGACCTCGCCCATCGCCAGCAGCGACGCGGCCTGCTGAGTTTCCTCAACCGCAACCGCGGCATCCGCGGCGTCTACCTGTGGGGCGGCGTCGGCCGCGGCAAAAGCTTCCTGATGGACGGCTTTTTCGCCTTCGTGCCGGATGTCACCAAGAAGCGCGTGCATTTCCACCGCTTCATGCAGGAAATCCACAAGGGCCTGAGCCGGCACCAGGGACAGGCCGATCCGATGTCGCTGATTGCGCGCGACATCGCCACCGAGGCGCAGATCCTCTGCCTCGACGAGTTCCATGTCACCGACATCACCGACGCGATGCTGATGCGGCGCCTGCTAGAAGGCCTGATGAGCGAGGGCGTGGTGTTGCTGACGACGTCGAACTTCGCGCCGACCGATCTTTACCGGCACGGCCTGCAGCGCGTGCAGTTCCTGCCGGCGATCGATCTGATCCTCGAGCGCATGGCGGTGGTCAATGTCGACGCCGGCACCGACTATCGCTTGCGCGAACTGGAGAAGGCGGGGACTTACCACACCGGCGCCGATGCCGATCATCATCTTGACGAGGCTTTCACGCATATATCCGGTGGCGGTGAAGACAATGCGCCGCTGGACATCGAGGACCGCCTGATCCGGGTGAGGCGCCAGGCACCGGGCATTGCCTGGTTCGATTTTGAAGAGCTGTGCGCCGGGCCGCGCGGCAAGCCGGATTACATCGAGTTGTCACGCCGCTATCACACGGTGCTGATTTCGGCGGTGCCTTGCTTTACGCCGGACGACAGCGACATGCTGCGGCGGTTTGTCTGGCTGGTCGATGAGTTCTATGATCGCCGGGTCAAGCTGATGCTGGGCGCAGCCGTCCCGGTGGATGATCTGGTCGCGGCCGCCACCGACAGCGACGGTTTCCAGGCGCATCTGAACGCTTCACTGAAGGAACGGCTGGCCAGCCGCCTGACCGAAATGCAGACGCACCAATACCTCGCTCAACCCCATTTACCGTGAGGGCGCCATGGAATACTGCAAGGCCTACAGAATATTCAATGAAAACAACAAGATAGAAGGTCGTGTTGTTGATGTTGCAACTGCGGAGATCGGCCGTGGCGAGGTGGTGTTCAAGACCGCGTTTTCCAGCGTCAATTACAAGGATGCGCTGGCAGCCACCGGTGCCGGCGGAAAGATCATCCGCAACTATCCGCTGATCGGCGGCATCGATGCTGCCGGCACCGTGCTGAGCTCCGACGATGCGAGGTTCAAGCCCGGCGATGAAGTCATCTGTACCAGTTACGACATGGGTGTCTCCCATGACGGCGGTTATTCCGGCTTGTGCCGCGTACCGGCCGACTGGGTCGTGCCTTTGCCGAAAGGGCTGTCGCTGTTCGAGGCGATGGCGCTGGGCACGGCTGGCTACACCGCGGGCCTGGCTGTGGAATTGCTGGAACTCAACGGTATGGCGCCGGCTGCCGGCAAGGTGCTGGTCAACGGCGCCACCGGTGGCGTGGCGAGTCTCGCCATCGACATGCTGGCTGCAAAGGGCTATGCCGTGACCGCGATCACCGGCAAAACATCGGAGCAGGCTTATCTGCGTGAGCTGGGCGCGGCGGAAATCCTCGACCGCAACAGCATGGAGTTCGGCACGCGTCCGCTGGAAAAGCAGCTGTGGGCGGCGGCCTTCGATTCCGTCGGCGGCGATCAGCTCGGCTGGCTGACCCGTACCATGCAGCCCCATGGTGTGATCGGCAGCTTCGGCAATGCCGGCGGCATCGACCTCAAAACGAACGTGTTGCCGTTCATCCTGCGCGGGGTGCGCCTGATCGGCGTGGATTCGGTGGCAACGCCGATGGCCCTGCGCAAAAAGGTCTGGGGCCGTCTGGCCGCGGATCTCAAGCCGCGGCATCTTGAGGCCATCGCTCACACGATTAGCCTGAGTGATTTGCCCGGGTATTTTGAGCGCATGCTCAAAGGCGGCATCCGCGGCCGCGCCGTGGTCAGGATTTTGTAAGACCCGGCGGGGGATAATGCCCCTGCGGGCGTCGCAGACATTCCACCAGTCATGCCATAACAACAGCGCCGCCCCGGCCAATTACCGGAGGGGATATGGGCGCTTACGCCGATTTTCATCGCCGTTCCATCGAGGACCGCGAATCGTTCTGGGCCGAGCAATCGCGGCGCATCCACTGGCAGCGCCCCTTCGACCGGGTGCTCGATTTCAGCCGGCCGCCGTTCGCCAAATGGTTTGTCGGCGGCCAGACCAATCTCTGCCACAACGCGATTGACCGCCACCTCGCGACGCGCGGCGAGCAGACTGCGCTGGTCTACATCTCCACCGAAACGGATTCCGAGCGCCGTTACAGCTATCGTGAACTGCATGCGGCCGTGAACGCCTGTGCCGCGGTGATCCGGGCGCAAGGTGTGGGGCGCGGTGACCGCGTGCTGATCTACATGCCGATGATTCCCGAGGCGGCATTCGCGATGCTGGCCTGCGCGCGACTGGGTGTCGTGCATTCCGTGGTGTTCGGCGGCTTCGCCGCAGCCAGCTGCGCCACCCGCATTGATGACGCGAAGCCGAAGCTGCTGATCACCGCCGACGCGGGGTTGCGCGGCGGCAAGGCCATCCATTACAAGCCGCTGGTCGACGAGGCGGTGAGCCTGTCAAAACACCCGCCGCAGAAGGTGCTGGTGGTCAATCGCGGCATCGACAAGGACTTTTCGATGGTGCCGGGGCGTGATGTCGATTACGCCGGGGCGCTGGAGCGGCACGGCGATGAAACGGTGCCGGTGACCTGGCTGGAATCGAGCGAGCCTTCCTACATCCTCTATACCTCGGGCACCACCGGCAAGCCCAAGGGTGTGCAGCGCGATACCGGCGGTTATGCCGTCGCGCTCGCCAGTTCGATGGAGCATATCTACGGCGGCAAACCGGGCGAAACCATGTTCACCACCTCGGATGTGGGCTGGGTCGTGGGCCATTCCTATATCGTCTATGGGCCGCTGATCCACGGCATGACGACCATTCTCTACGAAGGCCTGCCGATCCGGCCTGATGCGGGCATCTGGTGGAAAATTGTCGCCGATTACAAAGTCTCGGTAATGTTCTCCTCGCCGACCGCAGCACGGGTACTCAAAAAGCAGGATCCGGCGTACCTGAAGAAATACGACCTGTCCACGCTGAAGCACCTGTTTCTCGCCGGTGAGCCGCTGGACGAGCCGACGCATCGCTGGATCCACGAGGCCATCGGCAAACCGGTGATCGACCATTACTGGCAGACCGAAACCGGCTGGCCGATCCTGTCACTGGCGCCGGGCATCGAGAAGGCGGAAGTCAAGTACGGCAGCCCGGGTTTTCCGGTGTACGGATACGACCTCAAACTGCTGCGCGAAGCCGACGCCAGCGAGGCCGCCCCCGGCGAGAAGGGCGTGCTGACCATCGCACCGCCGTTGCCGCCGGGATGCATGACCACGGTGTGGGGAGACGACGAGCGTTTCGTCAACACCTACTTCAGGACCTTTCCGAAGCTGTTGCTGTATTCGACCTTCGACTGGGGCGTTCGTGACAAGGACGGTTACACGTTCATCCTCGGTCGCACCGATGACGTCATCAATGTCGCCGGTCATCGTATCGGCACGCGGGAAATCGAAGAGGCGGTGCAATCGCACTCGAATATCGCGGAGGTCGCCGTTGTCGGAGTGGCCGATCAGCTGAAAGGGCAGATGCCACTGGCCTTCGCGGTGGTCAAGGACACGTCCAAACTCGATAGCGACGCTGACCGGAAGCAACAGGAAAAGGAAGTGATGGAAGCGGTGGATCAGCAGCTCGGCGCAATTGCTCGGCCGCAGCGCGTGCTGTTCGTCAATGCGTTGCCGAAAACGCGTTCCGGAAAACTCCTGAGGCGCTCCCTGCAGGCGCTGGCCGAGGGGCGTGATCCGGGGGATCTGACCACCATCGAGGACCCGGCTGCGCTGGAGCAGATTCGCGGCGTGCTCAAACGCTGAGTCTGGGGGGTATGTCGTAAGCTGCTGTTTTTATTTAGAATAATCAGCCATCGATGAAGCGCGTTTCAGCTGCCCGGTTATTGCAGGATTCCCCATGAATTACGGCAAGTCTTTGACCGTGCGCCCGGTGCGCAACGGACACGGCATGGTTGCACTGCGCGCTTTCGAGGCCGGCGATCTGATCTGCCGCATCCGCGGCCGGATCGTGACACCGACGGTGGTCTGGCGTTACTGGAATGCCGATCCCCGCCGCGGCGCCAACTGTTTCCGCTATGACGCTGAGCTCTACCTGGACCCCGAGGGCGAGATCGGCGCCTACGCCAATCATTCATGCAATCCGAATGCACGCCTGGTGCGCAGCAGAAACGGATTGCTCATGCGGGCGCTCAAAAAAATCGCCGTTGGCCGGGAGGTCACTCATGACTATTCGACGCAACTCGGCGCCGATGATGTCTGGAGCATGAAATGCAACTGTGGCGAGCGGAATTGCCGGGGTCGTGTGAGCAACATTACCCGGCTGCCTGTCGCGGTGCTGAGCCGTTATCGGCGTCTTGACGCGATACCAGGCTTCATTCTCGCGACGATGTCCGACTGAAATAAAGGTTTTCCCGCCGCGGCCCGGGTCTGTGCTGCACCGCGCGGTGCAGCAATTTTCGGGATGGGTCTTCGCTTGATTCAGATCAAAGCGGGACTGCTGCGCAGCGAAAAGAATAGGCCCAATCCAACAGGAGGAACGGGCCGATGCTGCAGGTGCGGTTTCACGGTCGGGGAGGGCAGGGCGTGGTGACGGCGGCGGAGATGCTGTCGATCGCCGCATTCGAGCAGGGCCGGCATGCGATGGCCTTTCCCAGTTTCGGCTCCGAGCGCACCGGTGCGCCGGTGGTCGCCTTCTGCCGCATCGATGACCGCGAGATCCGCCTGCGCGAACCGATCCTCGAGCCGGATGTCCTGATCATCCAGGATCCCACGCTGCTGCACCAGGTGGATGTCTTCCAGGGACTTAAACCCGACGGCTATGTGCTGATCAACAGCATGCGCGGCTTCGACGAGCTGGGCGTCGGCGACATCCTGCGGCGTTTCCGCCATGAACGGCTGACCAACGTGCCGGCGACCGAAATTGCCATGAAGCACCTGGGGCGGCCGGTAACCAATGCCGTGCTGCTCGGCGGTTTTGCAGCGCTGGCGGGGCTGATCACGCTGGACGCGGTGTCTCATGCAATCCGCGACAAGTTCGCCGGCAGGGTCGCGGAAGGCAACGTCGCGGCAGCAGCCGAAGCCTTTGAATACATCCGGAACGAACTGCGGGAGCTGAGCCATGCTGAAGCAGACTGAGGGCTCGCGTGCGGTTGCCGAGGCGGTGGCCCTGTGCCGGCCGGAGGTGATCTGCGCGTATCCGATTTCACCGCAGACCCACATCGTCGAAGGACTGGGCGAACTTGTCAAAAGCGGTGCACTCAAGCCCTGCGAATTCATCAACGTCGAAAGCGAATTTGCGGCGATGAGTGTGGCGATCGGCGCTTCGGCGGCCGGTGCACGCAGTTACACAGCAACCGCCAGCCAGGGCCTGCTGTTCATGGCCGAGGCGATCTACAACGCCTCCGGGCTCGGGCTGCCGATCGTGATGACGGTGGCCAACCGGGCCATCGGCGCGCCCATCAACATCTGGAATGACCACAGCGATTCGATGAGCCAGCGCGATTGCGGCTGGATCCAGCTGTTCGCCGAGAGCAACCAGGAGGCGCTGGACCTGCATATCCAGGCCTTCAGGCTGGGGGAGGAGCTGTCTATGCCGGTCATGGTGTGCATGGACGGTTTCATCCTGACGCATGCCTATGAGCGGGTCGATATGCCGTCACAGGCGGAGGTTGACGCATTCCTTCCGGCGTACGAGCCGCGGCAGGTGCTGGATCCCGCGGATCCGGTTTCCATCGGTGCCATGGTCGGGCCGGAGGCTTTCATGGAGGTGCGATATCTCGCCCATGCCAAGCAGACCATGGCGCTGGAGCGCATTCCGCAGATCGCCGGCGAATTTGCGCAGCGCTTCGGCCGCGATTCCGGCGGGCTGGTGCGTGCCTACCGGTGCGAGGATGCCGAGACCATCGTGGTCGCGCTGGGCTCGGTCATCGGCACCCTGAAGGAGACGGTGGATGAACTGTGCAGCACCGGCCTCAAGGTCGGCGTGCTGGGCATCCGCTCGTTCCGGCCGTTCCCGCTGGCGGCAGTGCGCGCAGCGCTGCAGGGGGCGAAGCGGGTGGTGGTGCTGGAGAAAAGCTTTTCTGTGGGCCTGGGGGGCGTGGTCTCGACCGACGTGCGGCTGGCGCTGTCAGGACTGCAGTTGCATGGTTACACGGTGGTCGCCGGACTGGGTGGCCGTGCCATTACCAAGGCATCCCTCGTGCGCACGTTGCGCGAGGCGATTGCAGACAAACTGCAGCCGCTGACTTTCATGGATCTTGATTGGCGCATCGTCAACCGCCATCTGGAGCGCGAAGCGGCGACCCGGCGCAGCGGACCGATCGCTGAAAACCTGCTGCGGGATGTCGGTACCGTGGCTTCGAGGGTGCGCTGAGATGAGCGCTCCGATCAAGTTTTACCAGACAGGCACCTTTACCGTCGGCAACCGCTTGTTGTCTCCGCAGAAGCGCAGCATCCAGTCATCACTGGAACGCAGCAATTCGCTGAACTCCGGCCATCGCGCATGCCAGGGCTGCGGCGAGGCGCTGGGCGCGCGGTATGCCGTCGACGCCGCCATGCGGGCGACCAGGGGGCAACTGATCGCCGCCAATGCCACAGGCTGCCTTGAAGTGTTTTCGACGCCGTATCCCGAAACTTCATGGCAATTACCGTGGATCCACTCCCTGTTCGGCAATGCGGCTGCGGTCGGCACCGGCATTGCGGCAGCCATGAAGGTCAAGGGGCGCAGTGATGTGCGCGTCATCGCCCAGGGTGGAGACGGCGGCACAACGGACATCGGATTCGGCTGTCTCTCGGGAATGTTTGAGCGCGATGACGACGTGCTCTACATCTGCTACGACAACGAGGCCTACATGAACACGGGCGTGCAGCGCAGTTCGGCCACGCCGCCGGCCGCGCGGACTGCTACCACCATGGCGGTGGGCGTGGAGCCCGGCGCGTTGTTCGGCCAGGGCAAAAACGTGCCGCTGATCGCGATGGCGCACGAGATTCCCTATGTGGCAACGGCAACCGTGGCCGATCTGCGCGATCTTGAAGCCAAGGTGGAGCGGGCTATGAGGATTTGCGGCGCCCGTTACCTGCATATCCTGGTTCCCTGCCCGCTGGGCTGGGGAGCCGCCAGCCACGACACCATCCGGCTGGCGCGGCTGGCGCGCGAGACCGGCCTGTTCCCGGTGTACGAGGCCGAGGGCGGCGCGGTGACTTCGGTGACGAAAATACGCCACCGCGTTCCGGTCGAGGAATACCTGCGGCCGCAGAAACGTTTTGCCCACCTGTTCGCGGGTGCTGGGCAGCCGCAGATGCTGGCGCGCATCCAGGCGCAGGCCGACCGCAACATCAAGCGTTTCGGCCTGCTTGAGGAGGGCGCGCAATGACCATGCGAAAGCCGTTTGCGATCACGCTGGACCCGGGCTCCTCGCTGGCCAACAAGACCGGCACCTGGCGTACCGAGCGGCCGGTGTATGTCGACCGGCTGCCGCCTTGCAATGCGCAGTGTCCGGCAGGAGAGGACATCCAGGGCTGGCTGTTCCATGCCGAGAGCGGCGATTATGAGGCGGCCTGGAGGCACCTGATCCGGGACAATCCCTTTCCGGCCATCATGGGCCGGGTGTGTTACCACAGTTGTGAAGGCGCCTGTAATCGCGGCAGGATCGATGCGGCGGTCGGCATCAATTCGGTCGAACGTTTCCTCGGCGATGAGGCGCTGAAACGCGGCTGGCGTTTCGATGTGCCCGCGACGGAATCCGGAAAACATGTCCTGGTTGTCGGTGCGGGGCCTTCGGGCATGTCGGCAGCCTATCACCTGCGCCGGATGGGACATCGGGTTACGGTCCGGGAGGCCGGCCCGCTGCCGGGCGGGATGATGCGTTTCGGCATTCCCAAATACCGGCTGCCGCGCGATGTGCTTGATGCCGAGATGCGGCGCGTGGAGGCCATGGGCGTGGGGCTGGAACTCAATACCCGGGTGGCGGACATCGGCGCTGCCATGCGCGAGGGCGGGTTTGACGCCGCTTTCATCGCGGTGGGCGCGCACATCGCCAAACGCGCGTTTATTCCCGCCAAGGACTCTTCGCGCATCCTCGATGCGGTATCGGTGCTGCGCTCAATGGAAGGCGAGGCGCGGCCGATGCTCGGGCGCAGGGTGGTGGTCTATGGCGGCGGCAATACGGCCATTGATGTCGCCAGAACCGCCAAACGCCTCGGCGCCACGGAAGCGATCATTGTCTACCGCCGTACCCGTGAACGCATGCCGGCACACGATTTCGAGGTCGAGGAGGCCCTGGAGGAGGGCGTGATGGTCAAATGGCTGTCGACCATCCGACAGGCCGGTGAAGGCGCGCTGACCATCGAGAAAATGGTCCTCGATGAACAAGGCAATCCGCAGCCGACCGGAGAACTGGAGACCCTGGAGGCCGATTCGCTGGTGCTTGCGCTGGGTCAGGATGTCGACTTGTCGCTGCTGGAGGGCGTACCCGGCCTCGAAATCAGGGACGGCGTGGTGCAGGTGGATCCGGCAACGATGATGACCGGTCATGCAGGCCTTTTTGCCGGCGGCGACATGGTTCCTGCGGAACGCAATGTCACGGTGGCTGTTGGTCATGGCAAGAAGGCGGCGCGCCACATCGATGCCTGGCTGCGCGGCACCCGGTTGCTGCGGACGGAAAAACATGCAATCGCCGCCTACGAGCGGCTGAATCCCTGGTATTACAGCGATGCGCCGAAGATGCTGCGTCCGCAGCTGGAGATCGCGCGACGCACCAGCAGCTTTGACGAGGTGCAGGGCGGCTTGACCGAGGGCAACGCGCTGTTCGAGGCCAGGCGCTGCCTGAGCTGCGGCAACTGTTTCGAGTGCGACAACTGTTACGGGGTGTGTCCCGACAATGCCGTGATCAAGCTCGGCGCCGGGATGCGGTTCCGTTTCAATTACGACTACTGCAAGGGCTGTGGCGTCTGTGCGGCGGAATGCCCCTGCGGTGCCATCGAGATGGTGCCGGAAACGGTTTGATGCCGGAGAATGCGCACGCTGCCTTTGCGTGCGGCGTGCCGGGTCAGGGCGCTTTCGCCGGTTGCGGCTGCTCCGCCATTTCCGGCACCAGCAGGCTACCGTTGCGCAGTCCGCGCCAGGTGCCAAGGCACAGCGCGGCGATGACCAGCGAGGCCAGCGCAAGCAGGGGCATTGCGAGAACCGAGAACAGGCTGCCGGTTGGCGCAAGGCGCAGGGTCAGGGCTGCGAACGCCGCGAGCGGGAAGCTGAGCGCCCAGAACACGATTGAGAACGGCTGCGCCAGCATGCGCCGCAGGATGACGGCGGACCACAGCAGGAAAAACAGTGCGATGCCCCAGCAGGCCTGCGCCCAGACGTCCCCTGCGCCCAGTTGCAGCAGGCCAAGGCCGATCACTGCGGGCGGGGCTACCGTGATGAATGCGCTCGGCAGCAGGCGTTCGGGCCACAGTCCGCTGATTCCGATGCGTACTGCGAGCAGGGCCATCACCAGCGGCCACAGGAATACGCCGAGGCCGAACTGGGCCGCTGCCCAGCCAGGTTGGCCGAGCGCAATCCCCGCCAGCGGCGTCAACACATTGCCGACCACGGGTACGATCAGCACCGGCGTCACCCCCGCCCATTGCAGTCCGCCGGCGCCGTTGCCCCGCCACCAGCGCGCCATCACCCAGACAGTGACTGCAAGCTGTCCGAGGCAGGCCAGCATCCACAGCGTCAGCAGCGCGGCGGAGGGGCCGAACAATGCGGTGGCCAGGCTGACCAGCAGGATCATGGAAATGGGGATCGCGGCGACAAAGGCGTGACGCACCGGGTGCAGCAGGTCTGCCAGGAAAGCCTGGGGATGCCGTTGCTGGCGCAGCAGCGTCAGGCCGAAGAGTGCGATGAACACCAGCGTGGCGACGAGACCGATGCCCTGGGCCGCATATTCCGCAGTCTCTCCCATCAGTGGGCGCGCGCGGCCCCAGGCGAGGCCCAGCCCCGAAAGGCCCATGACCATGGCGAACCAGCCCGGCGCGAGAAACTGCAACGGCGCGACGCGGTCGGGTTTGATCGGCTGGCTGCTGGAGTCGCTGTTCATCGGCATCCCGGTCTTCCATGCGGATTGCAATGGCCTGACCCCTGCAGCGGGTCAAGAGGCGGAGACTGTCGGCGGCAATCGGAAAAAAAATCAAATTAATCAATAACTTGAAATTAACTTGATCATGAATGTTGATGTTGAGCCGAGCTCTGGCGGAGAGGGAGGGATTCGAACCCTCGTTACGGGTTTCCCCGTAAACACGCTTTCCAGGCGTGCGACTTAAACCACTCATCCACCTCTCCGAGGGGGCGGATTCTAGCACGGGCAATGCGCGTTCCGGTCCGCAAAAAGCACAAAGCCCGCCGAAGCGGGCTTTGTGTTGTGGCCGGGTGCGGCTCAGTTGGTCGTGGTGGAGAAGGCGCTGCCCTTGATGTTCGGGTAACGCACGTGCTCGACCAGTTCCTGCACTTCCTTGCTCGGCGCCGCGGTCACCAGGCTGACAACCACGATGGTGAGCATGCCCAGCGGCAGGCCGAATACGCCCGCGGAAATCGGGTTCAGGCCGAACCACATGTATTCCGCGATCGGCTTGGTGACGCCGAACAGGTCGCGCAGGTACGGATAGGTCGTGGTCATGTAGTAGAAGCACACGCCCAGACCCACCAGCATGCCGGCAATGGCGCCGGCCTTGTTGGCGCGCTTCCAGAACACGCCCAGCACCAGCGCCGGGAAGAACGACGAAGCTGCCAGCGAGAACGCCGCGCCGACCAGGAACAGAATGCTCCCGGGCTTGGTCGATGCGGTGTAGGCCGCAATCAGCGCGACCACAAGCAGCAGGACTTTCGACACCGTGACCCGGCGGGAGGTCGATGCCGTGGGGTCGATCATCTTGTAATAGACGTCATGCGACAGCGCGTTGGCGATGGTCAGCAGCAGGCCGTCGGCGGTGGACAGCGCCGCCGCCAGGCCGCCGGCAGCCACCAGCCCCGAGATCACATAGGGCAGGCCGGCGATTTCCGGGGTCATCAGCACGATCAGGTCGCCGCCGATGACGATTTCCGCCAGTTGCACGATGCCGTCCTTGTTGATGTCGGTGATGCTGAGCAGCGTCGCATCCACCTTCTGCCATGAGGCCGCCCATGCCGGCAGGGAGGCGAACTGGCTGCCGACCAGGTTCGAATACACCTCGAACTTGGCCAGCACCGCGAGGCAGGGTGCGGTGAAGTAGAGCAGGAAGATGAAGAACAGCGACCAGAACACCGAGCGCCGCGCTTCACGCACGCTGGGCGTGGTGTAGTAGCGCATCAGGATATGGGGCAGTGCCGCGGTGCCGAACATCATGCAGAACACGATGCCGAGGAAGTTCAGCCTTGCGGTGTTCTGCGCAGCATCGTCCTTGCCCGGATAGGGATCGGCATGCTTGGTCGGCGGTGCTGCACGGGCAGCTCCGGCCTTGTCCTTGGCCCACTGTGCCTTGGCGGCATCGACGTCCTTGGCGTAGCCGGCCAGCGCCTTTTCGGCAGCACTGATCTGCTCAGCCGGCGCATTGGCGGCCTTCAGGCTGGCCAGGTTCTGCTCCAGTTTTACCTTGCCGTCGGCGTGTGCCTTGGCCGGATCTTTCAGTGCTGCCGTGGCTGCATCTGCGCGATCCTTGAAGATCTTGCGGACTTCCTGCTCCTTGGGATCTGCAGTGAGTTTCTTTTCCAGTTCGGTGACTTTAGCGAGCACAGGGCCGTAAGCCACCTGCGGCACCGGGATGCCGGTGTGCTTGATGCCCAGCCAGACCACGGGGGTCAAATAGGCGATGATCAAGATGATGTATTGCGCCACCTGGGTCCAGGTCACCGCGCGCATGCCGCCGAGGAAGGAACACACCAGGATGCCGCCGAGACCGACAAACACGCCCACGGCGAATTCCAGGCCGGTGAAACGGGCGGTGATGATGCCAACGCCGTAGATCTGCGCCACCACGTAAACGAAGGAGCAGAGGATGGCCGCAAATACCCCGATGGAGCGGACGATGTTGCCGCCGTAACGGGCGCCGAGAAAGTCGGGGATGGTGAACTGGCCGAACTTGCGCAGGTAGGGTGCGAGGAACAGCGCCACCAGCACATAGCCGCCGGTCCAGCCCATCACGAAGGCAAGGCCGTCGAAGCCGGCGAGGTACAGCGTGCCGGCCATGCCGATGAACGACGCCGCGCTCATCCAGTCCGCACCGGTGGCCATGCCGTTGAAGAAGGCGGGTACGCGGCGTCCGGCAACGTAATACTCCGAGACTTCCACCGTCCGGCTCATCACGCCGATCATCGCGTAGAGGCCGATGGTGGCGACGAGGAAGGTGTAGCCGATGTAGCGGCGCGGCAGCCCCATCTGCTCGGCGATGGCCAGCAGGATGATGAAGGCGATGAACCCGCCGGTGTAGAGCGTGTAGTACTTCTTGAGTTGCTGGGTGAAAGCACTCTGGCTGAAGGCGGCCTGGTTCATTTGTCTTCTCCCTCGTCGACGCCGTATTCCACGTCGAGCCTGTTCATGTACCAGGCGTAGAAGCCGATCACCAGCACGTAAATGATCAGCGAGCCCTGTGCGGACATGTAGAAACCCAGCGGGAATCCCATGAAACTGATGTTGTTGAGATCTCGGGCGAACCAGCCTTCGACGAAGGTGGCCAAAAACCAGATCGCCATCAGGATGGCGGTGACCACCAGGTTTTTGCGCCAGTATTCCTGGTGCTTGTTGGACAGTTCCATGCAGGCCTCCTTTGGTTGAGAATCTTCGGGATCAACAACGGGCGTACGGCGCCACTTTTTTTGGTTTTTCCCTCGGACATCCTATTGAAAAATGCTTACAAAATCCTGAACCCAGGCCCTACAATGGTGCGGCAATCGCCAAGCCTTGTGCTGCGACAGGTTTAAAAATAATCATTAAAAACAATATGTTATTGATCAATCCGGAGGGGCGGGAATGCGCATCCTGATCAGCGAGGACGATGCGGCGCTGGCTGAAGCGCTGCGTTTCGCGCTGACCCAGTCAGGATTCGCGGTCGACTGGGTGGCAAATGGCCTGGATGCCGACGAAGCGCTGAAAGGCAGCGACTTCGGACTGCTGATTCTCGACCTGGGGTTGCCGCAACTGGACGGGCTGGAGGTGCTGCGCCGGCTGCGGCGGCGCAACGATGCGCTGCCGGTGCTGATCCTGTCGGGCCGTGAACAACCGGAGGAGAAGGTGGCCGGCCTCGATCTCGGTGCGGATGACTATCTGGTGAAACCGTTCAGCCTCGATGAACTGCAGGCGCGGGTGCGCGCACTGCTGCGCCGCGGGCACGGCTCGGCCGCGCCGGTGCTGACCTATCGCGAGCTGACCTTCGATCCCGCCACGAGGACGGCTTCGATCAGCGGTCATGCATTGCCCCTGTCATTGCATGAACTGAGCGTGCTCGAGGTGCTGGTCAGGCGCTTCGGCCGTCCGGTCAGCAAGGAGCAGCTGGTCGAGCAGATCTACACCTATGACCAGGAAGTCAGCCACAACGCGATTGAGGTGTACGTGCACCGGCTGCGCAAGAAGATCGGCGATACCGGCCTGGTCGTGCGCACGCTGTACGGCAGGGGGTACGCGCTCGATTACGTCGAGCGCTGACAGGTTGGTGAGCCCGGGCCGCCGGCTTCAGCCGCCTGCGCCGGGCAGTGCCGGCCCCTGCAGCAGGCTGCGCACCTTGTCCATCAGGTCACGTGTCGAGAAGGGCTTGGTCAGGTAGGCGTTCGCGCCCAGTGTCAGGCCACGGTTGATTTCGGTTTCCCGGCCGCGGGCCGTGACCATCATGATCCGCGGTTGCGGCAGGGCGGGATTGCCGCGGATCCGCCGGCAGACCTCGAAACCGTCGATCAGCGGCAGCATGACATCGAGCAACACCAGGTCCGGCGCTTCTTCCGCGATCAGCCGCAGTGCCGCGGCACCATCGCGCGCGGTGAGGACGCCATAGCCGGCCCGGGACAGCAGAAATTCCAGTGACAGCAGGATGCTGTCTTCATCTTCGACGATGAGAACGCGCGCAGTCATCGGTTCAGGCGGCAAGGAAGGCCAGTCTGGTCTGTGGAAGCGGCAGCGTGAACGAGAACGTCGAGCCGAGGCCCGGCGTGCTGTCCACCCACAGCCGGCCCTTGTAGTGGAGCACGATCTCGCGGGAAATCGCGAGGCCCAGCCCGCTGCCCTTGGGTTTTCCCGCCGCAGCATCGCTGACCTGGCGGAATTTTTCGAAAATGATCTCCTGGTCGGCCGGGCTGATGCCGATGCCGTTGTCGCTGATCTCGACCCGCAGGGCGGCCTGTTCCTCTGCGACGCGGACATGCACATGGCTGTCGGGCTTGTCGCAGAAATTGGCGGCATTCGACAGCAGGTTGAGCACGACCTGGATGATGCGGTCGCGGTCGGCATAGACCACCGGCAGGCCGCCGGGAATCTCCAGTGTCAGCGCGATGCCGCGCTCCTTGTAGACCTGGCTCAGCGCGGCTGTGGCATCCTCGATGACTTCGCGCATGTCGAGCGCGCTCGGATGCCATTCGGCGGCGCCGGACTCGATCTTGGCCAGGTCCAGCACCTGGTTGATCAGCCGCGTCAGCCGTTCCGATTCACGGGTGATGATGCCGATGAATTTTGCGCGCTGCTCGGTTTCAAGCCCGGGGTTGTCGCCGAGGATTTCGGCAAACGCGCGGATCGAGGTCAGCGGAGTGCGCAGCTCGTGGGTGACCGTCGAGATGAAATCATCCTTCAGCCGGTCGAGTTCCTGCAGCCTGCGGTTGGCGCTTCGGAGCTCGTTGGTGGCGGCTTCCAGTTCCCGGGATTTCTCCTCGAGCTGCCTGCTGTAGGCGAGCGCCTGCGAGGCCTCGTCGATGATGGCCATGACTTCGTCGAGCGCCAGCGGCTCCTCGACCACCACAGAGGCCACCATGTCCCGCGCCGATGCGCTGCCGATGGAGCCGGCGATCTGCGATTCGACATAGTGCACCAGCACGGCGTTGGCAGTGATCTGCTCGATGCCGTTGATGCCCTGGCTGCGCGCGTAGGCGGCAAACGATTCGGCGGCCCGTTCCGGGCCGATGAAGCGGCCGAGCAGGGTCTGCAGGTCGGCGACAGTTGCGCTGCCGCGCCAGAAGCGCGATCCGCTGCCGGCGGCGGCATGGCGCAGCACATCGACGAACAGGTTGGCCTGGCTGTGTTCCGCCGCGGTGGGGCGGCGCCACAGCGAAAAGCCGACGTAGCAGCCGAGGTTGGCGAGCATGCTCCAGAACAGGCAGTGCGAGATTTCGTCCATGCCCTGCAGTCCGAACAGCTGCTGCGGCATGAGCAGGTCGATGCCGAAAATGCCGTCGGTCAGGAAGGTGATCGGCAGCCAGCCCGACTTGGCGAACGAAGGCAGCAGCAGGGAATACAGCCAGACCACGAAGCCGGCGCTCAGGCCGCACAACGCGCCGAGGCGGGTGCCGCCCTTCCAGAACAGGCCGCCGATCATCGCGGGAGCGAATTGTGCGACGGCCGAGAACGAGATCAGTCCGATCGACACCAGTGCGTAGGCTTCGCCGGCAAGGTAGAAGTAACCGTAGCCGAGGGCGAGCACCAGCACGATCGCGCTGCGGCGGATCATCCGCAGCAGCGACGAAAGGTCGGGGCGCTCGGTCAGGCGCAGGGCTTTCCAGCGCAGCAGGATCGGCATCACCAGGTCGTTGCAGACCATGGTCGACAGCGCGATGGTTTCGACGATGACCATGCCGGTGGCGGCCGACAGGCCGCCGACGAAGGCGAGCAGCGCGAGCCATGTCTTTTGTTCCGACATCGGCAGCGTCAGCACGAAAGTGTCGGCATCGACGCTGCCTGCCGGGAAGTGCATCAGCCCGCCGATCGCGATCGGCAGCACGAAGATGTTGATCGCGAACAGGTAGAGCGGAAACAGCCAGATGGCCTTGTTCAGGTGGCGCTCGTCGACATTTTCGACCACGGCGACCTGGAACTGGCGCGGCAGCAGGATGATGGCCAGCATCGACAGAACGGTGAGCGAGGCCCAGGCGGTGTAGTTGCCGGAAGCGCCGCCCTGCAGCAGCAGGGCGCCGAGTTCCGGGACGGCGGCAGCCTTGTCGAAGAGGTCGGCAAATCCGTTGTGCATGCCGAACGTCACGAAAATCCCGACGGCGATGAAAGCCACGAGCTTGACGATGGATTCGAAGGCGATCGCGGCGACCAGTCCCTCGTGGCGTTCGGTGGCGTCGAGGTGGCGGGTGCCGAAGAGGATCGTGAACGCGGCCAGCAGCGTGGCGACATAGAAGGTGTTGTCGTGCAGGAAGGGCAGCGATTCCGGCACGATCGCGGACGGGCTGGTGGGGTACTGCAGGATCGTGGAGAAACTTGCCGATATCGCCTTCAGCTGCAGCGCAATGTAGGGCACCACGCCCAGCACGGCGATGATGGTCACCAGTCCGCCGAGCAGATGGCTTTTGCCGTAGCGCGAGGCGATGAAGTCGGCGATCGAGGTGATGCGGTGCGCCTTGCTGATGCGCACCATCTTCAGCAGCACGTACCACCACAGCGCGGCCATCAGCGTCGGGCCGAGGTAGATCGGCAGGAAGCCGATGCCGCTGGTGGCGGCGCGCCCGACGCTGCCGTAGAACGTCCAGGAGGTGCAGTAGACGGCGAGGGAGAGCGTGTAGATGTACGGATTGGCGATGATGCTGCGTCCGCTGTCGGCGCGCTTGTCGCCGTAGTAGGCGATGGCAAACAGCAGCCCGACATAGGCGAAGGAAATAACGACGATCAGCGCGCCGGTGAGCATCCGGTCAGTGGTCCCGGCTTTCGACGATCAGGGCCATGGCGCCGATCAGCAGCGCCCAGGCGGCAAACAGGTAGATGTAAATCAGCGGGATGCCCCAGACCCGCAGGTCCACGGCGAACAGCGACAGCAGCGGAAAATTGAACAGCAGGCAGCCCAGAAGAAACAGCGCCACCAGGCGCTGTCCCTTCAGTGTCGGTCTGACCATGGCGGGCCTGGCCCGGAGCGGTGGGTGTCGCGCCCGCTTACTTCGGCGGTTGTTTCAGCTGGTCGAGGATTGCCGGATTCTCCAGCGTGGACACGTCCTGCTGGATGTCCTCGCCCTTGGCGATCGAGCGCAGCAGGCGGCGCATGATCTTGCCCGAACGGGTTTTCGGCAGGTTGTCGCCGAAGCGGATGTCACGGGGCTTGGCGATCGGCCCGATTTCCTTGCCCACCCAATCCTGCAGTTCCTTGACCAGTTTTTTTGCGTCATCGCCTTCGGGCCGCGCCTGCTTCAGCACGACGAAGGCCACGACTGCCTCACCGGTCAGGTCATCGGGGCGGCCGACCACGGCGGCTTCCGCCACCAGCGAGCTGTTGGCGACCAGCGCCGATTCGATTTCCATGGTGCCGAGCCGGTGGCCCGAAACGTTCAGCACGTCATCAATGCGGCCCATGATGCGGATGTAGCCGTCTTCGTCATAGGTGGCGCCGTCACCGGCAAGGTAATACTTGCCATGGAAATCATCCGGGAAATAGGTTTTCTTGAATCGCTCGGGGTCGCCCCAGATCGTGCGCAGCATCGAGGGCCACGGTTTCTTGATCACCAGGATGCCGCCCTTGCCCTTGCCGACCGAATGGCCGGTTTCATCGACGATGTCGGCGATGATGCCGGGCAGCGGCAGGGTCGCCGATCCCGGCTTGGTCGGCGTCGCGCCGGGCAGCGGGGTGATCATGTGGCCGCCGGTCTCCGTCTGCCACCAGGTGTCGACGATCGGGCAGCGGGTGCCGCCGACCACTTCGTGGTACCACATCCAGGCCTCGGGGTTGATCGGCTCGCCGACCGTGCCGAGGATGCGCAGCGTCGACAGGTCGTATTTTTTCGGCTGGTCGCCGCCGGCCTTGATCAGCGAGCGGATGGCGGTCGGCGCCGTGTAGAACACGGTGACCTTGTGGTCCTGGATCATTTTCCAGAAGCGGCCGGCATCGGGGTAGGTGGGGACGCCCTCGAATACCACTTCGGTGCCGCCGCAGGCCAGCGGACCGTAGCAGACGTAGGAATGGCCGGTGACCCAGCCTACGTCGGCTGTGCACCAGAATACGTCGTCCGGCTTGTGGTCGAAGGTCCATTGCATCGTCAGGATGGTCCACAGCAGGTAGCCGCCGGTGGAGTGCTGGATACCCTTGGGCTTGCCGGTGGAGCCGGAGGTGTAGAGGATGAACAGCGGGTGCTCGG
>VFQT010000311.1_pt1 | contig 74819 bp, 76 predicted proteins | sample 3512381 | NCBI WGS metagenome assembly VFQT01 (sample SAMN10412376, study PRJNA504923) | tailings metagenome | isolation source: Relicate 2 Philex TSF3 active mining site | place: Philippines: Tuba, Benguet | collected 2017-08-29
CGCTCATGACGATGTTGATCGTCCTGTTTTTGTGGGCGGTCTGGGAATGGTCAAGCACCTCAAAATGGTTTTTTGCCATCCTTGCCGGTCTCTTTGGCGGGCTTGCCATCTTCGTCAAATTTCCAGCAGCATTCTTCGTTGTAGGTGGCGGTTTGGGTGCGGTACTCAGTCACAGGTCCATGAGAGAGGCGTTGAAGAATCCACAGATCTATGTCATGGCGTTGTTGGGCGTTCTTCCGGGCGTGGGCTATCTCATCTATGGCATCTTCGTCGCGGGCTATTTGGGTCAGCAATTCAGCGGGCGTTTCATCCCTGCTCTGTTTCTCAGCCCTTCGTATTACGTGGGCTGGTTGAACATGTTGAACCTGGTTGCAGGCGGAATGGTTTTGATGCTTGCCCTGCTCGGCATATTTTTTTATGACGAGAAAAAACGTCGCTTCCTTCTTGGACTTTGGGCTGGGTACGCCCTCTTTGGCTTTTACTTTAACTTTCACATCTCCACTCACGATTACTACTCTTTGCCATTGATTCCCATACTCGCACTATCCATCGCCCCATTAGCGGATTCACTTCTCTCCAAACTTGCTCAACTGACGCAAACAAAACTGCTGCGTTTTTCTTCTTTCCTCTTTCTTCTCATCGGACTTATTGCTTCCCTCTGGAACACCCGCAACCAGCTCAACGCCGTGGACTATCGTCCGCAAGTTGCAATGTGGGCGGAGATCCACTCCCTTACCGCTGACTACAACCTTGGCGGACTCACTCAAGACTATGGCGCACGCATGGCATATTGGGGCTGGCAGAACCTCACTTCATGGCCCTCCTACGGCGACTTGTTATATGGCAGGGAACGCGGCAGTGCTGAAAAGGATTTCGAAGAACAATGGAATGAGTTGATGCCCAAGAAAGAATTATTCCTTGTGACCGATTTCAAAGACCTTGACCTTCAACCGTTCCTCAAAGCGAAATTGAGCACATATCCCATCTTCGCTGAGGGAGAGGGGTATATCATTTACGATTTGATGAAATAGAAAGAGTGCAACGCACTCCGCTTGTAAGAAATCATACCTTTTGATCTTATTGATAAGGTTTGTTAACCTCATCCAGTTTAGCCATCACCTCATCCAAAAGGGCATCGGCAAGGTTCTTTTTCGACGTGGATAGATCGTTTAGTTCCTCGGGGTCATCCTTTACATCGAAGAGTTTCACCTGCTGCATTTCCGGAAGAAGCGAATAGCCGAAGTAATAATGGAGTTTGTAGTTATCCTTCACCATCATGACGGATGCCTGAGTAAGAGGGTCGTATTGTCCGTTCTTGTTTGCCCGTACTGTGAAAATATTGCGCGTTGATCCCGTTTCGGATCCGTAAGGTGGCAGCGGGATCCCCTCCACCCAGTCTGGAAAGGGCTGATTGGTGACGTGAGTCAACGTGGGGAGGACGTCTACTGCGCTGGTGTTTTGGTGAATGTCCATGCCAGTTTTGCGCCCCGGTTCGAAGATCATCAGTGGAACCCGAATAACCGGCTCGTAGAGCACTTCCGTGCTGTGTCCGGTGATCCCGCGTTCGTTCAACTCTCCGTGATCGGAGGTCAGGACCAGCCAGGTATCCTCCAACAACCCGGCGGATTCCAATTTATCGTATAACCTTCCGAATTCCCGATCCACATACAGGATGTACTCGTCATACTCCGCGCGTTTTGCAAGAATATCCTTTGGCGTTCTCTTCGCAAAAATATCCTTTGGCTTTTGGGGAGGCTTGAAACCGTCATTGTGAAAGTGTTTGTAGAATTCCATAGGCGGCCGGTAGGGATCATGTGGCGGAAGAAAATGGAAATAACCGACGAAAGGCTGCGGGACCTCCGTGAGGCGGTCAGCCAGGTAATCCACGGCGTTTTCCAACAGGAATATATTGTCAGAGCCAGCCGAACCTGCAGTGGGAAGCCCCAAGGGGAACGTACGCTTTAGGTCTTTGAACTTTTTTTCCTGATATTCCTTATAGAGACGCGAGAGAAACAGAGAATAGGCGTACCCCTCGTCCTCCACATTTAAATTCCTCAACCAACCGACGGATGCAATGTCATCGTCATTCCTGAACAGGATATGAAGAAATTCATCTGACCCAAGCAAAAGTTTGTCCCTGGGAATCAATCCATCAGAACGGCTTAGGAATTGATTTAGCAGGATGTTCACCCAGCCATTATGGCTGTAGGCAATGGGGTGGTAATCTTTGAATGCGCTGAATAGGTTGCGGTTCACATACTGGTCAGACACCATCCCCGCCGGTTGAAAGGCGCGGTGTGTCCAAGGTAGAACGCCGGTTAATAAGGAAGCGGTTCCCGGTGTGGTGAAGTTCCCACCTGCGTAATGATTGTGATAACGAACCGCCCTTTCTGAAAGCTTGCTTATGGTCGGTGTTGTCTCACGCGGGTAACCGTAAAGGGATATGTTGTAGGCGGAAAACGCGTCGAACACCACCACAAGCACATTCTTCTGCCCCACCTGTTTTTCATTTTTTGGCGCTGCCCATCTTATAAAGGGTTCCGCCGCGAGGCTTAAAGGCAACATTCCTGCAAGTTTGAGAAGGTCACGCCGATTTATTTTTCTATTCACCGCATGAATTATACTTGAATACTAGTATCTATTCAGCGCATTCAATCAACTACGATAATGGATTTTATATATGCAATTGTACAATGATAAATTTGAAAGAGTCTTTCGCCCCGTTCTTTTGATAGCCGCCCTTGCCATTTTTGCAGCAATTGGGGTGTATGCCTATTTAGGTTTCTTCTCTCGCTACATCGCGGACGATTACTGCGAAGCTGTACGTGTCACCAGTGTCTCCCCGTTTCAAGCTGCCTTGGATCGCTATTCGATTGGTTTATCCCGTTCAGCGAACCGCTATTCCAATCTTTTGTTCGTTGGTTTCAGCGAACTTCTCGGACCGAACAGCATCCCGATCACCATTGTGTTGATGGCGCTTTTGTGGGCAGTCGGCTTGAGTTGGCTTGTGCATGAAATACGAAAATATACCAGTACCCAATGGTCTACCGTCATCGACGTTTTTCTTGGCAGCACACTTGCCTTCATGAGTTTTTTGCAAGCGCCTAATTTATTCCAAACCGTGTACTGGCGCTCTTCCATGATGACACATTTTGCGCCGTTGGTGTTTGGGTCATTATTCTTTGCGTTCCTTGTACATCAGGCGAATCGTCCTTCAACCGAAAAAATATCCCCATTGATCTATGGATTTATTATCGTAGCGGCATTCGTTCTTGCAGGCTTTTCCGAACCGCCTGCCGCGACCTTGGTTACAGTCTTCTCTCTTCTCTTCTTTACGGTTTGGATGTGGGATAAGTCCATTCATCGTAATCGTCATCTCGCGCTGACAGGTTTCATGTTTATAGGCGTCTTTGCTGGATTCCTAACGTTGCTGTTCTCCCCCGCGGTTACGTCTGTGGCGCACGAAAAATCTCCAGATGTCGTTTTGATCCTGTTCACCTCGTTTACGTATGCGCTTCATTTCACGCGAGATGCTTTTATTCGTGTGCCACTGCCCCTCTTGATTGCTTTCTTGATTCCATTTTCTCTCGCTTGGGTATTGAAACAATCCAACATGGTCAGTGTTACAGAAACTCGCCGTCTGCCCATTCTGGTGATCATCCTGCCATTCCTGATCTGGCTTTTGATCGCCGCTAGTTTTTCGCCCAGCGTCTTTGGGCAGGGTTTTCCGGTGGAACGCATGCGCTTTCTCGCTCAAACATTGCTGATCGTGATGTTGATGTTGGAAGGCATTTTGCTGGGACTATTCCTGCCGGAATTTAAATTCAACCGTACAATTGGGGTATGGGTTGCCCTGGCTCTGTTTGCTTTCATCTCAGTCGCATATCCTTTAAGGACGGCACTCAATCTCATTCAGGTCAGTGTCCCGGAATATCGTGATCGCGCCCAACTTTGGGACCTCCGCAATGAGTTCATTCATCGTCATATTGCACAGGGCGAAACTGAACTTTTTATTCCTGGTTTTGACGGCGTTTATGGCGTTAAGGAATTAGACTCCAACCCCGCTCATTGGATCAATGACTGTGCGGCGAACTTTTATCATGTTACATCTGTCCAATCGTTTTCAACGAAAAATCTCATGGAGGCATTAAGTGAGTGACCAAACCCCTATTCTCGTCACCGGTTCGCATCGCAGCGGTACTACCTGGGTTGGCAAGATGCTCGCTGCCGATGCCAATACCGCTTACATTAGCGAACCGCTGAATGTGTTGCATCGTCCCGGTGTGTATCGTACGCCTGTGAAATACTGGTACACCTACATCACCGAAGAGAATGGCGCACAACATCTCACCGCATTCAACGAACTGCTTAATTTTCAATATCACACAGTACGCGAGGTGCTATCACTGCGCTCCTTTAAAGACTTCCTGCGTATGGGACGTGATTTCCACACATTTTTCATCGGAAGTATGCAAGGGCAGCGGATCCTCATCAAAGATCCGTTTGCAGTGTTCTCCACACCATGGTTCGAAAGGCAATTACACAGCAAGGTAGTCATCACTGTCCGTCACCCTGGTGGTTTTGTCAGTAGTCTCAAGCGCCTTGGCTGGAACTTCGACTTTGGCAATTTCCTCAACCAACCGCTCTTTATGCGTGATCATCTTGAAGGAGACCGTGCGGCAATGGAATCCATGCCAAAAGATGACATCATTGGGCAGGCCGCCTTGTTGTGGAAAATAATCTATCGCTTCGTTGCCTCGACCCGAACTGGGTACCCCCGCTTTCACATTGTGCGCCACGAAGATCTCTCCCGCGACCCGATCAGCGGTTATCAAACCTTATACCAATCTTTGGGTTTGGATTTTACCGAACGGGTCAAATACATTATTCAAAATTCCAGCAGTTCCGAGAACCCAACCAAACTGGCGAAGAATAAAACCCACTCCGTCAAACTCGATAGTCGCGCCAGCCTCGATAACTGGAAGAATATCCTTTCCCCCGAAGAAATCACTCGTATTCGAAAGATCACAGAAGGTGTATCTGAGTCCTTCTATTCGGATGAGGAATGGAAATAGCGATTGCTCATCCGCCATCCCTTGCGAAGTATCCTGCGGACGGCGGCGAGATATCGCCTTGAGCTATCTGAATGAAACCAGCTGCCCTGCCTCTCGTCTCTATTATTACCCCGTCGTTTAATCAGGCAACCTATCTCGAAGCGACGATTAAATCTGTACTTGAACAGAGTTATCCGCACATCGAATACATCATCATGGATGGTGGTTCGACCGATGGCAGTGTGGATGTGATCAAAAAATATGAGGGACGAATTGCTGCATGGGTCAGCGAACAGGACAAAGGTCAGACCGATGCGATCAACAAGGGCTTCAATCGCGCCAAAGGCGATATCCTTGCATGGATCAACTCAGACGATACCTACGCCAATCCTAATGCTGTTGCCGATGCGGTCAACTTTCTCGTCGCACAGCCCGTAGTAGCCATGGTCTACGCCGATTGCAACTTCATCGATGAACAGGGAAAAATCATCGGCAAATTCGCCTCACGCCAAACTGATTACGCCAAACTCCGTACAGGCTATGTCCACATCCCGCAGCAGACGATGTTCTTCCGCGCCAAATATTGGAAGGAACTCGGCCCGCTCGACCCATCCTTCTATTTCGCAATGGATTATGACTTGTGGGTGCGCATCGCCAAACACGCGCCGATCCACTACCTGCCCGGCAAGACCTGGGCAAACTTTCGCATTCACACCTCAAGCAAGACCAATGTCAACGACGAACGCGGTTGGAAGGAAATGCTGCGTGTCCACTATCGTGATGGCGGCTCCTTCTTTTCCCCGATTGTGGCAAAATACTACCTGCGCAAAGTCATCGGTCCGCTCTGGAAATGGCGGATCAAAAAATCATAAATCGACAATCGTAAACCTGTACTGAGTGTATCGAAGTATCCAAATGAATTTTCTTTTCACTTCTCCCTCCCTCGACAACCTCGTCCGCCTGCTTAAAGCCTGGCGTTTTTGGGTGCTGGGTGCCATCATCGGCTCAGCCATTGGCGCAGCATTTTATTACATTGCTCCGCCGCCATATCGCGCCAAAGCCACCGTCAATGTGGACTTCAATTTTGAAGAAGCCTTCCCAACCAACACAGACCGCCAGGACTTTTATTATCTCGAACGTGAGTCTCGTAAGATGGTGGAACTTGCCTGGTCAGACGATGTTCTGAACGCATTGAATGTTCCAATAGAAGAACTGCGTGAAAGGAAGTTGACACTCTCTCAACCTGCCGAAGCGGGTTGGCATTTCTATGCCGATGATAAAGACCCGCAAAAGGCAGAAGAACTGGCATCAGCATGGGCGAATGCCTTTGCTGAAAAAGCTCAAACTGAAATTCAAACAGGCAATCTGAATGAATTTATCAAACTCGAAGTGACTCAAACTGCGAACCTGCCAAAAGAACGCAGCCTTCCATTGAGCAATTATCTACTCGCTGGCGCAAGCGGATTTTTACTGCTTTCGGTCTTCTTTGTTCTTTTCCTCAAATCGAAATGAAACCCTTTGTGAACTTGCCCCGCACGCTTTGGGCGCTTGCTATGCTTACCTTGCCCGTCACCAGCTTTCGTTGGTTTCCTGGGTTGGGTGAAAGTACGCTCGTCCGCCCGCTGGCGTTATATCCATTGGCATTGCTGTTGCCGTTGCTTCTTGTTCTCGCGTGGCGTAAAAAAATTCAACTCACATGGGCAGGTGCGTTTGTTGCGCTTGGCGTATTCGTATTGTTCGCGCTATTCGCCTCCAGTATTGGTTCGCTCATCAATCCCATCCCTCTGCGCGGACAAGTCTACGATGGTCGCGCAATCCGTGCCCTGGTGACTCTTATCATCGGTATTGCCTTTTTCGTCAGCGCCGTGTGGATGAACAAAGACGAAGAAGATTTGCGTTTCACGGTTCAATGGATATTTGCAGGCTTGTGCCTTAACATCGCTTGGAGCGGCTTGCAAGCTGTCACCTTCTACACCGGCTTGCTCGAAAAAGAAATGGTCACCCATTGGCAACTCGCCTTTTCGATGCGTGAACTCGTCCGCACGAATCGTATCTCGGGTCTGGCATATGAACCGGCGTGGCTTGCTGGTCAGATCGCGACGACGTTCTTCCCATTTCTCTTTGCTGCTGTTTTGACGAAATACCGCCTCACACGCCTATTGTGGTTGGAGCCTGCGCTGCTGGTCTTAACTACATTGGTGCTTTTGGCTACCTATTCTCGCGGCGGATTGCTCATCGTCGTTGGCACCTCAGGCTTGATGATGCTGCTCTTTGGGCGTGACATTCTTAAAGGCATGTGGACTTGGTTCATCGGCGGTTTCAAAGAACGACGGTTCATGTCTTTCATCTTTCGCCTTTCGATCATCATTGCATTCGTTGGAATCATCGTTGGCGCATTTGTTTTCTTGAGCCAGAAGAATTACTTCCGCCGTCTGTGGGAGATCAACGCTGATAGTTTGAGCGAATACATTGTAGATATCAACGCCGGGGCGCGCGGAGCGTACTCGGTTGGGGCGTTGGGAGCGTTTTCAGAATACCCGCTGACAGGCGTCGGCTTGGGAGGAAGCGGGTTCTACATCTATCAGAATCTGCCCGATTGGGCGCTGACCACCGTCCCTGAAATTGCGAAGCAGTTGAATCCATCCAACCGTTTGTATCCGAACCCGAAGAACTTATATGTGCGTTTGCTGGCGGAAACGGGGTTGTTCGGCTTTGTGTTATTTATTGCATTTCTTTTCAATGCTTTGGGTGAAACACTTTCGCTTTTCAAACGCAACGAACCTTGGGCACGCTTTGCCGTGGTGGCGGGTGTATTTGCGTGGGTGGCTATCGCCCTGTATAATTTCACCCAGGATTCGCTTACCACCCCGAACATCTGGATCGTGCCGGGGATTCTGGTGGGGCTTGCTACACATCAATTGAACAAGGAAGTTTCATGATCGTTCTTTCTGTTGGGATGCCGCGCGCTGGGTCGGGCTGGCACTATAACCTCATTCACGACCTGATGAAAACGACGGGATGTGCCGATGCGCACGACATCCGTGAAAAATATAGACTGCAAAAAATCCTCACCGAAGTGAATTGCAATATTGGTGTACTTTCGACGCGGCGATTGGCAATGGTGACCATCCCAGCTTTGCTGGGCAATACCTTTGTCATCAAAGCACACGCAGGACCTTCATCGGCATCTCGTTTGTTGGCTTCAATGGGTATTCTGCGCATTACTTATATCTACCGTGACCCGCGTGATGCGATGCTCTCTGCCTTTGATTATGGTCAGCGAGCACTTGCCAAGGGACGTCCCAATGCTTTCTCGCATCTTTCCAGCTTTGAGAAGAGCGTGGACTTTATGATGGAGTACGTCCATATATGGGAGCGTTGGATGGGCGAGAAGAATGTGCTTATTGCCCGTTATGAAGACCTGCTCACGAACTATGACGTTGAATCCGCCAAACTGGTGGATCATCTCAAATTAGATGCGAATAAACCCGAGGTTCGCGCGGTGATCGAGCAATATCGTCCCGGCGCAAATGATGGGCAGCAGGGTCTGCATTTCTACAAAGGCAAGATCGGTCGTTTTCGCGATGCCTATACAAGTGATCAACAAATGGTTTTACTTGAGAAGTTGAGCCCATATTTAGATCGCATGGGCTATGAAAAGTAATTTATGCCTTATTTGGGCATAGGTGTAATCTGACTGTAACGTCGGGGATGTTGTCGAAACATCCCTTTTTCGTTATCATTGGCAGGCGATGATGAAACGTTTTGAAACCCCCTACATGGCAGATTGGTTTGCCATATCGTTGCGATGGGTCATGCTGGTGGGGCTGATCGTTTCGCTGGGACTTGGTCGAAAATTAGACGCAAGTGCCACCTGGCCCTTGTGGATCTTGATTGTTTGGAACTTGGGGATGACCGCCCTGGCGGGGTTGAACATCCGTATTCGATTTCACCGTCGCCTCAATATTGTTGTAGACATGGTTCTAACGGGGGCTTTTTTCTGGGTACAGGGCGGTATTCGCGGACCCGCATTTTGGGCAGGATTGCTGCCTATTCTGACTAGCTCTATTTATTTTGAATTTGTGGGCGCGGTCATTACTGCGATTTTGTTTTCAGGGTTTGTGATCTATACAGGCATGCAGATAGGGGATCGTACCCTTGGTTTTGTCATTGCAAGTATCTTGAGTGTATTGGGGGCATTGTTTGGCTTCCTTGGTCGCAGACTTACCGATCATATGAGAAAGAACCGTGCCCTGTGGATCGATGCCGAAGAGAAAAAACGTGCAATTCAAAATGAACGTATGCGCGCGATCTACGAATTGACCTCCACGCTTTCTTCCACGTTGAGTTACCGCCGTGTGCTTGACTCCGCGTTGGATATGAGCGCTGCTGCTCTTAACCCCAACCTTGAACCTGAACAGACCACCAGTGACCCGCTTGTGGGCGCTGTGATGTTATTCAATGCGGGTAAGTTGCGCATTGGTTCGGCACGCCGCTTTACGAATGCTGATTTGCGCATCACCTTCGACGGTTCGGAAGGTATCCTGAAAAAGGTACTCGATGAAGGCGAACCAACCAAATTTAAAGATATTGGCTATGACCAGGAATTAGGACGTGTTGTGGCGCTTCGCAATTGCACAAGCGGTTATATCTTCCCGTTGCGTAGCGGCTTCAACGTTTATGGTGTGCTTATTTTTGCCCATCCTGAACCCGATTATTTCACCACTGAACGTACCAACCTGCTGGATATCATCGGTCGTCAGGCGGTGATCGCCATTCAGAATGCCCGTCTCTATCAGGACTTGGTGGAGGAAAAAGAACGTCTCGCGGATGTGTACGAAGAGGCGCGTAAAAAACTGGCGCGTGATCTGCACGATGGACCCACCCAGTCTGTGGCGGCAATGGCGATGCGTTTGAATATTTCCCGCCGCATGCTGGCAAAAGACCCCAAAATGGCGAATGAAGAACTCGTCAAATTGGAGGAACTCGCTCACCGCACTACTAAAGAGATCCGTCATATGCTCTTTACCCTGCGTCCACTCATCCTTGAATCGCAGGGCTTGGGTGCTGCCATTCAATCCATGGCAGACAAGATGATGGAGACGTTCTCCCAGCGGGTGGTGGTCGAGATCGATAACCGTGCGGTTGAGCAATTGGAAATGGGCAAGCAGGGCGTCATTTTTTACATCATCGAAGAAGCGGTCAACAATGCCCGTAAACATGCAGCTGCCGAAGCCATCACAGTCCGGTTGCGCCAAATGGATATGGGGCTTTTGCTCCTTGAGATCCAGGATAATGGCGCAGGCTTCGATGTAAAGGCTATTGCACAAAATTACGATAAACGTTCCAGCAGCAGTTTGGGCATGGTCAATTTGCGTGAGCGTGCCGAGTTGGTGAATGGTCTGCTCAACATTGAGTCCACGCCGGGCAAGGGCACGAACGTGCAGGTCTATATTCCGCTCACTGAAGAAGCAGCCGATCGTTTGCATCACGCTCGCAGATCTGCATAAAACATGCCATTCGCGCACGGCATTCACTACTCGTTTCAACAACCCAAGGAAGCAAATCCCAGCCGCCCGCCGTTGATCCTCATTCACGGTGCAGGCGGCAGTTTTTTATCCTTTCACCCATACTTGCGGCGCTTGCAAGGCGAAACCATCTATGCGCCCGATCTGCCCGGTCACAGTAAGTCTGAAGGTGAAGGCAGGCGTACTATTGAAGAGTACGCAGATGATATTGCCCGTTTTATGAATGACCTTCACATTGAGGCAGCGATCATCGTTGGGCTTTCGATGGGAAGTGGCATTGCGTTGACACTTGCCTTGAAACACCCGCATATAGTTAAGGCATTGGCTGTGATGGGCGGCGGCGCGAAACTGCGAGTGGCACAGTCTACACTTGACCATGTGGGTGACCCTGAAACATTCGAAACCACTGTTGAGACCATCAACCGCGCTTGCTTCAGTTCTCATACCTCTGAAGAACTTGTTGCCCTCTCGAAAAAGAGCATGTTGAGTACGGGTCCATCCATTTTGCTGGGCGATTATCTTGCTTGCAATCAATTCGATGTCACCATGCAACTGGATCGAATTCAAATTCCCACTCTCATCCTTTGCGGCACGGAGGACGTTATGACCCCTCCAAAACATTCGCAATATTTGAACGACCATCTTCCCAACGCTCAACTTCATATTCTGGAACAAACTGGACACATGTTGACGCTTGAGCAGCCGGAAATGGTTGCAAAGTTATTAAAGCAATTTTTGGATGAACTTCCGCCTCTTTCCTAGCCGATCATTGATTCTATCCATTTGGTTTTTATTATGCTCAAACAAAAAGGTCACGCTGGAAGCGTGACCTGCATTTTTATTCCGAGAATATTCTTTTCAAAATAGGCATTGCGGCGATCACCGCCCTTGCCCGGTGACTGAGTTTATTTTTCTCTTCCATTTCAAGTTCAGCCATTGTCTTACCCAGTTCGGGCATTAAGAAGATGGGGTCATATCCAAACCCGCCGGTACCGCGTTCTTCAGGGATGATCTCACCGAAGCAATTGCCTTCAGCAAATTCAATCTCGCCATTGGGTCTGGCAACGGCGATCGTGGCATGAAAGTGCGCTTTCCAGGGGCGCGGCTTGTCTTTGAGATTTTCCAGCAGAAAATCACGGCGGTCTTTGTCTTTGGCGCCGGGCTTGGGTGAATATCGCGCGGAATATAAACCTGGCGCGCCATTGAGCGCTTCCACTTCAAGACCGGAATCATCGGCGAGAGCGATCATTCCGCTGGCTTGGGCGAAGGCGATGGCTTTCTTCCCGGCATTTTCCTGGTAGTTGGAACCATCTTCTTCCACTTCAAGCTGTAGGTCGATCTGTGCCGGGGTGACAAATTCAATGCCGGAACCTGTTAACAATTCTTGAAGCTCGAGCACCTTACCTTGGTTATTTGTAGCAATAAGAAGTTTATTCATGAAGTTCCTGTGTCGTTGATGGTTTTAATCGCCCATGTAGCATGAGATTGCACAAGAGGCTCTTCATCTTGTGCAGCTTGTTCAAGAAGGGAAATATCTTTTTTGTTTTTTTGATTTCCGACCGCAACGGCAATGTTGCGCAAATATCCACGCCGTTTGGTGCGTTTGATGGGGGAACGTTTGAAGCGTTGATTAAACTCTGAAGATGTCAGAAGCAGGTCTGAGGTCCGCACGGGAAGCGGAATGGATGGCTTGAGGGCAGGGTCCGCTGGCGGGGAGAATCGGTTCCACGGGCAGACTTGTTGACAGATGTCGCATCCAAAGACCCAGTTCTGCATAAGTGGGCGCAAATCTTCGGGAATACCCCCTTTGTTTTCGATGGTTAGGAAGGAGATGCAGCGACGCGCGTCGAGTGTGCGGTTGGGAAGGATGCATTGCGTGGGGCAGGCGTCGAGACAGCGGGTGCATGTGCCGCAATGATCTGTTTGGAAGGGTTCATCGGGCTCGAGTTCGATGCCAAGCAGAATTTCTGCAAGCAGGAATGTGGAGCCTTTTTCCGGATGGATGAGCATGGAGTTCTTGCCGATCCATCCGAGCCCGGCGCGTTGTGCCAATTCACGCTCAAGAATGGGACCTGTGTCTGTGTAATAGCGATTTGGAATTGGATGCCCAACTTGCTCTTCGATGAATTGCACAAGTTCTTGCAAATGCGGCGGAATGACATCATGATAGTCATCACCGAGAGCGTAAGCGGCAATCCTTAGTTCTGAACTATCCTTTGAGATCGGGGAATAAGGCAGTGCCAAAACCAGAATGGATTTACATTCGGGTAGGATCAATTTCGGGTCGGCGCGGCGGGTGTGGTTTCGGTCTGAGGCGAGGTAATCCATGCTGGCGTGATGACCTGCATCCAGCCATTCTTGAAAAATATTGTAATGCGCAGGTGCTTCACAAGAAGTAACGCCAGCCAGGATGAATCCCAGCTGGCGCGCTCTGTCTTTTATCGCTTGCTTGAGTACAGAAGAATTATTGGACAACGATCTTCACGATGAGGATGAAATCTTTCTTGCCAAAGGGAATACCTTTGGAGTTCACCATTTGCCAGTAGCCGGTATATTCACCTGCTGTAGATGGCGCCTTGAATTGAACAGAGACATCCACTTCTTCTCCGGGAGCAACCAATGCAGCAAGCGGAACAGGTTGTGCGCTCATCCGTTCATTGGGTGGCGAACTGTAAGAGAAAATGGCTTTATAGCTTGTGTCCCATGTACAGATGCCGGTGTTCTTGATCTTCCAGGTTTTGACGAATTCCTGACCGGGGGTCATGGGGGTTCCATCGGGAATGGTCACATCGAGTGTGGCGATTTCGAAAGAATAATCGTCGCACAGGGCATCGGGAGTGAGCGCTGCCTGTGTGGGGTCAAGGGTGTTGAGCACAGCGGGGGTTTCTGTAGGCGGAAGGAACTGCTGGGTAGCGGTCTCAGTGGGTAATGGTTGTGTGGTTGGGGTGAAGACCGCGGCAGTCAGTGTGAACTCAGAAACTACCGTGCTTGCCGCTGAAGTACGGATGGCGTTCACATCAGGTGTCGGTTCGATCGGCACGGCAGGTGCACAAGCTGAGAGCACAAGTGCCAGGAGAAGGATTGCAAATGTTTTTTTCATGGTTCCCTGCTTTCTATTCCCGAACAGAGATAACCTTGACCCACACTAATGAGCCAAAGTATTGGCCAGAGTCATCTTTGATCTTGTAATACCAGGTGTATTCACCTGGGTCTTTGGGTACTCTCAATGTGACCTTAAACCCTCTGGTTTCACCCGGTTTGGTGAAAGGGCCAGCTTTCGGAATGATGTAATCTTTGGGTACGGTGTACAGAGGCGCAGTGGAAAATTCCTGAATGAAGGCAAATTGATACCCTTCATCCCATGTGCAGGTACCTGTATTAATGAATTCCCAGATCTTGTCGAATTCGATATTGGCGCTCATCGTCTTGCCATCATATGGCTGAGATTCGCTGACGAGGTAACCATCATTACAACCATTCTTGGTTGTGGTAGTGCTATACACACCTACTGTGGCTGTAAAAGACAATCCGCCAGATTGAGGTGTCAACCCAGGTTGCTGAGTATTGAAATTGAAAGGTGTGTTCGTAGGGATTCCGAACGCACTGGATGTTGGGATCGCAGGCAGGGTATTTGTGGGGGCTGCAGTGTTCGTTGGCAAAGGAGTGGGTGGAACAGCTGCTGCCGTGAGTGTGGCTTGTTCTGCAACTTGGGTAAGCACCTGCCCAAACGCCTGAGTTTGGATCGCGCCAGTATCCTGTGTGGGCGGCGGGGTTGCCCCGAGATTACATGAGCTAATGAGCATAGCTGCGAGGGCGGAACCCATCAGCCAGCGAAACTTGCGAAAATTCATGGTGGAACCTCCAAAAATGGTTAACTTTATTATAACGCAACCAAGAGAGGGTTTTTAAGTGACTGATGTGACAAGGTGCAAAATCCACAGAGATGAAATTTCATCTCTGTGGATTTTCTTCAGTGTTTACAGCTGAAATATCATGGGGTGGGCGTGCTAGTGGGCGTTTCTGTTGAGGTAGCCGTAAACGTTGGTGTAGAGGTTGGTGTGAATGTTGGAGTAAACGTCACAGTCGGAGTAAAAGTGGTTGTTGGTGTGAATGTGTTCGTTGCTGTTGGCGCAACTCCCTGACGAACAATATGAGGGTTCAGCCAAATCGCAAGGTCCTGGTTATTGCCGCCATTTGCGCTGACAACCAGAATGAACTTCAGGGTTTGCCCGGCAAGGCTGCTGAGATCGAGGTCAACAGGATAATATTTACCTTCATACACTTCAGCCCAACTGGCATATGTTTTTACTACACCATTATTCAAATAATCAAGACGGAATACCACATTGCAATTTGTTGCATCGCGCTGGCAATTAACAAGAGTGCGGAAACGGTCACCAGACTGTACTGTGAACGCAGGGAATTGTCCACTGATGAATCCGTTGTTCTTATCCTGTGGCACTGTTAGTAAGCCGGGCTCATCCTCTGTAGCACCGTTTTCCATAACAGGTGTATTCAAACGAATGACATACCCGTTCCCATCTCCATTCGAACCAGGACATGATAATGCGTTGGATCCATTGGTCCAGCTTGCCTGACAGAAATTATCTGCAAAGTTATAGGCAACGAACGACGGACCTGTCACACGAATATCCACCCAAAACGAAGTGTCTGCTTGTGCGCCAATTCCAAATAATGCACCCGCTGCATTCCGCACTTTCCAATACCCTCTGTAGCCGCCATCTTTGCCAGGCGAGACCATCGTCACTGGAATTTCAATATACTGTCCAGGTGCTACACTGCCTGGCATGGGAATAGAGGCAGGTGCCCCCATTCCATCTCCGCCTGTAAATACGATGGCATACGATGTTGACCAGGTACATGTTCCAACATTTCGGATGCGCCAGATTTTGACAAAGGTGGTGTTGCGTGGCACGAGGCTGCCGTCTGGGTAGGTGATATCGGCGAGGAATTGCGCCGCATCACACCTCGACGTTTGGGCTGGTTGCAGCGTCACAGGCGGATTCGTCGCTGTGGGCGAGCCTGCCAAGGTCACTGTCGGCTGGGGTAAGCCTGGGGTTGAGGTGCCCGCTGCTGCCTGAGTTAGAGCCGAGGCGGTGTAGAGTCCATTTAGAGTGGCGAACGGGTCTGGGGTGCCAGAGTTTGACGGTAAATTACAGGCAAGTTGAACAACCAACAAGACGATGATCAAAATGAATAATGGTGAAAATTTTCGAGACATGCTTCCTCCATTCTTTTTCAATCATTAAAGACGATCAACCTGTCCATCAAGTTCCCAATAAAAAGAAGCCGGTAAAGCACCGGCTTCTTTGGAAGAACTATCTTATGGGCAGTAGAAATCGAATTTGACTATTGGATATTCCCTGTAGAAGGGCTGGGTAATCACAAGTTGCATCCAGCGGTTGCTGTTTTGAGATGCGGCTCGTCCCAGTTTCCATATATGATCTGAATTCGTATATTTGCCAGCTTCTTTCATTTCCACTGCCGTGCTATTGCCGCTATTACCATCTTGTTGACGGATCGTGTATCTGAACTTTAGTGGACCGTTGGTTACGATGGTGACATTCGCAGTGTAGACCATATTCGCCGGGGCACAACCGGAAGGTGGGTCGCGGGTGATGACCAAATTGGCATCAACAATGTCGTAGGCGATGGCAGTGGTGGTTGTGAGATTGGCAACTTCGATCTCTGTATAAAAGGCGGATTGATATACCCCAACACCATAAGGGATGTTATCTGGGGTTTGTAATTTCCATTCTGAACGATAGTAACCGGGTGTGGATGGGGCGGTTAATACCAGAGAGACCGGAATAGTTTGCCCTGGGGCTGTGACTTGCGGAAGTTGGTAGTAATACCCACCACCAAGAATATCGCCAGACCAGAATACGATCTTGTAGGTGGTATCCCACACACAAGTGCTTTCGTTCTTGATGTACCAGGTCTTGATGAATTCTTCACCGGGTTTGAATATCTTGCCATCTACTATGGTTTCATCTTGCAGGCTGGCTTTGGCACATTCGACTTTCCCAGTGGAGGCGCCAGTCGTGGGGGATACAAGCGCAATGGGAGTGCCAAGTGTGGGTGAGGCAAAAGGAGTTTTGGAAGGAAACAGTGTTGCGGCTGGGGTTTCAGTGATGACGATTGGAGTTTGAGCAGCAACAGTTTCAGCCACAGAGGTTTGAATAATAGCCTCGGGATTTTCAGAGTTTCCACCACAGGCAGTGACCAACAACGCTGTGATGAAAATTAGTGTCAGAAGATTGTGGGTTTTGTTCTTGAACATTTTTTTCCTTTCAATTACAGAAAATTATTATACTGTTAAATGACAACGCCCGTGAAAACGGGCGTTGTGGATTAATGGTTTATTATTTTTATGGGCAGGTGAAGGTTGCTCTTCCAAATTGCTGATTGTTAGGCTGGTCCACGTACATATCTGTCCAGAGAGAACCAGGGTTGACCCCAAAAAAGCGATCATACTCCACAACTTTTGTACCTGCTGCAGGAAACACTAAATCTGCTAAAGATGTAGATGAACCATCTTGAGAAACAAACTTGTATTTTACAGTTCCTGCTGCATTGGTAGTCACACTGACTTTAACATGAAAGTTCGGGCAGGCGCCAGTTACTTCAAACACTACACTTGTAACAGCAAAGGCAGGCGCACTTGTATTGGTGGCAGTGGCGGGCGCTTGCACTTTGATATCCACATAGAATGCTCTGCCTTGGTACCCATTCAGCATGGGAACAAGTACATTACTGTTCGAGACGATACGCCAGTACCCGCGATAATTCCCGGCAGTGGCAGGAGCTGTGAGGTTGATCTCGATATCGATTTCTTGTCCGGGGTTGACCACACCCAATGGTTTGGAGGCAGGTCCGCCCATGGAGTCGCCGGTGTCGAAAACAACAGAATAGCCATTCCATGCACATTCACCCGTGTTACGAACACGCCATTTCTTGGTGAAGGATTGTCCTGGGGTCATGATGGTGCCATCTGGTATGGTCACATCCGTGACAAATAGTGCCTGTGGACAGGTGGGAGTTGCTGTTGGGGCTGGGGTGTTTGTATTGGTGGGGAGCGGCGTAAAGGTCAGTGTTGCCGGTGCGCTGTTAGCCAGGGTAGGGGTGGCAGTGGTTTTTAGTAACGCCTCTACAGTTTGGGCAGCATAGGTTGCTGCTGCACCTTGAGGGTTATTCGAAGGCAGGTTACATGCGCCCAACAATAATGCACAGGCGATGAATAAATGAAACAGGCGTGTGATTTTTCTCATTGCTTCTCCTCTTTGTTTGCAAAAATATTTTACCGCAAGATGGTCTTGGAACTATCGGTCTTATTTCCTAATACAAAAAACAGGAGTTCCTACTCCTGTTTTTGTTTAAAGCTAAGGGAAGAAAGATGTGTTACTTCTCGTAAGGCTGACCGTCTGCGGCGGGTGGAATGGCGCGTCCGACAACACCGGTCAGGATGATCATGGTCACAATATAGGGAGCCATGAGCAGGAACTCTGAAGGGATCGGAATGCGCAGGATCTGTAATTTGACCTGCAAGGAGTCTGCAAAACCGAAGATCAGTGATGAGGTGTACGCGCCGATCGGGTTCCAGTTGCCGAAGATCATGGCAGCAAGCCCGATGAAGCCCTTGCCTGCGGTCATGGCTTCGTCGAAGCGACCTACAGAACCAAGTGTGAAGTATGCGCCTCCAAGACCTGCGATCATACCGCCAGCAATGACGTTGACATAACGAGTCAGATATACATTGATGCCCAATGTATCTGCAGCTTTGGGATGTTCACCAACCGCACGGGTGCGCAAACCCCAAGGGGTATAGTACAACACAACGTGCATAACAAAGACCAGAATGATCGCCAAGTAGATGACCAGGTTATTTTCGAAGAGGACTGGTCCCAGCACGGGGATCTTGGCAAGTAATGGGATGGAAATAATAGGAAAGGTGCCGGAGTTGTTCAGAACATCGCCTGCGCTTTGCATGAAACGCGAGCTGATAAAGGCTGTCGTGCCTGCGCCAAAAATGTTGATGGCGACACTGCTGACGGTTTGATCCACTTTGAAGCGGATGACCAGATAGGCATGCAGGGCAGCGACCAATCCGCCAATGAGGATGGCGGCAAATAAGCCGACATACAAACTTTTCGTCACAGTAGCTGTAATGACGGCAACCTGTGCTGCCATAAGCATAATGCCTTCGATGCCGATGTTGATGACTGCCGAGCGTTCACTGATCACACCGCACAACGCTGCCAGGGCAATTGGGGTGGCTCGCACAAGCGAACTGCTCAACATACCTGTCAGATTGAAAGATTTATCCTGTGCTGCCCACATCAAGAAGGACATGACGAAGGTGATCGCAATGATGCCGATCAGCCATCCGGTCGAGCGTACGCCGCGAGCCAGTTGATACGCTCCAACAAAAACAGCAATGAGCACCATTGCATAGATGGCGGGCAATGTAGGAATAATAAGGTCTGGGATCTTGATCGCCTGCGACCCTGAAAGGTTCATGCCAAAAGTAGCAACAGAACCTGCTTGTGTATTCAAGCCAAATACAAGGTAAATGAACAGACCCACAACAAGCAGCGCAAGCCCGTATGAAATACGTCTGCGTCTTTCGGTTGCTGAACTGATTTCGAGATTGGTGTTTTTCATGCAAGCCTCGTTTATTTGCCCCAGCCGCGGGTCAGAACAGTTTCTTCTTTTTTGACAACACGGATGCGATACAGCCAGCGGATGATATCTGGTGCCGCAATGAACACGATCACCATGCCCTGGATGATGGAAATGATATCGATCGGGATCCTAGCCATCGATTGCATATCCGTTGCACCGCTGCGGAGGAAGCCGAACAGGAGTGCCGAAAGGACAACACCTGCGGGGTGGCTGCGACCAAGTAGAGCGAGTGCGATCGCATCGAACCCATACCCGGCTGAAAAGCCCTGACCCACCCAATGGTCCACGCCGAGAACTTGAGCTGTTCCAGCCAAGCCAGCCAAACCGCCAGCCAGGAACATGACCAACACGAAGTTGCGGACGATGTTCATGCCTGCATATTTGGCAGCGTCGGGGTTTGCACCAACGGAACGGATCTCAAAGCCAAGAGTGGTCTTGAACAGGAACCAGTAGAGGAGATACGCTGCCAGCAGGGCAAGGAAGAATCCGAGGTTGAACCGCAATGGTTCGGGAAAGAAGCGCGGCAGTTCTGCCGAAGCTTCCACATTCGGGGTTACCGGGCGGAAGCCAGAAGCCTTCATCGGTCCATTCAAAAGCCAGTCGCTCAACTTGAAAGCGATCCAGTTCATCATGATGGTATTGACCACCTCATGGGCGCCAAAGCGAGCTTTGAGATAACCTGGAATGGCTCCCCAAATGGCTCCACCCAAGGCACCTCCCAAGATGGCAAGCGGCAGGTGGACGATCATCGGCAAGCCTTTGAGGCTGTAGCCGACAAAAGCAGAGCATAAAGCGCCAATGAAGAATTGGCCTTCAGCACCAATGTTGAAAAGACCGCAGCGGAAACCCAGTGCCACAGACAAGCCTGCAAAAATATATGGAGTTGCCGTTACAAGGCTTTCTGTGAAGGGGTAGATGGCGGTCAGCAATTCTTTGGAGTTACCGGTTGAGAAAAAGATCTGAATACCTTCGATGAAGTCAGCGGGTGTACCGAAGGAACCGGCAAAGAGTGCGCCATAAGCAACCAATGGATTTTCACCACTGGCAACGATCACGATCGCGCCAACGATCAACCCTGTTATCACGGCAAGAATGGGGATCAATAATTCCTGCCAAAGCGCGTTGCGTTTGTTTTCTTTTTTCCCAGCATCCTGGGCGGGAGTGGCTGTAGTACTCACAGGTACAACTCCTAATTCTTATTCGGGGTATCGGAGGGATGAACACCCGCCATCAGCAAACCAAGTTGTTCCTTGGTCGCTGTATTCGCATCAAGGATCGCCATGATCTGACCCTTGTACATCACAGCAATGCGGTCAGAGAGGGCAAGGATCTCATCCAATTCGGAGGAGACCAACAGAACGCCTGTGCCTTCATCGCGTTTCTTGATGATCTGCGAGTGGATGTATTCGATGGAGCCAACATCCAGACCACGGGTCGGTTGCGAGGCGATCAGCAATTCAATGGGACGTGAGAACTCACGAGCCACGATCACTTTTTGCTGGTTACCGCCAGAGAGTGTCCCTGCATTGACGTAAATGTTTGGCGTACGCACATCGTATTGCTTGACCAGTTCTTCTGCATTGCTGAAGATGAGCTTGGGCTGCAAGGAAATCCCTTTCGCAAAAGGCTCCTTGTAGTAGGTGCACAGCATCATATTATCGTGAATGGGGAAGGAGAGGATCAAGCCATGACGTTGACGGTCTTCAGGAATATGTGCCACGCCGCGTTCGAGAATATTGCGTGGTGTAGTGTGGTGAATGGGCTCACCCAACAAATGGATCGTGCCTGTATCCAACGGCAAGAGACCTGTAAGCGCATACACCAATTCGGTCTGACCATTACCCTGAACACCTGCAACACCCAGCACTTCACCTTTGCGCACATCGAATGAAACACCTTGAACGGTCATGTGTCCGCGTTCATCACGGACAAAGAGGTTTTCTATAACAATGACCGGCTCGCCGGGTTTGGCGCTCTGTTTCTGGACAATCAGATTTACATCACGTCCCACCATCATCGTAGCGAGGATCTCCGAAGTGGCTTCCTTCGGGTCGATGGAGCCGACGACAGTTCCGAGTCGCAGAACGGTAATATCATCTGCCACTGCCAGAACTTCCTTCAACTTGTGTGTAATGAAGATGATGGATTTTCCAGCTTTGATCAACGTATCGATGATCTTGAACAGACCTTCCACTTCCTGAGGAGTGAGCACAGCGGTCGGTTCATCCAAAATGAGAATGTCAGCATGACGGTAGAGGACTTTGATGATCTCCACCCGCTGCTGAATACCCACAGGCAGGTCTTTGATGTAGGCGTTGGGGTCTACTTCCAAACCATATTCATCCGAGATCTCACGAATGCGGTTGGCAACCTTATCCTTATCTAAAAAGATACCGTTCTTTGTGGGTTCAATACCGAGCATCACATTTTCTGTCACGGTCATTACAGGTACAAGCATAAAATGCTGGTGTACCATACCGATCCCTTGTGCGATTGCGTCATTCGGTCCGTGGATTTCCACCTCTTTGCCGCGGACAATGATCTGCCCTTCATCAGGTTTATACAACCCATAAAGGATGTTCATCAACGTGCTTTTGCCTGCGCCATTCTCACCCAAAAGGGCGAGGATCTTGCCCTCCCGCAGGGTAATGCTTATTTTGTCGTTTGCAAGAACGCCGGGAAAACGTTTGGTAATACCGCGCAGTTCCAAAACATTGGTCATGCCATACCCTCCACTATCATAGCTTCGATAGATCCATAAGGTTCTTTTTGCACGCCTCAATTATAAAGGATGGTGCATGGAAAATGTATGACAAATTGAAAAAACCTTATAGATCTAAAGTCAGACAGAGAAAACAAAAAGCCGGGGGAGGGAAACCCCTCCTCCGGCTTTGTAGTGCAATCGAGCGGAATTACTTCGTGGCGATGGAGCCGTCGATGATGCCCTGTTTGACAGCATCGAGCTGGGACTTGAGGTCGTCAGAAGCGCCAGCGACATCAGAGATGCCTACGCCGCCATTGGCAACGGTGCCGACATAAACGCCACCCTTGAAGGTGCCGTCAACTTCAGACTTGATCGCATCGTACACAGCAACGTTCATGTTCTTGAGAACGCTGGTGAGGATGATGTCCTTGTATTCGGGGGAGGAAACGGTCCAGTCAGTGTCCACGCCGATGATCTTGCAGGCGCTGGATTCCTGGCAGTACGCAGCGGAGCCGAGACCAACAGGTCCAGCCACAGGCATGATGATGTCAGCGCCTTCTTGAACGAAGGATTCAGCGAAGGAGCGTCCGTCATCGAGGGAGTCGAAGTTACCGGTGAAGGAACCATCGTTAGCTTCGGTATTCCAGCCGAGAACTTCCACAGCGGTGCCGTTCTGTTCGTTGTAGTACTGAACACCCTTTTCGTAACCGATCATGAAAGCAACAACCGGAGGAATGTTGATACCACCGAAGGTGGCAACTTTACCGGTCTGGGTGGAGCCAGCGGCAGCGTAACCAGCGAGGAAGCCAGCCTGGTCGATCTGGAAGGTCAGACCGAGAACGTTGGGCAGTTCGGTGGTGGAACCACAGGTCTTGCCTTCTTCGGAAGGATCACCGAAGCAGTCAGGATAGGAGTAGTCCACGATCGCGAAGTGGGTGTCGGGGTTCGCCTTGGCAGCGGTCGCGGTGTCAACACCGAGCAAGAAACCAACGGTAACGATCAGGTTGGTGTCTTCATCGACAAACTGCTGGATGTTCTTGGCATAGTCAGCCTGCTGGGTGGATTCAAGATACTTGCCTTCCACAGCGAGTTCAGCAACGGCCTTTTCAACGCCAGCATAAGCGGTCGCATTGAAGGACTTGTCATCGATACCGCCAAGGTCGGTCACCTGACCAACTTTAACGGCAACAGGGGCAGCAGTTTCTTCAACAGCGGCTTCGGTAGCTGCAGGAGCGCCCGCGCCACAAGCGGCCAAGACCATTGATGCAACGATCAAAGCAGCCATAATGAAATAAAGCTTCTTCATGTTATTTCTTCTCCTCTAGAAGATATTTATTGGAAAGGCAGATCCTTTTGGATCGCCTTACGACGTTGTAAGTATAAATCCACTCCAATCTTTGTGCAAGACTGCGCAATGTTAATGAGATTTTGTGACATTTGTTTGAATTTCCCCACGTTTTAACATCCCCAATAATTCTTCCAACTGAGCGCTTAATTCAGGTGGATATGCCGGACTCAATGGTACAAACTGCACAGAACCCTGCCAAATCTCATGGATTTGCCCATTTTTGACCATCCGCATCACTTCCTGGACCTCGAACTGGGTCTGCCCATAAAAAGAAGTGACTACTCCCGAGCCAGATACTCCCAATGCTGCAAACTGATCACGTTCTGCCCCAATGGCATAGACTCCCAATTCAGATGCGGCTTCTACTGCCCCTTGCCCGGTGACTCCACCAGCGGCAAAGACCACATCTGCCCCACGAGCGATCAAATCTGAAGCAGTGGCATATCCCCATGCTTCATCTATGAATAATTTCTCACTGTCGCCATCGTCGCGATATACGACGGCGACAGTCAACTGGTCGTTGGTAAATTTTGCGCCAGCGCGAAACCCTTCGCAATAACGCCACATAGCATCGATGCCAGATGTCTCGCACACAGCGGACACAATATTTGTTTTGGTAAGTGTTGCTGCACTGACCCCGGCAGCAAATCCCATTTGGTCTTCGGGGAATGTGACCGAGATAAGATTTTGGCGGGATTCTTCAAAGGTTTGATTCAAGCCTACGAAGGTCGAGTCAGGATACAGGTCCGCGCTTTGAAGCGTTTCATCATCCAGTGAAACACCCGAAGTAAAGATCAAGTCAAAGCCGCGGTTTGCAAAGTAGACGATGTTCTTTTGATAATCACGAGCATCCACTGATGCGATGTATTCGACCTGATCTGCCAACCCGTTGGCTTTTGCCTCTTGCAGCCCTGCCCAGGCATCTTGGTTCATGCCATGATCTTCAATGCCTTGCGTGTCGGTCACTAATGCTGCGCAGAAGATATCTTCACGAAAACAATCTGACGATGACAGGCAGGCAGATAATGCCCAACCGATCATCGTCAGAAAGAAGTAATGCGTGCTTCGTGAAACGTGATTTCTTAAGTGTAGCTTGTTACTCATTACTCAACACTTACAACTGCCTCGCCCTTCTTTACGCCCATCATCAAGCCTAGTGCCGTCAACATAAAGAACGGAGCGATCAACATGATGATGTTGTAATTGCCATCTGTAAGTTGAACTGCCCAGCCGTTCATATTTGGTCCAACAATGGCAGACAGGGTGGAGAAGAGGTAATACAAACCGGTAAAGGTGCCAATGCGAGCTGCACTGGTAAGGTCCACGATCATGGGCAGGGAATTGATGTTGATGAACGCCCAGCCAATGCCGCCGAAGATGAGAAGAACGCCGGCAAGGGTCAGCATGCGTGCTCCGCCTTCCACGAGCGGAATACCCACCAATGGCAGGGGAGCAATACCGGTCAACAATGCTTCAGCGGGGGTGATATAGAGCAAGACCAACATGATAATGAGGATGACCAACCCGATCGAGATGGTGGTCTTGCGTCCAAGTTTGCCAGCCACATAGCCGGATGGAATGGCAGCCAACACGAAGAACAACGGCAGGACGGAGAGCAAGGTCGCACCATCGCCTTCGTTCAAGCCAAGATGATTTTTGGCGTAAAGTGTGAAGAAGGTTTCAACTGCCGAAAAGCCGATGAACCAGAAGAAGATGGCAAGCAAAATGCGCAGTCCGCTTTTATCCGGGTCGCTGAACACTTCTTTGAGGCTGGCGAACATGCCAGGCTGCTCTTGAGCCGTTTCGTATTCTTTTGGCTCTTCAATAAAAAGATAAACAATGAGTGCGGCAAGCAGCACCAATCCCGAACCCAACCAGAACGGGAAGCTGGGACTCATCTTGTAGAGCATGCCACCGGTCTGCAAAGCAATTATGGTACCCACACCGCCCATGAAGTTGATGATGCCATTTGCCTGCGAACGAAATTCGGAGGGTGTGATATCGGGCATAAGCGCCACAACTGGTGTGCGCCAAAGAGCAGCACTGAGCAGAAGGGTGCTGGTACAAGCCACAAACAGTGGAAGGACAGCCGCAATCGGAATCAATCCAAATGCCACGGCGGTGATCGGTGCACCCACCAAAATGAACGGAATACGACGACCCAACGGCGAGCGAAGTTTATCTGACCAGGCGCCAACGGGAGGTTGAATGAACAGAGCCGCAATGTTGTCGAGTGTCATGAAGAAACCGATCAGGGCGGGAGAGAGATCGAACTTTTCAGAAAGGAAAATGGGAACGAAGGCGTTGTACACACCCCAGATCACACTGACACCAAAAAATCCGAAACCGAGCAGGAAGGTCTTGCCGTAATTCAATCGTGATGATGACATGATAACCTCCAGGTATGGTCTTGCGCTTATGAAGTCAAAAGTCTAAGGTCAAAGGTCATTCGACTTTTGAATTTAGACTTTCGACGAATTTCTTATCCTCTTTCGTCAACTCTGCTTTTTCCAACATGTCAGGGCGCTTCTGGTAGGTGCGGAGGAGGGCTTGCTCTCTGCGCCATTTGTCTATTTTTTTGTGGTCGCCGGAAAGGAGCACATCGGGCACTTTATTGCCGCGAAACTCGGGCGGACGGGTGTAGTGTGGATATTCCAACAAGCCCATGGCGTGCGAGTCATCTTCTGCGCCGGTGGGGTCGCCAAGCACATCGGGTAGCAGACGAGAAACCGCATCGATCAAAATGAGCGCAGGCAGTTCGCCGCCAGTGAGCACATAGTCGCCAATGGATATTTGATCGGTGACCAAATTCTCGTGGATACGTTCGTCAATGCCTTCGTACCGTCCGCACAGCAGGGCGATCTTTTTGTATTGTGATAATTCTTTGGCAATGGACTGGTTGAAGACACGTCCTTGTGGTGTGAGGAGAATGATCGGGATGTTTGATTCCACTTCCGGCGTGGAAGGAGGCGAAGCAAGTCCCAAAACAGTTTCGATGGCTTCGAAAACCGGCTCCGGTTTCATCACCATGCCACCGCCGCCGCCATAGGGTTGGTCATCGGTGGTGTGGTGTTTGTCGTGAGTGTAATCGCGGATGTTATGAACGTTGACCGTGATCAGTCCTCGTTCGCGTGCGCGTTTGAGTATGCTGGTATCTAAATAAGATGGGAAAACTTCAGGAAGGAGGGTAAAGACCTCGAATTGCATTATGAAATTTTAGCATATAAGAAGCAAATTAGAGCTTACCCCCCTTGCTTGACTATGATTTCGAACGGATGGTAATATGAATTTATGTATTTAAGAGGAAGTAAATGGAGTATGAACAAAAGGCGGACCCGCCCAAACTGGTTCCGCATTATATTGCTTAGCTTGTTGGTGCTGGCGGGGGCGTATGTCAATCGCTTTGTGGTCGCAGATATTGACCCATTGGGCGTACCTTCGCCCACCCCCACGATCTCGCCCGATACATTGATCGCTGAAGGGGATGAACTTTTCAAGCAAGGCAAACTTATACCTGCTGCAGATGCCTATAAGCAGGCGATCGTCTCGCAGCCGGATAACCCTGCCATTCATATTACGCTGGCTCGCACGTTGGCATTTTCTGGAAAGTACAAGGAAGCGCAGGTCTCTGCTGAAGATGCCTTGTTGCTCAACCCAAATAATTCCATGGCGCATGCAGTGCGTGGTTGGGCATTGAATTTTCAGGGTGAATATATTGAAGCTGAATCCAGCATTACCCGCGCGTTGGAGTTAGACCCGAATAACGCGTTGGCACATGCTTATTACGTTGAGATCCTGATCGATTCATATTACAGCGGTCTTGGCTCTTTCGATGGGATTGAAAAAGCCATTGAAGAATCCAAGGTGGCACAGGCGCTTGCGCCCGACTTATTGGAAACACATCGCGCCCGTGGATATATTCTCGAAGCGACCGGTAACTACGAAGAAGCCATCCGCGAGTATGAACAGGCGATCGCGATCAATCCCAACATCGCTGATCTATATCTTGCCATGGGACGCAATTACCGCATCTTGGGTATCTATGACCAGGCAGTGGATGCCTTCACCCGTGCCGACGCGCTCAACCCCGAAGACCCCAACCCTGATCTGCTGCTTTCGCGTACCTACGCCACCATCGGTGAGTATGGTAAAGCCATGCAGTTCGCTGAATCTTCCGTTGCCAATAACCCGGCAGATACCAATTTGCGCGGGAACTATGGTGTGATGTTGTATCGCAACGCCTATTGGGAAGATGCCATTCGTGAACTTTCCTATGTGGTTAAAGGCGGGCTTTCGGACGATGGACATGAGATGGAAGTCATCAATCTTGTGCCCGATGCGCCGCGCATTGCCGAGTATTACTTCACCTATGGGTTGGCGCTCGCTCGCACAGACCAGTGTGGTGAAGCCTTACAGATCGCTCAATTGATCATTTCCCGCATCCCGGCGGATGAACTTGCAGTGGATAATGCCAACGAGATCACCAATCGCTGTACGGAGAATTTGAACGCGCCTCCCGCTACGGCGACAGAGGAACCAGCTGCCACTGAAGTTGATGCCACCCCGACGCCATGAACATTTATACAAGACGTAGTCTATTCAGGCGGCGCGACGAGTCCAGCGTGTACCGCATGTTCTTTTTCGTTGTGCTGATCCTTGCTGGTATTTGGCTTATCCGCTCGGTGCAGCAAGGGGATGTAAAGCCGCTCTTCCTGCCAACAGCCACGCCGACTCGTTTTGCTGCTTCTTATACTTTGGAAGGTGATGCAAACTTCACCGCCGGGCAGTTGAACGCTGCCATCGAGGCTTATAAAGAAGCCACTGTTGTAGACCCGAACAATGCCGAGGTTTGGGCGCAGCTTTCGCGTGTGCAGACCTATTCCACCGCATTGATCGTACAACGTGAAGACCTGCTTGCTCGTTTGGATGAAGCCATTGCTTCTGCCGAAAAAGCCATCGAAGTCAACCCGGATAGCAGCGGCGCACATGCTGTATATGCATTTGCTTTGAACTGGAAGGCATCTTACACAGCAGATGACCGCGAGAAACAAAGCTTGCTTCAAGACTCTGAACAACAAGCTGTTCGTGCGATCCAGTTGGATAATACGAATGTATTGGCTCAAGCCTTCTATGCCGAAGTGCTCGTCGATCAGCAAAAGTGGACGCAGGCGCAGCAAGTGATCGAACAGGCACTGGCAGCAGATCCATCTCTTATGGATGTGCATCGTGTGAATGCGTATGTGCTTGAGTCTTTGGGTGAGTATGCTCTTGCTATCGAATCGTATGACAAGGCGATCGCCATCTCTCCAAACCTGACCTTCCTTTATTTGCGCGCAGGCGCGGGGTATCGTCGCCTCGCTTTTGAAAGCCCTAACGATGAAGTGCAGAGACAGTTGTTTGAAAAGTCGCTTGAATATTTCGCGCAGACTGCCCGCATCAATTCGCAATTAGGTGTGAAAGACCCGGCACCGTATATCTCCATTGCCAAGACCTATTCTCAGATGGGTGAGTTCTTTATCGCCATTCGTAACATCCAGAAGGCGATTGAGTTCGAACCTGCCAACCCGGTTTTGTATGGCGAGTTGGGGGTGCTGTATCACAAGAACCGTAACTATGAGACGGGTATCCTTGCGCTCGGCTGTGCCATTAACGGTTGCTCTGGCACAGCGTCTTGTGATGGACGTGGGGGATGCGGACCAAACGACGTAGAAGCAGAAGTTAAGCCTGTTGGTCTGGATGGCAGTACGGTGTACTACTACGACGTCTATGCCTCGGAGCTGGCGGCATTGAGTACGCCAAAGAATAATAAATGTCCGCAGGCGTTGGAGATCGCTTCCATCGTTGAGCGTTCGGAATATATTTCGGATCCAAACATCGCAGCAGATATGGCGGTGGTCCGCACCATCTGTTCGTTCTCATCTGAGACGACAACCACCGGCTCTGAACCCACACCAACGGCGACCGCTGACCCAGCCCTGACCCAACCTACGCCAACGCCTTAATATGACTACCTAATCCACAAGGATGTTGGGGTGTTGTCTTTTGATATGGCAAAATAGACCCAAAGAGCGGGTATAAGGTTTGGGGTTGAGGCAGGCTCAAGGTCAGAAAGAGGCGGGCGAGGTGTCATCAGAGAAATGTAAGAATTTTTATATATCCCCTTGACGTTGACTTTTTAAGTGAGTAAGATAGCAATTAGCACTCAGTACTATTGAGTGCTAATTCTGCGATTATTCAAAATCTAAAGTAAAAGACCTTACAGGAGGCACTAAAATGGCAAAGAACAATGTTTCGTTCAAACCCCTCGGCAGCCGCGTGTTGATCGAGACCATTGAACAGGAGGAAATCACCGCGAGCGGTATCATCCTCCCCGAAACGGCGAAAGAAAAACCCCAGCAGGGCAAGGTGTTGGCGGCTGGTCCTGGTGATCGCAACGACAAAGGCGAACGCGTCGCCATGGATGTGAAAGCTGGCGATGTGGTTCTGTTCGCCAAGTATTCCGGCACCGAAGTGAAGATGGATGGCAAGAAATTGCTTATCCTGCGCGAGAGCGATATTCTCGGCATCGTCGGCTAATCCCAATAAATTTCAGATAGAAAAAGGAAGTGAATTATGGCAGCTAAACAACTGGTATTTTCCGAAGAAGCCCGCCGCAAGCTTAAGAACGGCATGAATGTCGTTGCAAATGCGGTATCCGCCACCCTCGGCCCCAAGGGTCGCAATGTGGCCATCGATCGCAAGTTCGGCTCCCCTAGCATTACTCACGACGGTGTTTCCGTTGCGAAGGAAATCGAACTCGAAGATCCTTTCGAGAACATGGGCGCGCAGCTCCTCAAGGAAGCCGCTCAGAAGACCAACGACATTGCCGGTGACGGTACCACCACCTCCACCGTTCTCGCTCACGCGATTGTGAACGAAGGCTTGAAGGCTCTCGAAGCTGGCTACAACCCAATGCTCCTCAAGAAGGGCATTGAACTCGCCACCGAAACCATCGTGGCTGAACTCAAGAAGAACTCCGTCAAGATCGACACCAAGGAAGAAATTGCCTCCGTGGCCACCAACTCCGCCGCTGACGAAGAAGTCGGTCAGCTCATTGCGGACGTGATGGACAAGGTCGGCAAAGACGGCGTCATCACCGTTGAAGAATCCAAGACGATGCAGTTCGAAACTGAATTCGTCGAAGGTATGCAGTTCGACCGCGGTTACCTCTCCCCCTACTTCATCACCAATGCCGATGCAATGGAAGCTCAGATCAGCGATGCGTATGTTTTGATCTACGACAAGAAGATCTCCGCTGCTCAGGACATCGTTCCTTTGCTCGAAAAACTCGTTCAGCTCGGCAAGCGCGAATTGGTCATCATCGCTGAAGATGTCGATGGTGAAGCTCTCGCCACCCTGATCCTCAACAAGATCCGCGGTATGCTGAACGTGCTCGCCATCAAAGCCCCTGGCTTCGGCGATCGCCGCAAGGCCATGCTGCAGGACATCGCTGTCCTCACTGGCGGCGAAGTTATCTCTGAAGAACTCGGACGCAAGCTCGAATCCGTCACTGTTCAGGAACTCGGCCGCGCTGAGAAGATTGTCTCCGACAAGGAAAACACCACCGTCATCGGCGGCAAGGGCAAGAAAGCCAATATCGAAGCCCGCATCAAGGAAATCCGCATCGAGATCGACAAGAGCACCAGCGATTACGATCGCGAAAAGCTCCAGGAACGCCTTGCCAAGTTGAGCGGCGGCGTCGCCATCATCCGTGTGGGTGCTGCGACCGAAACCGAAATGAAGGAAAAGAAGCACCGCGTTGAAGATGCCCTCTCCGCTGCCCGCGCAGCCGTTGAAGAAGGTATCGTCCCCGGTGGTGAGATCTCCCTCATCAACGCTTCCATCAAGCTCGACAAGCTCGCCAAGGCGCAGGCTGAAGAAGCTGAAGAAGTGAAGGTCGGTATCAACATCATCAAGAAGGCGCTCGAAGCCCCGATCCGCAAGCTCGCTTCCAACGCTGGTCAGGATGGCTCCGTCATCATTGACACCGTCCGCCGCACCGCGATCGAGAAGAAGAACCCGAACATCGGTTACAACGTCCTCACCGACGAATATACCGACATGATCAAGGCTGGCGTCATTGACCCGGTCAAGGTTGTGCGCGGCGCGCTCGAAAACGCCGCTTCCATCGCCGCGATGATCCTCACCACCGACGTGCTCATCACCGACATGCCTGTGAAGGAAAACGCTCCTGCCATGCCTCCTGGCGGCATGGGCGGCATGGATTACTAAGATCCACCAACATAACTGTAGGGACGCAGCCACGCTGCGTCCCTACTTTTTTAATTTATAATTTCAAGAATGCAATTCAAACAGATATTTTTGACTTTGTTCCTCGCTGTGGGGATAACTGCCTGCGGGTCTTTCGGGACCTCGAACACACCCACCCCTTCTGTGCCGAGTGCCACACCGGCGCCTCCCACCCCTACTCCTCCACCTTCGGCGGCTGTTGTTAATGGAGAGTACATTACCATCACCGAGTTCCAGGCGGAACTTGAACGTTACAAAGCTGCCCAAACCGCACTGGGATTTTCCTTCACTGATGAAGATGCCAACAAAGCCGTCCTTGAAGATATGATCGCACAAGTGTTGTTGAGTCAAGCTGCGCGGGAGGAAAACTTCGAAGTGACCGATGCAGACCTCCAGTCACGAATTGATGCATTGATGGGTCAGCTTGGGAGCGCCGATGCGCTCAGTCAGTGGCAGTCGGCACATGGATATGATGATGCATCCTTCCGTCTGGCATTGAAACGTTCTGTTGAAGCAGCATGGATGCGTGACAAAATCATTGCGGCTGTACCAACCTCTACAGAGCAAATCCATCTGCGCCAGATTTTGACCTATAATGAGGCAGATGCCCAATCGGCGTTGACAGAGTTGAATGCAGGGACCGATTTCAATGAGTTGGCGGCACGCTACGACCCGGTTACTAGTGGTGAGTTGGGATGGGTACCGCAAGGATATTTATTGGATCCCAAAGCGGATGAAGCGGTCTTTGCTTTGCAAACGGGCGAGGTGAGCGGCATCGTTGCCACTGAAGCTGGTTTTCACATCTTCAAAGCCGTGGAACGCGGACAACACAATCTTTCACCAGATGCCTTGCTTGCAATGCAGGAACTCGCTTTGCAGCAATGGCTTGCCAAACAACGTGAAACAAGTGAAATTGTTTTTGCACCCTAGGTGTGAATATTTTGGAGTGAATTCATGAGTAAATATAAATACGACTACGACGATACCCCGCCTCCGCCGCCGAAGACCCCCATCCGACTCGACATGTGGGATATGCTGAGCATTCTGGTTTTGTTGGTGACATTGTGTTTGGGCGCTTATTTTGCTGCCGTATTTATTACTCCGAATGCGTCATACAACTTGTTGAACCCAGCCCGCAATCAACCTCCTACCCCGACCATTACGCAGATCCAACCGCCTGCCACATGGACGCCCACTCCATCAGGTCCAACAGAGACGCCTACGCTAACCTTGGTTCCTACTTTCACGCTTGAACCTTCCCCTACGTTGGTTTCACTTATCACACCATCTGTTACACCCACTCCCACCAAAACACCCAAAGCACCTTTCTCTGCCACGGTGACGTACATCGACAGCACCATCATCCACCCGGAAGCGGCTTGTAACTGGCAGGGCGTTGCTGGGACTATTCTCGATGCGAACAATGCCGATATGCTTGGCATTGCCGTTCGCTTGACGGGTTTCTACAACAGCAAGACCAAGAACGAATTGACCGTGAGCGGTATTGCTCCTGCATATGGAAAATCGGGCTTTGAGTTCTTCCTTAGTACGGTGCCGGTCGGGTCAGATGGTTTGCTGAACATTCAAATTCTTGATCAGGCAGGTCTGCCTCTTTCCGATAATATTCCGATCAACACCTATGGTGATTGTACAAAGAACCTGGTGTTGGTGAAGTTCAAGAAGAATCCGTAATTCAGAAAGAAGAAAGAGAAAGTCCGTTGCAGATCTGCAACGGACTTTTTTGATACTAGTTTGCTTGTCTTCCTTGTCTTACTTCACTTCCACATTCCAACTGCCATATTTTGAATTTCTGCCGCGTACGATATCTTCATAAATACTTCTTAGTTTTGAAGTGATCGGTCCCATTACCCCACTGCCAACGGGACGATAATCGATCATTGTGACGGCTACGATCTGGGCGGCGCTGCCGGTCAAAAAGACTTCGTCGGCGATCAAGATCTCTGTGCGGTCTATCGAGCGTTCCACTACTTCCAACCCCAATTCTTTTTGCGCCACTTCGATCACAGAGCGGCGCGTGATCCCTTCCAAAATGTTGTCGGTGAGCGGCGGGGTGTAAAGGGTGCCGTTGCGTACCATGAATACATTCATGGCAGAACCTTCAGAGACATGCCCGTCTGATGTTAATACCAAAGCTTCGTCAAACCCGGAACGATTTGCATCGGTCTTTACCAATGCTGAGTTGACATACGCGCCAGCTACCTTGCTGCGTGCCGGAATGGCATTGTCATCCACACGCCGCCACGATGAGATCGTAACGTGTGAGTTCGTATCATTTTTGACATAAGGCTCGTAAGGAGCGGTGAAGATCGAGAGTTCATCACGCAGGTTGTGTAAACGGACGCCGATCCCCATGTCTGCTTTATAGATCGTTGGGCGTAAGTAAACATCCTGATGATAGTTATCTTTTTTCAATAGGTCGATGGTGAGTTGTATCAGTCCCTCTTCATCGTAAGGAATTTCCATTGCCATCATTCGCGCAGAATCAAGCAAACGGCGAAAATGATCATACGGACGAAATAGAAACAGCCCTTTTCGTTCTTCATTCCAATAAGCGCGCATTCCGCTAAAGACAGCGGTACCATATAAAAATCCGTGCGTGGCAATGTTGATCTTTGCCTCGCTCAAGGGAACGATTTGCCCCTCGAAAAAAGCGTGCTTTGTGAGATCCACTTGCACCTCCTCTGTGTAGAGTAATGGTTAAGATTATACCCAGTATGGGTATTAGATACCAACGAATATAACACCGACTCGAAGTATCCGCTTCGGGCTGCGCTCAGGCTTGGGCAGATGAACCAGACCTCTCCCACGCCTGAAGCGGATGGTCGTACAATCAGACATCTCATTCATACGGAGGCGGCAGGTGAAACGGATTGTATCCATCAGTGTGGGTTCGTCGGCGCGTGACCACACCACGCGTCATACGTTTTTAGGGCAGGAATGTGAGATATCAAGGCGGGGCACGAACGGCGATTTTCAAAAGGCGATTGAGTTATACAAAGAGTTGGATGGCAAGGTTGATGCATTTGGGGCAGGCGGGGTGGAATTCTTTTTGGAAGTTGAGAAGAAACGATATTATTTCCGCGATGTGAAACGGCTGCGAAATGCAGTGAAGGTCAGCAAGTTCGGCGACGGCAATGGCGTAAAAGGGATTTTGGAAAAACGCGCGTTTGAATACCTTGAAAAATATTTGAATGAAAAAGAAGGACGCTCGCTCAAAGGGCTGCCCGCGTTGAAGACCACCGTTGTGGAACGTTACAGCATGGGCAAAGCCATGGTCGATGCTGGCTTGGACGTGACTTTTGGAGATTTTATGTTTGCGCTTGGGCTGCCAATTCCCATGCGTTCACTGAGTGCCGCGCGAATAGTTGCTTCGATGTTATTGCCTGTGGTTACTCAAGTTCCATTTGCATGGTTGTATCCGCTTGGTTCCGAGCAGGACAAGCCCCCGCAAAATAAGTGGAGAAAATATTATGAGCGATCTCAGGTCATTGCTGGTGATTTTTTGCAGATCCGCCAATACATGCCAGATGATTTGACCGGCAAGATCATCGTCACGAACACGACTACCTCGAAGAACGTGGAAGAACTTCGCCAGCGTAATCTGCATATCTTGGTCACCGTCACACCTCGTTTGGAGGGGAGAAGTTTCGGCACGAACGTAATGGAAGCAACGTTGTTAGCTTTGATGGACAAGCCTCAATCTGAAGTCACCCAGGCAGACTTTGTTGATTTGATCAACCGTATTCCGCTTGAACCGAACATTGAAGTGTTGAATTAAGAATAGGGCGTGCTGCAAGACTGACCTGCTAACTACGGGGTTCACAGAGATGTGCTTTGTGAACCCCGTAGTTCTTTGGATAGTGACTTTTCCCTTGACAAATCTCAGAATCGCTTCTAAAATCTGATTCGATAATCATCGAAATAAATCTACGGAAGTGAAATATGAACGAAATGCTCGATTATGTCAAAGCCCTATCGGACCCGGACCGATTGCGGATCATTGGTCTGCTTTCGCAGGGAAATGCCACACGCAAGGAAATAGCGGAACAGTTGAATATCTCTCCAAAAGACTCGCTCACCCATCTTGGATTCCTTGAATTTGTTGGTGTTGTAACTCAAATTGAAGGCGTTTTCACGCTGAACAATGACAAGCTTGCCACGCTTGGAAAAGAAAAATTGGTTGCTGGTGGTAATAAATTTGTCCCGCCAGAAAACCTGGATGCCGCGTCGAAAAAGATCTTGCGTGACTACCTCAATGCCGATGGCACCATCCGTCAGGTTCCAGAGCAGAAAAAGCTCCAACCTATTTTGGATTACCTGATCCAGAATTTTGAGTTTGACCGGATCTATACCGAACGCGAGGTCAATACCATCATCAAACGCTTCAATGAAGACACTGCCGGTCTGCGGCGCGACTTGATCGATGCTGGTATGCTCGCCCGTGAAGCTGACGGTTCAAAATACTGGAGAGTACGAAATGGAAGTTAAAGCAAAAACGAGAAAAGAACTCAATCGTGAATATATAGAGCGCGTAAAGCCAGCCGGGATTTATCAGGTGAAGAATATGGCGAATGGCAAAATGCTCTTGGGCAGCAGCTTAAACCTTGAAGGACCCCTGAACCGCCATAAGTTCATGCTCAAGATCGGAAGCCATACCAATAAAACCCTTCAAGCTGATTGGAATGAATTGGGCCAAAACACATTTGTCTTTGAAGTACTTGAAGAAGTGAAAATGAAAGAAGACCCAAATTTCAATCTTCAAGATGAGTTAACTCTACTAGAAATGATCTGGCTGGAAAAGCTCCAACCGGTTGAGAACGGCTATAACCTCAATGCCAGAATCCGTGAGGCGTAACATGAGCGAAGAACTGGTAGCCTTTTTCAAGGTTCTCTCGGATGCGAACCGTCTCAAGATCATTGGGCTGTTGGCACAACAACCATATAGCGTGGAAGAACTCGCCGCCCTGTTGGATTTGAAAGCCTCCACAGTCTCTCATCATCTCTCCAAGCTTGCAAAAGTCGGGTTGGTAAGCGCGAAAACAGAAAGTTATTACAACGTTTATCAGCTTGACAAAAAAGCGTTGGAGGAAAGGTCACGCAGTCTGTTCTCGCAAGAGGATATGACCGCCTCCGTTGCCGATGTGGATGTGGACGCCTATGACCGCAAGGTTGTCAATGACTACACCCGCAAAGATGGCAGTCTTAAGACCATCCCTGCCCAGCGAAAAAAACTGGATGCCGTTCTGCGGCATGTGGTCAAAGCCTTCAAGGTCGGAAAGCGCTATAGCGAGAAACAAGTCAACGAGATTTTGAGCGTTTATCATGAAGATACTGCCTCCCTGCGTCGTGAACTGGTAGGGGCAAAATTGATGATGCGTGAAGGCGGCGGGGGAGAGTACTGGCGCGAGGAATAAGTCACATAATAAAAAAGGTCTCCAGATTTTCTGGAGACCTTTTTTATTACGAGTTACTAAGGCAATATTTACGGAAGGACCGTTATGCGGTTCATCGGACCAGGAGCTACAGGCGAGAATACTGCGAAGTAGGCTTCCAAAGCATCCGTATCCACAGCGCCACCGAGGCGATCCGTTCCGAGCGTGAAGGTCGTGAATCCATCGCCGCCATCTGCCAGGAAGCTATTCATGGTCACACGATAGCTTCCAGCCGGGTCAAGCGTCACACCATTTAGTTTGATGGACGTGGGGTCCACCTTGTTACAGGCTGGCGCAGAACTGCTCCAGCTGTAGGTGAAACCGTTGGAAACCTGCAAAATGCGGTTGCTGGTTTGCCCACAGCCAACGAACTGCTGTTCGAGCAAGGTGTCAATCTGCGCGCCGGTCATGGTGACCGTTACCAGGTTGTTACCAAATGGTTGGACGGTGAATGACTCACCATAGGTGACGTTGCCATCGCCTTCACCGGCAGGGCTGCCAGCATAGGTCAGGTCGGCACGAATACCACCTGGGTTCATGAACGCAATTACCGCGCCGCCATTTGCGGGGTCGGCAGTGGCATACAACTGGGCATCGGCGATCACATCACCCAGAGCAGATTCGCCTGCAGCATTGGTTGTGCGGGTGATATTTCCAGTAATAGAGCCGATCACACGATTGGCAATTGGGGCAACCAGAGCATTATATTTGTTGACCAAAGCGGTCAGGAACGAATCCTTCGCGACATCACGGGTCACAATACGGTTATCGGCAACCATGGTGGTTACTTCGCCGGTTTCGCGGTCGATGGTCAGATCGATCTTGGTGACGAGACGACCGAACGAGAAGGCGCTGGTAACCAGCTTGTTGTCGATGGTGCAGTTGTATGGCTGGTGAGTGTGACCACTGATAACCACGTCCACTTCATCGTCAAAACGGTTGACGATATCAACGATCGGACCAGAGATACCCACACAACCGTTGTACGGGGCAGGAGAAGACTGCACACCACCTTCATGGATCAACACCACAATGGTCTCAATGCCTTTTGCTTTCAGTTCAGGGATCAGAGCGTTGACGGTATCTGCTTCGTCAAGGAAGTTAAGATCAGCAATGCCTGAGGGGGTCACAATGCTGGGAGTACCTTCAAGTGTCATACCGATGAACGCGATCTTGGCACCGGCAAAAGAACGCATCTTATAAGCAGGGAAGATGGTCTTGCCATTATCCTTACGGGTCACATTGGCAGCCAGGAACTGGAACTCTGCTCCTGCGAAATCATCGCCATCCAAACAACCATCTACAGGGTGGCATCCGCCTTCTTGCAAGCGGACTAATTCAGACCAACCCTCATCAAATTCATGATTGCCTACTGCGTTGAAGTCCAAGCCGATCAGGTTGAACGCCTCAATGGTGGGTTCATCATGGAACAGGGCAGAGATCAGTGGGCTTGCGCCAACCATGTCACCAGCCGAAACCACCACTGTATTGGGGTTCAAAGCACGCAGGTTATTGATGTGAGTGGCGAGATATTCCACACCACCTGCATCAATGGTTCCCACACGTCCTGAAGAACCCGAGGGTGGCAACAAATTACCATGAAAATCGTTCAAAGCCAGAATTTGCACATTTACAGTTCCAGAAGGTTTTGCCTGCGCTGCAGACATCGAAGCCGAAGCAGCCACGGCCAGTAATGCAACGATCAAAAACAAGCGGAAAAACTTATTCATAATCAATATCTCCTAAGGGTCGGTTAAATGACAGAACATTCGTACAACTTATAAACGCTCTTGATTTTTGATTGTTCAAACCTCCTTGATTTGTCTACTGGACGACACCTAACAAATATGCAAGGTTAATTATAACTAACTTTATCAAATTTAATTATTGGGATCTTAAGAGGACTTTTCGCCTCCCCCGTACCTGAAGCCTGTTTCCCCCTCATCGGCTTTTTTTTCAGGGAGGGTTCTATCTACTTATTTTTGGCTGTAAAGAAAATGACGTGTTGCTGTTGAAAGGAAGACCCAATAGCTGTGACTCCAAAGCCATCACACGTCCATTGGCGAAGAATGCAAAATCGAAGGTCGTTGCATCTCCCGCCTTTTTGCCCGGGACAGGCATCAGCCTTGCGGTGAGCGGTTTGTTCAATCGAAGCGACAAGGCACACAGGTCCACGAGAAGAGGCGTGAGCTCGTCCGCAGTCACATCGCCAGCAAGCGGAACAGTATCCAACCCTGTTCCACAAACGGCTGAATAGAGCAATGCATCTTTCACAGTGAGCACACCTTCTGCGGCACGCTTTGCCAAAATGGAATCTTCGAGAATGGGCTGCATGAAACCATTGAACCCAATATGTGGAAAGTCCGCGCGTTCGATGGCATCGGTCAGGATCGCTGCTGCCGCAAGCGAACCATGCAAACCGATCTTTGGCACACCCATATTTTCCACTGCCTTGCCAAGCGAATGTTCATCATCGGGGAAGGGCGCGAGAGAGAAGTCAATGCCTTTGAATTCGATCTGCAAATCTTTTGCAATTTTTGTAATTGCTTGACCATGTTTTGTAATTTCTGCAATTAATATCTGTCTTCCCTCGTCAATAGTCTGTCGTCCTTCAAACGCTTCCACCGCCAAATCGGCACATTCAACCGCAATGCCAAAGGCAGGCTTATCTGCTGTGTGATACGCACCCGGGAAGAATGGTGCATTCGCCCCAACATTTGCCAACGCAGTGAAATGCAAGTTGGCAAATCCGTTCGGGTCCAGCGGCGCGGACTTGACGATGATCTCCGCACACGCCTTGACCTGCGCCATGTGAATCGTCTGCGCATCTGCCATCACGCCACTGAAGAAGATGCCATCACTTGCCGCAATTGCATCGGGAATGATTTGATAACTGCGCGGCACTTCCGGCAGTGCAGGACCCAACGCCGCATACACTACGCCATTCTGTTTCATCACCTGCGTGAATTGTTCAGCATATTGTGGCAACTCGCCAATATGCTTCTCGCTCAACAACTTCGCGAACGAAACCGTTGCCACACGCACGGTCTGCACTTCATACCCCGCCGCTTCATATGCTGACTTAGCTGTAGATAAAAAATCTCCCGCTTCTCGCAGGACATTTTCTTTCAAAGGGTAACCGGGATTGCAAAAGTAAGTTATAGATCGTATTTTCATATTTTCCTTCACTATTTCCTATTCACTGCTCTTTGTCTCATTACCTCAAACATCAACACCGATCCTGCCACACCGGCATTCAAAGACTCAGTCTCGCCGGACATTGGAATACTGATCTTCCCATTCGCCAACTTCTGGGCGGATTCACTCGCGCCTTCTGCTTCATTGCCAACGATCAGAACGATGGGCTTGGACAAGTCCGTGTCCCAGCAAGATTGACCGTCCATGTCTGCTACGAAAACCTGTAAACCTGCAACAGATTTTCCGATCTCTTCCCAACTCATCGAATGGATGGGTAATCGGAAATGAGCCCCCATACCAGAGCGTAGAACCTTCGGCGCAAAGGCATCCGTCGTTTCGGATGGAATGAGAACGGCTTGCACACCCGAAGCCGCCGCAGATCGCAACAATGTGCCCAAATTTCCCGGGTCACGGATCTGGTCTGGGATGAGGATGAAGTTGGAAGATTGAGGAATTGGTAATTGGGTTGCTTCGAGCACGGCAAGAATGCCCTGTGGCGCTTCTGTCTCACTGATGGACTTCATCACACTGGCAGAGACTTCTTCCACGTCTACACCCTTCGACCTTAGCCTTTCTACCTGCAATCTGCCCCTTTCGCTCAATGTCTCATCATACAGAGCAATACGAAATCTCCAGTTACTAATTACTGCTTCTTCCACAAGCCGCACCCCTTCAGCAACAAAGGCTCCCGCCTCACGGCGTTCTTTGGCACGTCCCAGCAGCGCACGGACAAGTTTTATCTTTGAATTTTGGTTGGATGTGATCATGGAAAGGATGAATAATGAATTTATTGGAAAGTGGTCTTCCAAACAGATTGAAAGACTTCTATGGTGGGCTGGTCAAACAACACAATGCGGACTTGCTTTAGACCGGAATTTGCGTTCTTTTCAAAATAGGCTGAAACCGCCTCGAAAATGATTCCTGCTGCGCGGTCTTTTGGAAAGCCGAAGATACCCGTAGAAATTGCGGGCATGGATATCGACTCGCATTTCAATTCATCTGCCACTAGCAGAGAACCGATCACGGCATCTGACAATTTTTTATCTTCGTCACCATCACCCCACACCGGACCCACAGCGTGGATCACATATTTCGCAGGCAGAGTCCCGCCGGAGGTCCAGGCAGGATGCGCATGTGAGACGGGTCCATGTTTGCGGATCCAGGCGTCGCTTTCTTCCTGAATTTTCGGTCCGCCCTTTTTCGAGATCGCCCAAGCCACACCGCCGCCGTGGGCGAGTTGTTCGTTCGCCGCGTTGACAATGGCATCCACTTCTTCAACGGTGACATCGCCTTGCACGATCTGCAGAGACACACCCGCAGCGAATTTCTTCTCGACCAATACGGAATTCATGAATCAATTTTACCCCCGTTAAAAATAGTAGGGGCAGGTCTCAGACCTGCCCCTACGGGTTTTATTTCGTTTGCGCCACGACTGCGGCGAAGGCTTGCGGGTTTCGTACTGCGATATCGGCAAGCATCTTGCGGTTGATCTCGATATTTGCTTTTTTCAAAGCTGCCACCAAACGGCTGTAGGTGGTGCCATTGAGGCGGGCCGCGGCGTTGATACGGGCGATCCACAACTTGCGAAGATCGCGTTTGCGAACGCGGCGGTCACGAGTGGCATACCAGAGGCTCTTGAGCATGGCCTCGTTGGCGCGCTTGAACAATAAGTGCTTTGATCCGCGCTGCCCTTTCGTGATCTTCAAAACTTTCTTGTGACGTAAGTGCCCTTGCGGGCCTCCTTTAACGCGCATTGTTTAAGTACCTCCTGCAAACTCGCGGGCGTCGGTGGGTCTAACCACCAGTTGTGCACACCCGAAAGCCGCACATCAAAATTAGTACGACATCCGGAAGGTCTAGCCTTCCATGTTGGGCGCGAGGCGCTTGATGCGCTTCACGAACTTGCGGCCCTTCACCACAATGGTCTCACTTAAGAGCGCCTTGGTGCGGTCTGAAGTGCGGCGGCGCAAGTGGCTTTTACCACCTTTGGTGCGCACCAGCACACCAGCACCGGTCAGGCGAAAGCGTTTGGATGTCGCCTTGTGGGTCTTGAGTTTGAATTTCTTGCCAGGTTTAGCTTTGCGTGGCATCGCGAATTACTCCTTTCAGACAAAATAAACCGCGGACATTTCTGCCCGCGGACGATCAACATCTTTGGGTCTTGCTCTTCCCACAGGCTACGCTTCGTTCTTCGCTTCAGCCTGTTCGGGTTTCTCTTTCTTTTTCGGTGCTGCAGCCTTGTTGGGAGCCATCACCACCAACATCGTACGTCCTTCCATTTGCGGCGGGACTTCGATAACGGCGACATCAGCCAGGTCGGCGGCGATCTCTTTCAGGTCTTCGAGCGCGATCTCTGGGTAATCCATTTCGCGTCCGCGGAACTTGACCGTCACACGTACCTTGTGTCCCTGAAGGAGCCATCGGCGGGCATCGTCCACCTTGAAGCCGCGGTGGGCTTCGTTGGTCTTCGGGCGCAAGCGGATCTCTTTGACCTCGATCTTGGTCTGCGATTTCCGCGCTTCGCGTTCCTTCTTCGCCTTTTCGTAGATGAACTTACCAAAGTCCATCACACGGCAGACGGGCGGGTTCGCACCAGGCGAGACCTCTACAAGGTCCAATTCCGCTTCGCGTGCGATCTTCAACGCTTCCTTGATGGGAACAACACCTACGTTGCCTCCATCTGGACCGATCAGGCGCACTTCCGCGACGCGGATGCCCTCATTTACTCGAAATTCGTTGGCGCTTATGTGCTTCTCCTCTTGCTTTTAGACAAAACAAATCCAGCTTTGAGCTGGTTTTTAGCGGGCGAATGATACCATGAAGGGAGGTGAGTCGTCAACGAAAACATGGTGTCGCTTCTATGAATAAGTCTCCGGCTGGCTGTTCGGTTTGGGCGGAAGAACCAGCAAAAATTAAGAAAAGAGCCGGGGTTTAATCCAGCTCTTTTGGTATTACACATGCGGGTTGACTTTGGCTTCGATCTTGTCTTTCGGCGTGTAGCCGGTGATGCGTTCCTTGAGCTCACCGCCTTTGAAAAGCATGAGCGTGGGGATGCCCATAACGCCATATTGCATCATGATGCTGGGGTTCTGGTCTGCATCGAGTTTGACGACCTTGACCTTGCCGTCCCACTGACCAGCGAGCTGTTCCACAATGGGTGCGATCATCTTACATGGCTGACACCAGTCTGCCGTGAAATCTACCAGTACCGGGGTTTGCGAGCTAATGACTTCCTCTTGGAAGTCCTGTTCGGTTACGTATTTGACTGAACTCATGGTTGCCTCCGGTGATTTGGATGAGATGTTCTCTACTTTAATTACTTCCGTTGACGCCAATATCCTGCCGTGATAGAATGCAATCCGCTTTAAAAATGGGCGCGTAGCTCAATGGCAGAGCAGCGGCCTTTTAAGCCGTTTGTTGAGGGTTCGATCCCCTCCGCGCTCACAAAAAATCCTCCCGCCAGGGAGGATTTTTTGTTTTGCTTTTTCTGGTTTGTTTTTACGTTACACTGATGGGAGGAGATTGCCATGAGACTCGAAGTGATCACTCGTACTCCCAAAGAGCCAAAACACAAAACGCCTTTGCTTTTCATCCATGGTATGTGGCATGGAGCCTGGTGCTGGGACGAGTTCTTCCTGCCTTTCTTTGCGGATGCAGGTTGGACGGTTAGTGCGCTCAGCTTGCGTGGACATGCCGGCAGCGAGGGGAAGATTCAAGGCAGCGGCATTATGGATTATGTCCATGATGTGGAGGAAATCGCGCGGACGCTTCCGACTCCGCCGGTGCTGGTCGGTCACTCCATGGGCGGATTCATCGTCCAGAAGTTTCTCGAACGAAACTCTGCTCCAACTGGTGTTCTGCTGGCTTCCAATCCGCCATATGGGCTTTGGCATGGGACGTGGTTGGTGTTCAAGAAAAGCCCGATCACCCTGTTTAAGGTGTTGACACGATTTCGCCTGAACCCACTGATCGAATCCCCTGAGGTTGCAAAATGGGCTTTCTTTTCTGATGACTTTCCTCAGGATCAATTTCTGAAATATTACGAAAAAATGAACGACGAATCATTTCGCATGTTCATTGAACTGCTGGGGCTAATACTTGCTGACCCGAAAAAGGTTAAGACCCCGTTGCTCATCCTTGGCGCGGAGAATGATACGGTCATCCCGCCGGTGGATGTTCACAAAACTGCCCGGGCATATAACACCACTGCTGAGATCTTCCCGAACATGGCGCACGATATGATGCTAGAAAAGAATTGGAAGGATGTGGCAGGGAGGGTTATGGGATGGTTAAAGGAAAAGGGGATTGATTAATATGAAAAGAGAAACGAGTAGTCAGGGTTGCCGACTACTCGTTTCTCTTTAACTTGTACCTGTACTACCCCCACCGCACGGCTTCGCACCGTTCACAATCAGGGCGTCCACATAGCAGGGAGTACGCATCTTCATGGATCTTGTTGACCACTACCCTCAGCAAGTCATTGATGGGAATGGCTTGAAGGACGATGCCATTCACTTCGGTTTGGCGTGCGAAAGGCTTGATGGTGAGTGAGATGGCATTGAAGCCTTCTGAGTCGCCGGGGAAGTTTGGGCATTCAACCACGCCGCTTTCCGTCCGCGCCCAGCGGATGAATTGCATGCGTCCTGCCATTTTTTCTCCGTAGTGGATGCTGAAGTTGATGCGTTGGTCCATGCCAACGAGCAGGATGACACCATCTTCTTCGGCAAGTGAAGCGATCGGCGCATAAATATTGGCGAGGGTTTGAGTATGAATGGCTGAGTCGGCGTTGACGCCTGCAAAAGAAAAGACGGGATGAATGGAGCGTTTCGCTTTGGCGTGCTTGCGGACGAGTTCAGGGAACGAACCAAAGGCTTCATCCGATGGCATGGCAGGTGTGAAAGTTTCTGCCAACGAGTTCACGTCTGCTTTGGAGTGGGCGGGGTGATAGTCTATTGGCAGCAGGGATTTTGGCGTGAAGGTTGGGGTGATGAATCCGCTGGTGGTTTCGATCAGGGATGTAAGCAATGAATCCGCGTCTACAAGCGGGGAGGCATGAACCAGCACAAGGCGTTTTTTCAGGCTCAGGTCAGTGAGAGCAGGTTTGAGATTAAGAGAGGATGCGGGCATATTCTGTAGGGACGACCCATTTAGGTCGTCATATTCTTTTGTGGACTCGTAGGGTCGCCCCTACTTTCCCTTCCAATTCGGTTTGCGTTTTTCGATGAAGGCTTGCATGCCTTCCTTTTGATCTTCGGTTGCGAATAGTGGATAGAAGTTGCGCTTCTCCACAGCAAGACCTTCGGTAAGCGTGGTTTCAAAGGCAGCGTTGACCGCATCTTTCGCCATGCGGACAGCCATTGGTGCGCGCGAGGCAATCTCTTCGGCAAAGGCAACCGCAGCATCGAGATAGCCTTCAACAGGCACGATACGATTGACCAAGCCGAACTGCTGAGCTTCTTGCGCGGTGAGGGTGCGATTGTTGATGACCATTTCCATGGCGAGATGTTTTCCAACGAGGCGCGCCAAACGTTGTGTGCCGCCCGCGCCGGGGATAATGCCAATGGTAATTTCAGGTTGACCGAATTTGGCGGACTCACTTGCCACGACCATATCGCATGCGAGGACGAATTCACATCCACCGCCCAATGCCCAGCCAGAGACCGCGGCAATCACCGGTTTGCGGATACCGCGAATGCGGTCCCAAACTTTCACTCGTTCTTCAACGACCATCTGTACATACGAGGCTTCAGCCATTTCTTTGATGTCGGCTCCGGCGGCAAAGGCTTTCTCGTTGCCGGTCACAATGATCGTGCCAACGTTCTGATCTTTATCAAAGGCTTCCATTGCGTCGAAGACTTCACCCAGCATGGTGAGATTAAATGCATTCATCGCCTGCGGACGGTTCAATTGCACAATGCCCACGTGCCCGCGCGTTTCGGTCAGGATGGTGGTGTAGGTCATGGTTTCCTCCAGAGAAATTCCAGCAAAGATAGGTCGATTATAAACTCAACATTTGAGGGCAAGGTGCATTGTATAATTCACACACCGGAGGAGCCTGTGATTTTCCCTGAATGGACGACGTTCAATCTTGTTTTTTATGGTTTTTGTCTGATCTTGGTGCTTGGCATTGGACCTGTCGAATATTTTGGCATGTCGATGATGAACTACAGCAAGTTTCGCAAAGGGACGGGGTTGCCGGGGTGGGTGGGCATGGCATTCCTCTACTTCGTGCCGATCGTGGTATTGACCATCGCAGGGTGGTCTTACCTTCTCAATGCAACATTCGTGCAATGGGCGGTGTATCTGGCGGTTGTGCTTCACTTTATGAAACGGGTGCTAGAGTCTCTTTTTTTACATCGTTATTCGGGACCCATTGATTGGTCCACTACGGTCTTGATCGCTTGTGTTTATTCGCTGGCTTCCGGTATGTTGGGTTTTGTGAACCGTGAGCCTTTGCCTGCGCCCGACCTTTGGTTTTCGGTTGGTGTATTTCTTTTTGTTGTTGGTGTGGCGGGTAATTTCTACCATCACAAATTATTGGCAGACTTGCGTAAGAATTCACTCGAATACTTCATCCCAAAAGGCGGGCTTTTCGAATATGTGGTCTGCCCTCATTATCTGTTCGAGATCCTGATCTGGTTGGGCATTGCATTGCTTTCCCGCCATTTAGTAGCATTTATCATCTTGTTCTTCATTGTTTTTTATCTTTCGGCGCGGGCCTTGCGCGTGTTGAAGTGGTATCACGAAAAGTTCAAAGACTTCCCAAAAGATCGAAAGGCAATATTGCCTTTCGTTTTGTAAATAACTTTAATAGGAGAAATAGAAATGGATATCCTGCTCGTTATTCACTCGCACACTCGCTGGCTCATCCTGCTTGTGGCAATTCTTGCCATCGGCAAATTTGCCATTGGCTGGCTGCGCGGTAGTGCCTTCAAAGGCATGGACCGTGGTCTTGCTGCAGGCTTTAGCGGATTGATGGATCTGCAAGCCACCATCGGTTTGATCTTCCTGATCTGGACCAGTGTGGTCGGCGTTCCTTTCACTCCAAATCGCATGGAACACGCCACTACCATGATCATCGCTGCGGTGCTCGGTCACCTGCCTGCCCGTTGGAAGAACTCCCCCGATGCCATCCGCTTCCGCAACACATTGTTCTGTATTGTAGGTGCGTTGGTTCTTGTCTTCATGGGTGTCGTCCGCTTGCGTGGCGGCTGGACCTGGCAGACTGATTAAGTTACAGAGAACAGCCTCGCGTAAGCGAGGTTGTTTGTTTATATGAAAAAAATAATTCTTATTGGTCCCGCGCTTTTTACATTCGTTCTCACAACGCTTACCATCGTCGAATATGACTTTCTCTTGAGTCTTGGCTGGCATCCCATCAATGATCCCACCTTCGACTGGCCCAGCGGGCTGGCACTCGGTCGCTTTGGGTGGATCATGACCGCGACCTTCATCTTCACAGGCTTTATCATGACTCTTTTCGCCCGTCGCCTCTTTCTGGACCTGAAGCGGACAGCCCTCTCAAAACTTGGCACCACACTGATGTCGTTTGCCGGTCTATTCCTCGCCACCCTGGCTTTCACCACCGACCCAACCATTCGCGATTATCCTGCCTCCTGGCATGGACGTTTACACGATCTTTCATTTGTCCTGCTTGGGTTAACGCTTTTCCCTGCCATGATCGTCCTCGGTTTCACCTTCCGCGCCGATGAACGTTGGAAGGGTCTCGCAGTTTATACGTGGGGTACGCTTGCGTTAGCGGGTCCGGCGTTCTTTATCAAAGGGGCGGCGTTTTATGTTTTTCTATTCGCCATTTTGCTTTGGAATGAAATTGCAGCATTGCGGTTGAATTCTCATTCAGAAAGCTGACAGCGTAGTGAAAAGTAAAGGGGGACAAACCGACTCACCCTCTTGTTCTGAGGCGCGGGTTGAGGATGTAGTCGAAGGCGGCGCTGCACATTCCAAAGGCAATGCCGGTCAATAACAGCAATGCGATCGGTTCCAATACCCAGAATTGTGAGCCATATGCCCCGCCATATTTCAAAGCATTTTGAATGACCAAGCCCCATGTGGGGTACATCACTTCAGATACGTTGAAGATGGCGAAGGTGGCTTCGAGGAATGCAAAACTTGGAATGAGCGCGATCAGCTGCGGAACCATCACTGGTGTGATGCGCGGAATGAGGTAATGCCAGACGATGCGCCAATTGGTGGCACCATAGGCGCGTGCGGCTTCTACATAGGGAGATTCTTTTATCTGTAAGAACGCAGCGCGGAATGTTTTGGTGGGGCTTCCAAAGATGTTCAAGAGAATGATGACCATCAGGATCAGCCAGAAGTTAACTTGATAGAACGCGTAGAACAAGATACCGATCGCCAACACTGGCAGGATCATGTTGGCTTCGATCACCATTTGCAGGGCTTTATCCACCCAGCCGCCATGCCAGGCAGCCAGTGCGCCTACAATGGCTGAGCCAATGGTGATGACCAACGAGCCCAGCAGACCAAAGATGAGCGCAATGGGCATGCCCCATAAAAGCGGGGTCATCAGGTCGCGCCTCATGTAGTCTGTGCCAGCCAACCCATACACTTGACCGAAAAGCACCAGTTGAGCATCCAACTTCCAATCTTCTTCAAAACCAACGCCGTTGATCTGGACCTTATAAGTTCCGGGAATCGCCTTGGGGGTATCGGCATTGGGGTCTGCAAAGAGTAGATAGAACGATGGTGTGGGATACAGGTCATCGGTTGAGAACCATTGTTTCCAATTGTCGTTCTGATTCAATATCTTGCGTACATTGATAACGCTTCCGGGGTCGTAGTTCTTTTCATGGCTGACCATTTCACCCCGCAGTTCCAACTCCCGCCCATCCGGCGTTGTGATGGTTACCGACGCAAAGGGTACTTTCTCTTTGTATTCAGGGAAGTAGTAAATGACCATGTCCTTGGGAAATTCTGTGTAGGGATAATCCACAAGGTAGGTGAGGGTGATGGTCTTTATATCGCCTGGCAGAATGGTTTCCACACGTTCCACTTCATTTACTCGGCTATCGAGCAGGATCGTAGAAGGCAGGTCATCTTCACGAAAGAGATTGACCCAACTGGGCAAAGCCAGTTTTGGAACCACACTTCTCGGTTTAACGCTCAACAGGAACCAGTCTCTGCCAAGCTGGCGATAAGGCAGTGCTATGACCGTGTAAATGGATGTGAGTATTAAAAGTCCCACGATGCTAAAGCCAATGATCGCGGATGGATACTGGCGTAACTCATTCACTAGGGAGATGAATTTTTTCCAATTCTCGCGAGACTCGCTCCTTGAATGGCGATAATTCTGTTTTAGTTCTGTGAACGAGAATTCTGGCAGTTTAAGTCTTGGCATTACCCACTTGGTTTTTTCACGCTTGGCTACCAATTTTTGAACGCTGCCACCCGATTCAACCCGGATGCGCGGGTCCACGATCACATAGGCGATGTCCAGTAGGAAGACCGTGAGCCCAAGAATATAAGCAAAGATGACCATCGTGCCGATGATGATGGGGATCTCGCCCGGGTACATTCTCTCACCCAGAAAATGCGGCAAGGCTTTCACGAACAACGAGCCGATCCCGGGCCAGTCGAAGACATATTCCACAGTGGTGATCAATTGCCAGAACCCGACCATCGAAAGCGAGAAGCTTGTAATGATCGAAGGCAAGACGGGACGCAAGATGTAGTTTCGTTGGAAGGTCTGGTGCGGCAAGCCCATGGCTTTGCCAACTTCTACATAATCTTCATGCGAATATGCAAGGAAGAATGTGCGCCATGAAAAGATAAGGGTAAATGCGCTGGAAAGCAGAATGGCAGCAATTGGCAGAACCATGTGTTTGGCAACTGTCAGCACATACTCAAAGTCTGTTTTGGGCGGTAGGCTATCCAACATGCGTCCGGCAGGGAGGATCTTAAAGCCCACAGCGAAGATCAAGATCAATATCAAGCCAGTCACCCAGCCGGGAATGGAAGAAAGAGGCGTAAGCAATCCAATTAATTTATCCAAACGCTCGCCGGGATGTTGGGATAAATGTAGGGCAAGTGGAATACCTGCAAAGAACATGAAGAGAAAACCAGTTGCTATGAGAAGGATGGTGTTGGGGAGGTATTGCAACAGAATGATACGACTGTCTTCTGCTTTTGTATTTGGCACTGTGTAACGCGGATGGAATTTTGCCCTGTCACTGACCTCGCCCCAGTTCAAGGTAAGCGCTTTGACTGTCCAATAAGCATGACGTGGGAGGAAAGGTAGATTCAAACCTTCCTTCTCTTCCATTTCAGATCGTAATTCGTTGACCTTTTCTGCGGGTGTAGACCAGGCATCAATGCTGCGCAGCAGAACGGAATTGATGCGGCTCTTTTCCGCCTTATCTATGGCTCCGCCTCCATTGGATGCAACAATGGTTATGAACGTGCCGATTGCAATGGTCACAAGAATGGCAAACAGGCGCTTTACGATGTATTTCAGCGTGTTTATAACGGTATGACGTGTGGTTGCCTGTGCAGATGAGAGTTCACCACTGCTTTTTTGAATTTTGTTTTCCGTGGTTTCGGCAAGCATTGGTTGTCCTTGTTGTTGGGCATTGGTAAGAACATGCTCTTTATTCATTATACATTCTTCGTTTTTTGAGTGCTTCCGACTGCGGTAGGGTCTTATCGTGTTAAGTAAAAAATAATGTGATTCGGTTGAGCTCCCATTCATAACCTACCCAAATAGCTAGGTCTTGTGTGCTTGACTCTGAACGTAAGATACGATAATATTTCGACATCAAACTATTTGACGTCGAAAGAGATTTGATATGCCCACCCATTTTGAAGGCTCCCGCGCCGAGAGGCGCACCCTGGATACGTTCATAAAGCTCACCCGCTGTACCAACTCGGTGCTTGGGGAACTATCTGCCCGCCAAACCACCGGCGACCTGACTCCTTCACAGTTTGCAGTGCTGGAGGCTCTCTATCACATTGGCTCGATGACGCAAGGCGAGGTCAGCAACAAGGTCCTGAAGAGCACGAGCAACCTCACCACCGTCATCGACAACCTTGAACGCGATGGATACGTCCGCCGCGAGCGGGATGCAGAAGACCGCAGAGTGATCCATGTCCATTTGACGGAAGCAGGCACTAGCAAGCTTGAAGCGGTGCTTCCCAATCATATTGGGGCACTGGTCGAGATCTTTAGCACGTTGAGCGCATCCGAACAGGAAACGTTGGGTGAGTTATGCAAGAAGCTGGGCAAAGGCAGGGAGTCGGCATGAGCGTGATGGGAGCGCAGATGCGCATCACACAGGCGGTGACGAGTTGGGAAGGAGTCACGGCTGCCCCGCATCGCTTCGGCGGCGTGGAGTATGTGATCGGCAAACGTGAAGTCGGGCACATCCACGGAGATTACATGGTGGATATTCCCTTCCCGAAGAAAGTGCGCGATGAACTGGTCGCGACAGGGCGCGCGCAGCCGCATCACCTTCTGCCTGAAACCGGTTGGGTCAGTTTCTACCTGCGGCAGGAAGACGATGTGGAAAAGGCTATTGCATTATTCCGTGAAAGCTATGAGATCGCACAAAAACAAAAAACCAAAAATTAGAGGTTCAAAATGACTGAAAAAGTAAATCTCCGCAAGCTTCTCTGGCCCGCACCACTCGCAATTTTTGGAGCGGCTGTTGTCAACTTGATCTGGTACTTTATCGCGGGTGCGTTGTTCCCGGAAAGTGTTGCCGCAGCAAAAGGCGTGGCAAATGAATTCTCGGCAGTGATCGCCACCATTGTATATTGGATCATTGGGCTGGTCTTGTTCGTGGGTGTGGCTCGTTTTTCAAGCAAGCCCATCACTCACTACACCTGGCTCGCCATTGTGGCGCTGATCGTCTCGTTCGCCTTCCCATTCATGGCGGCACAGGGTGAACTTCCTGGCGGCGCAACTCTCGACATGACCATGATCGTCGTGCTCGAAGTGATGCACATCATCGCGGCGGCTGTGGCACTTCCCTTCGTATTGAAGTGGGTGCGTGAGTAATAAATTGACCATGGACAGCTGACGACAAATCATAGAAGGTGATCTGTTGCTGTCTGTATGAAATCAAAACATAAACCATTAGAGGTAAAAAAATGAACAACAAACTTATTGCAGTCACCGGTGCAACCGGTCAGCAAGGCGGTGCAGTTGCCCGCAAACTTTTAGCAGATGGCTGGCAGGTCCGCGCACTAACTCGTGATGTGAACAAGCCAGCCGCGCAGGAACTCAAAGCGCTCGGCGCGGAGCTCTTCGCAGGCGACATGGATAACCGTGCCGAACTTGATGCCGCATTCAAGGGTGTCTACGGAGTCTTTAGTGTACAGAATTTCTGGCTGCCGAATGTTGGTTTCGACGGCGAAGTCAAACAGGGCAAACTGGTGGCAGATGCTGCCAAAGCCGCTGGTGTTAAGCACCTTGTGTATTCTTCCGTAGGTTCTGCGCATCGTGGTATGGGGCAGAAGCACTTCGAGAGCAAGTGGATTATCGAGCAGTATATTCAAAAACTTGGCGTGCCTTACACCATTCTGCGCCCCGTGGCGTTCATGGATAACTACAACTGGAGCCGTGCTTATATTTTGAGCGGCACCTTCTCAGGCAATGGCACTCGTCCTGATAAAGCGACCCAGATCATTGCGGTTGAAGACATTGGTGTGTTCGCTGCCCTGGCATTCGCAAGCCCCAAGGAATATCTTAGCAAGACCCTTGAACTTGCGGGCGATGAACTGACAGAGCCACAGCTTGCCGAGATGTTCACCAAGGTGATCGGCCGCCCGGTAACACTGACCGCGCCAACCGGTGGATGGGGCAATGCCTCGGAAGAAGAAATGAAAGCCGCCTACGAATTCTTCAACGGCGAAGCCTATAATGCGGACATTGCCGCGCTTCGCAAACTTCACCCAGGCTTGTTACGCTTCGAGGATTATCTTCTCAAAAACGGCTGGAAGAACCAACAGCCGATTCCCATGCCTGAAAACGCAGGTTGGGGATAAGAATAAACCAGGTGACAGTCACCTCCAAGGTGACTGTCACCTAAGAACATTGCTCTTTTAGAGATCCATCATGGAAATAACTGCCAGCCAGCGCTCGTTCTTATCGAAGGTCCATTTTGCGGTGGTCTCCACCATCGCATCGGATGGCATGCCGCACCAAACTGTGATGTGGTACATGCTGGATGGCAACAAGTTGCTGCTCAGCACGCCCAACGGCAGCCTGAAACACAAGCACCTCAAACGTGATGATCGTATCTCCGTCTGCATCGAAAAGGGATATGCCTACGTCACCCTGATTGGGCGTGTGACCCTGAACGAAGAACCCGCCTCCGCCCGTGGAGATTATGACCGCCTCGGCAAACGCTATCGCGGGACCTTCAACCCGTTCATGATCCTCGGCTTCATGCTGCGTGGATTAACCTCGCGCCTCAAAAGCCGCCTAAGCGGGGCACCTGAACCCAAAGCGGATACCAACCGGATGCAGGACATGCTTTCGCGTGAACGCGTGACCTTGCATATGCAGATCGAAAAAGTTCACAGCAACAGTTTGGATTAGAACCATGTTTACAGAAAAAGAGATCGCATATATCAATTCACAGCACCTGGCGCGTCTGGCGACGGTATCGAAATCCGGTCAGACCGATGTTGCCCCAGTCGGTTTTCGTTTCGACGGAAAAACTTTCTTCATCACTGGCTTCGATATCACTAAGACCTTCAAGTACAAGAACGTGAAATCAGGCAACATGTTGGTTTCTCTGGTGATCGATGATCTTGCATCCGTCCAGCCGTGGGTGGCGAGAGGGGTCAAGGTACACGGAACAGCTGAAATCATGGAAGGAGGCGGGCGGGCTTCGCTGATCATCCATCCCAAACGCTTGTGGAGTTGGGGCGTGGATGATGTCGCCTTCAAGGATGGCAAACCTCATAGCCGCAAGGCAAGCGTGGAGGAATAACCATGAGCGATGAGATCACCAAAACTTATTCCAACGGTGAAGTGACCATTGTCTGGAAGTCAGGTTTGTGCCAGCACTCTGCCATTTGCTTTCGTGGACTACCCAAAGTGTTCGACCCGCGCAAACGTCCGTGGATTGAACCGCAGGGTGCTTCAACAGAAGAGATCGTGGCGCAAGTCAAGAAGTGCCCCAGTGGGGCACTGAGTTACTCTTTGAATGAAGAAACAAACTAATACAACTTTCTACTAAAACAGGTCAGAACAACTCTGACCTGTTTTGTCTTAAATCTTCAAAACTCCTGATTGTCAGCGAATTATATATAATGTACAATCCGCGCCAATCTAAGGAATCATCCCCCCATGTTAAATCTCAACCTCAAAACCACTCCCTTCCACGAACGGACGTCCGCGTTGTGCCAGCCGCAGAATTGGCGCAAGTGGGCAGGCTATTTTGTCGTCGGCTCGTATGAGCATGTGCTCGACCGCGAGTATTGGGCGATCCGCAACTCGGCGGCACTGATCGACGTCTCGCCGCTGATCAAGTATGTCATCAAAGGCAAAGATGCTGCAACGCTCCTTCATCGTGTCACCACCCGCGACGTCCACAAAATGAAAGTGGGACAAGTCGCCTACACCGGCTGGTGCGACGAAGAAGGCAAGATGATCGACGATGGCACCATCTCGCGCCTCGAAGAGCAGACCTTTCGCCTGACTGCCGCGGAACCGAACTTACGCTGGCTGACAATGAACGCCGTCGGCATGGACGTCTCCATCACCGAAGTGACCGATGACGTGGCGGCGCTCAGTTTCCAGGGACCGAATACCCGTAAGGTGTTGAACAAAGTCACCGAGACACCCGTGGACGAGTTGAAGTACTTCCGCCTGATGACCACCAAGATCAAAGGCGTGGACGTGACCATCTCCCGCACAGGTTATACCGGTGACCTCGGTTATGAGATTTGGATGGATAACAAAGACGCGCTCAAAGTTTGGGATGCGCTCATGGAAGCTGGTTCTGATTACGGCATTACTCCCGTCGGCATCCTCGCCATGGACATGGCACGTGTGGAAGCGGGTCTGTTCATGCTCGATGTGGATTACACCTCTGCTTCTCACGCATGGATCGAATCGCAGAAATCTTCTCCGTTCGAATTGGGGCTCGATTGGACGGTCGCACTCGACAAACCCGGCTACTTCGTCGGTCGCCGTGCGCTGGAAAAAGAAAAGCGCGAAGGCTCAGCATGGAAGATGGTCGGCTTGGCAGTCGATTGGGTCGGCATGGAAAAATTATTCGGCAAGGTCGGTCTGCCTCCACAGATCCCCGGCTCGGCAGTACGCGCCAGCCTGCCCGTGATGGTGGGCAATGTGCAAGTCGGTTATGCCTCCACTTCCACATGGTCGCCACTATTGAAGACATACATCGCGCTCGCGCATTTGCAGAAACCCTACTACGAAGTCGGCACGGATGTCCGCATGGAGATCACAGTCGAGCATCACCGTCAACACGCACCCGCAAAAGTGGTCAAGTTGCCGTTCTACGAACCCGAGTGGAAGAAAAAATAGGACGATAGACCACAGACGATAGACGATGGTTTTCCATAGTCAATCGTCTACCGTCCATCGTCTGGATAGGAATTATTTATGACATCATCCAACACATACGACGCAATCATTATCGGCGGTGGTCACAACGGACTTGTGGCTGGCGCGTACCTTGCCCGTGCTGGCAAGAAAGTGGTCGTGCTCGAACGCCGACCCATCGTTGGCGGCGCGGCTGTGACCGAAGAGATCTTCCCCGGTTACAAGTTCACCGAGTTCTCCTACGTAGTGAGTCTCTTGCGCCCGGAGATCATCCGCGACTTGGAACTGCCCAAGCATGGACTCAAAATCCTCCCGCTGCCTTCAACCTTTACGCCCATGGAAAACGGCGACTACCTCGCCTCATGGGATGACCACGACCTGACTCGCCGCGAGTTGTATCGTCACTCGCCCAAAGACGCCGAAGCGTATGACGAATACGCCCGCGTCATGGCGCGCGCGGCGAAAGCCATCAAGCCAATCATCAACTTGATCCCGCCTGACCCATCTTCCATGAGCATCCGCGATTTGATGGGGCTGCTCAAGGTAGGTCAATATGCGGCGAGTCTCAAAGAAAAAGAACTGTATGCGATCGCCAAGCTCGCTACCCAATCTTCAGCGGATTTGCTCGAAGAGTGGTTCGAGACCGATGCGCTCAAAGGCACCAAAGCCGCCAGCGGTATCATCGGCACCTATCTCGGACCGCGCTCTCCCGGCACAGCGTATGTGTTGCTCCATCACTACATGGGCGAAATTGACGGCGCTTTCCGCGCCTGGGGTTTTGCCAAGAACGGTTCCGGCGGTGTCAGCGGCTCGATCTATAACGCGGCGCAAGCGCTTGGCGTGGAAGTCAGAGTCAACGCGAGCGTGCAGCAGGTCAAGGTCAAGGGTGGACGCGCCGTAGGTGTCATCCTCGAAAACGGTGATGAACTCGATTCCAAAGTCGTGATGTCCGCCGCTGACCCGAAGCGCACCTTCCTGCAATTCGTTGAGCAAAAACATTTGCCTGATGATTTTGTCACCTCGATTCAAAACTTCCGCACACGCGGCTCGTCGGGCAAGGTCAACATCGCCTTGAGCAAACTGCCGAACTTCACCGCGCTGCCATACACGGGCAACGGCGCGAACTCGGTTCTGCATCGCGGCGCGGTTTCCATCAGCCCGAGTATTGATTACATCGAACGCGCCTACGACGACGCGAAGTACGGGCAGATCTCCAAGCGCCCCTATCTCGACATGATCTTCCCCTCGATGATCGACCCCGACATGGCGCCTCCCGGACATCATGTTATGTCTTGCTTCGTGCAATACGCGCCGTACGATCTCGAAGGTGGCTGGACAGACCAACGCCGCGATGAACTCGGCGAAGCGGTCATCGCCACCATTGAACAATACGCGCCGAACATCCGCGAGTGCATTGTGGGCATGCAGGTCATCTCGCCCAAAGACATCGAACGCATCGCGGGCATCACCGGCGGCAACATCTTCCACGGTGAACTACTGCTGCATCAAATTTTCTTCCTGCGTCCCACTCCGCAATGGGCAGACTTCCGCACCCCGCTCAAAGGCTACTACTTCGGCGCAAGCGGCGCACACCCCGGCGGTGGTGTGATGGGCGCACCCGGCATGTTGGCAGCAAAAGAAATTCTCAAGGACGGAATGGTATGACGATTGACCATAGACGACGGACGATGGTTTTCCATGGTCTATCGTCAATCGTCCATCGTCAAGACAGGAATTCTCTATGACATCATCCAATACTTACGACACCATCATCATCGGCGCGGGACACAACGGCTTGGTCGCTGCTGCCTATTTAGCAAAGCAAGGCAAAAAAGTCTTAGTGCTCGAACGCCGCGCCATCGTCGGCGGTTCGGTGGTCACAGAATTTTTTGGGGATAATTTCTCCGTGGACTCTCTCCACACCGGCGGGACTCTACGCCCAGACATTATCAAAGACCTGAAACTCGCCTCACACGGACTTCAGCCTGATTCTGCTCCCCAGCCTTTCATCACACTGTTAGCGGATGGCTCTCCCCTCACGCTCGATGCCGAGTCCATCAAACGCATCTCCGAAAAAGATGCTGCGCGCTTCCCTGAATTTGTGCGCTTCATGAACAAGGCGGCGCAGATCCTCGACACGACTTACGCCACCATCATGCCGCGCCTGCCAATGAACTTTGGCATCCGCGAAGGCTATGGCTTGCTCGAATGGGGTCTCGAACTGAAACTTGCTGGTCGCAAAGACATGCTCAACTTCATCCGCGCCCTGCCGATGACCGCGCAGGAACTGGTTGAAGAATATTTCGAATCGGATGTGGTCAAAGCCGCGATTTGCGCCGTTGCCATCCACGGCTCGACTTTGGGACCGATGGGCGCAGGCACTGGCTACACCCTCATACACAATTGGATGAATCGCGGCGGACTTGCTCACAAGAATATTGGTAAAGCGGGCGAGATCACAACTGCCTTAGCCAACGCCGTGAAAGCCTTCGGCGGTGAGATTAGAACTGAGGCGGAAGTAGCCAGCATCAAAATCGAAAGCCAGATCGCTAAAGGAGTTGTGTTGACAAACGGCGAAGAGATTTCTGCGAACCAGTTCCTCTCTTCTGCTGACCCGAAGCACACCTTGCTCAAACTCGTTGGCGCACAGGATCTCCCGCCTGAATTCGTCTGGCACACCCAATCCATCAAAATGCGTGGCTCGGTGGCAAAAGTCCACTTGCAGACGAATGGCAATCACGGCATCCCCGAAGGGACGGTCGTCATTGCTCCATCCATCAAGTATCTCGAAAGAGCCTACGACGCGACCAAGTATGGCGAGATTTCAGAAAAACCTTATTTGGAAGTCACTACATCGGGCAATGTGGTCAGTATCCATTTCCAATTTGCGCCACATGCTTTGAAGAATAGTGAGTGGAAAGTGGAAGGTGAGAAGATTGAAAAGTTGGCAATTGACACCTTGGCGGAATACTTCCCCAATCTAAAATCATCAATCGTAAATCGTAAATTGATCACACCTAAGGATTTGGAAGATACCTACGGTCTCACCGAAGGCGACCTCAACCATGGTCAACTCATGCTCGATCAATTCCTTTTCATGCGACCTATACCGGGCTGGTCAAATCACAAAACACCCATCGATAACCTTTATCTCTGCGGAAGCGGAGTCCACGGCGGGGGCGGGGTCAGCGGCGCGGCGGGACGAAACGCGGTGATAATGCTGAAGTAAGAATTACAGGTCACGAATTGAACGTGACCTGTTTTTTTTATTAAGATGCAGGGAGATTAATACCTGATTGTATTCTGATATTCCGCATGCTAAAATGCAAAAGCGGTTCCTTGTAACTGGTTGAATGGAGGAGATATGAAAGTCTTGGTGAAGATCCTTCGCTGGCTTGGGGTTTTAATATTGGTTGTCGTGCTTGCAGCTGTCGGGTTCTTGTGGTTTGGGAACTATCACCCCGCTGCAGTTGAGAAGGAGGCGTTGGCATGTCCTGATTCCACGCCGATGCTGGAACCTGGGCAAACGCTCAAAGTATTGACCTGGAACGTGCAGACCATGTCTGGCAAGAATTATGTCTTTTGGAGCGACCTGCCCAACAACGATGGTCCTGATGACAAACCATCTCAAGAAGATATCACACTGACCTTTGAAGAAGTTGTGCGTATCATCCAGATAGAGAATCCGGATATCATCATGATCCAGGAGATCGATGATGGGGCGGAACGTACCTACTATGAAGACCAGATGACGCGTCTTGCCGGGATGCTGCCGGAATATCCATGCGTGACTTCCACCTTTAGCTGGAAATCTGTTTTTGTGCCGCACCCACGCATTCAAGGCAGTGTCGGTTGGAAGGATGCCATCCTCTCGAAGTACAAGATCGCCGAAGCAGAACGCATCGCCTTATCGTTTGCAAAGAGTGACCTGGTCACAGATCAATTCAAGATCAAGCCTGCCTTATTGAAAGCAACCATGCCTGTTTCGGACGGAAGTGAGTTCGTTGCGTTGACAGTTCATCTTGATCTATACGTCCCTGGCACGAATACGAAAGATGTGCAATTGCAGGAGATCGATAATGTTCTTGTTGAGTTGAACAAGGCTGGTATTCCATGGGTATTGGGTGGCGATTTTAACCTCCTGCCGCCTGATGATGCCGCGCTTACTCGTCTGCTCCCTGATCATCAAAAATATTACAACGCACAGAGTGAGATCAAATATATGTTCGATCGCTATCAAGCGGTACCCAGTTTCGAAGATATCACTGGCGAAACGTTTGACCTCTGGCTCACCCGCTGGCCCAACGACCCTGCCATTAAGGGACCCGACCGTACACTCGATTATTTCTTCCTTCCTGATTCTGTGACGCTTGGTAGAAATTATGTCCTCATGGAAGATACGATGCGGATCTCAGACCATTTGCCTGTTGTCATGGAAATTTCCCTGCCGTAAAAATTAATTCTCAAGAATTGTGAAGCAGATGGATGCTGAAACATAATCAGCGTCCACCTGCTTTTATAATTGATACAACAGCGTGGGGGGGTGGGACGATATGTTATAGTTTCGAAAATGTCCAACACAAAAATACGTCCGTGGTCGTGGGCTTGGCTGTTATTCTGGCTTTGGCGCAATTTCTGTTCGATCCGATTTCATCCATTCGCCAATTAATGGATATTGCAAGTGTTCGTAGTCAATTCAGTGACGCTCATTCAAAGTGGGCAACTGCAGGTTTTGAAGATTATAGTTTTGAAATTCATGGCAGGTCTCAAAATATTTGTATTGTTGATGCCCAGATCAAAGTTGAAGATAATGCTGTTACTGAAGTAAAACCTTTGAATTCAACGTCTATGCTTATGCCAGAACAATGGGCAGACCCAGATTGGGGCAATGAGATCTTTCTCTGCGATTACAACCATTTCACTATTCCACGCATGTTCGAGATGTTTGAAAAGACTTTACAGAATTCGCCAACAGCCATCCTTGAAGCAGAGTTTGACCCTCAGTATGGTTTCATCACACGACTTGAAGATGGAATATTCAACAGTAATGGGTGGTTCAGCGCGAAAGCAACAAGCGTTTATAACGAATTTCAGGTCAGCAATTTCAAACTGGAACGGTAGGTCACGCGATAAGCGTGACCTACTTTTTTACACCAAACTTGCAAGTACTTGAACCGCTCGCGGATCTCGTCCGAAGGCAAGTCGTTTCGCCCAGGTGCTTGGGAAATTACGCAGCGCACGGGTATCCATCTTTGCAGGCGTTTCGAGATGCCAGCCTGCGAATTTAAGATTTTGGAAGATGCGCTCAGTGCCATCTTCAAGCGACCAGCCAGCCTCGGATAAAGCGCCTCCGTTCAAGCGGACCTCGAGCCGGGCACCTGAACCTAAAACAGATTCCAGTCCGCTCATGAGACGTGAGTCACCGTCCAACAGGCTTTGCAGCAGGCTGCCCCACGGAAAGTTGATGGTGACGTGTGAGACCAATCCATGCAGTTCGTGCGGCAGGGATTGTGCGCTGGCGATGACATAGAGCAGGTTGGGCAGGTTCGTGCGCGAAAGATTGCGCAGGTTCTCGCGGCACGAGTCCACGCCGATAACGAAGTGGTTGGGAAAATTCTCAGCGTGGCAAAATGCGAATTTGCCGTCTCCAGTTCCAAGGTCCAGAGTGATGCGGTTGTAATTTGCGAGTCGTGCGTGCAGTTCAGTCGAATCCATAACAAGGGACGTTTTGCCCCGAATTGTTTCCATGTGAAACCTCCAATTTGTCGAATTTGTGAGTGAGCGACAAATTGGAGCGGGGCGGTGAACGAGCACGCTTAAACGAAAATAGACGGCGTCAGGCACCGTCGAGATCGTCGGGAGTAGGTTTTTTACGAGTTAGGGGGAATACAAAGTTTGCCCGTTGGGCTTGGGTGAAAGATTAGCAGGGGGGACGTGTGGTGTTCATGAAAAAAATAATAGCATGTGAGAACATGGCTGTGTATTAATTTTTCCTATGAGTGTGGGGTCGAATTTTTTAGGTATAATTCCATTATCGCCCTGATAGTTCAATGGATAGAACAAGGCACTCCTAAGGCTTAGATGTAGGTTCGATTCCTACTCAGGGCACAAATTGTTTATACTTGTATAAATTTTTCTAAGTGGTCTCTTATAAATTGATACTTGACTTTTGAAAAAGCTGGGTGTATTATTCACATCGTTGACAGCCAGGGTGCCCCCCTCACCCTGGCTGTCAACATTTTAATTTCCAAACACGGAACAAAAAAACGGGCGCTTTCAAAAGCGCCCGTTTTTTTTTATTTTTTGTTCTCTTTTACCATTTGCCTTGCAGTCTGCAAGAGTTCGTGGGCAGAACGTAACGTTCCTTCACCTACTTCGCCAAGCATTTGTGAGAGTTCGAGCAGGCGGGCTTCACCTTCAAGCGGTTCCACCCGTGTGAGGGTACGACCTTTATCGACTAGCTTTTGAACTTGATAGTGTTGGTCGCCAAAGACAGCCAGTTGAGGCAAGTGGGTTACACAGAAAACTTGATGACTGCGCGAGAGATTCCAAAGTTTGTGACCCACTACCATGCCCACACGTCCGCCAATGCCCTGGTCGATCTCATCAAAGATGAGCGAGGGGACTTCATCGGCACGGGCCATGACGTTCTTCAAACCAAGCATGAGGCGTGAAGTTTCACCACCGGATGCGATCTTCGCGAGTGGCTTTAACCCTTCGCCGGGGTTGGGAGCGACGAGGAATTCCACACGGTCAATGCCGTTCTGGTCAAACGCGATGCGGGTGCCATCTGCAAGTGGAATGCCGTTCGGGTCTGGCTTGGTTTGAAAGTCCACACCGAATTGGGCAGATGCCATGCGCAGGTCGTCGAGTTCTATCTCGATTCCTTTTCCCATGGTTGTAGCCGCAGACTTGCGTTTTTCAGAAAGTGTATTGCCTTGCTTGGAAAGTTTCTCAAGCATTTTGGCTTCTTGCATTTCGAGCTCGGCAATGCGGTCTGCCGCGCCCGTAATGGTTTCAAGTTGTTTCTTGGAGTCTGCACCATACGAGATGACGGCAGGAATATTGCCGCCGTATTTGCGTGTCAGCGAGTGGATGAGGTCGAGTCGTTCTTCAACATCCTCCAAACGTTTGGGGTTGAATTCGATCTCTTCCAGATAATTGCGCAATTCATGGATGACGTCTGAAAGTGTATCGAGCATCACTTCGGCTTGATTCGCCAAATCAGATTGCCCGGCATCGATCTTTGCAAGAGCAGCAAGTGCTTGTGCCGCCTGACCGATCAGGTCTGTGGCAGCTGGGGTCTCAGGCGAGCCCTCTTCGAGAATGGCAAGCGCTTCCTGTGCGTTCTGCGCCAGCGATTCTGCGTTGGCAAGCCGGTCTCGTTCTTTGCGCAGTTCTTCATCTTCGCCCACTTTCAATTTCGCATCTTCGATCTCTTCCACTTGATAGGTGAGCATTTCGATGCGTCGATCTGCATCCGCTTGGGCTTTGCGCAAGTCATTTAATTCGTGGCGCAAAGTCTGCAGGGAGTGGTAGGTTTGGCGGTAATCGTTCAAAGGCTTGGAGACATCGGCATAGCGATCGAGCAGACCAAGATGTGCACGCGGGTCGAGCAGGGAGAGGTGTTCTGCCTGTCCGTGAATGTCGATCAGGAGCGCACCGAGTTCCTTGAGCAAGCCCACGTTCACCGTTCGACCATTGATGCGTGCCACACTGCGTCCTTCCTTGCGGACTTCACGCATGAGCACAACATAATCGGGATTGTCCATCAATTCTTCGCGGTTGAGGACCTCATGCACCGCCTCACGTTCTGGACCTTTGAGCTGGAACACGCCTTCAACAAATGCGGCGTCTGATTCGCTGCGCACGAAGGTTGTGTCTGCCTTGCCGCCGATGAGCATGACCACTGCATCGAGGATGATGGATTTACCTGCGCCAGTCTCGCCGGTGAGGATGATCAAACCAGAACCAAAGCGCAGGTCAAGTTTGTCGATGATGGCAAAGTTTTGGATGTGGAGTTCAGTGAGCATAGACTAAAGCCGGATCCCAGAAATACGGGAATAAACAATGGGGGTGACGATCACTGCATAAAGAACAATGGCGATCAACGAAAAACCGCCGCCGAAGAAAACCATGACAATACCAATTGGCAGGGCGCCCAATGCTACACCTGCTGCGCAGGCAATGAATAGCGGGCGAGAGCGTCTCTTTTGGATGACTTTTAGAACGATGTTCGCAATAAAGACACCTGCTCCACCAGCCACACCAGCCCCAAGAAATAATATATAGAACCCAATATACATGGAAGCGACCCCAACCAAAATACTGGCGATCATCGAGAGAATGAAGGTCGTACCGAAACCGGTCAGATAGTCGTACCAGACTGCAGTGTCGAAGGTCTTTTTACGCTCATTGACACAATCCTTGCACATGTATCCGGTGGGAGTTCCTACGGCACATGAGGTGCAAATATAGCGTTCGCATCGTTTGCAGCGCAGGGTCGTCTCACGACCGGGATGGGCGTAACATGTTGTCATAGTGGTCATTTCTGTCATCGAGGAAATCCTGTGGAATTTTCATTTATGTGCATGGTGATATTTCGATAGAAGTAACCTGGGTCTCCAAAGCGGACAAATTGGGCGGTCACATCTGCTGCTGTGACTGTGACATGGTCATCTTCCAATAGCGGCGTGGGCAGTTGTCCGTCTACACTTAGTACAGCATTCTCACTTTTAACTAGGATGCCCACAGAAGCGCCTTCCGAAAGTACAACCGCTCGGTCTACCGAAAGATGAGGTGCAATAGGCACGAGCAGAATATTACGAAGTTCCGGCGGCAGGATGGGTCCACCTGCGGCAAGGGCATAAGCAGTGGAACCGGTGGCAGTCGCTGCGATCAAGCCATCGGCGACATAGCTGGTCAACTCACGGGTATCTACAAAGGCTGTGAGTCTTACTGGGCGTAAATTCTGCCCGCGCCCCACGACAACTTCATTCAACGCAAGGGAAGAACCAAGCTTTTCACCGGCACGGCTGTGTTCTGCACGGAGCATCATGCGATTTTCGATCCATGCTTCACCATTGAACAAACGCTCAAAATAACCGCGCCATTCTTTGCGGTCGATCTGAATGAGGAAGCCAAGCCTGCCAAGGTTCACGCCCAAAATCGGAACACGTGACGGCGCACATAAATGACCTGCTCGCAGAACGCTGCCATCGCCTCCCACAGCAATGAGCATGTCGAAATCACCTTGCTTCACCCGTTTGCGCATATTCTCGTCATAGAGCGAGCCAACGGGGGCATCCATGCCTTTCTCCTTGAGGAATGCGGACATGGCTTCCGCTTCTATAAATGCTTCCGGCATCTTGGGATATGCCGTAACCGCAATACGCTTTGGGATGAAGGGTTGAGACATGGTGAGGTAATTATAAGATAAAGAGGTATACAAGTACACAGGCTGAGATTACTTGTCTACCTGTTTATTTCATTGTGGACTCTTCATGCCAGGCGTTGTTCGCAAATATCACGGTACCCGCATCGTTTACAACGGGATGCCTGCTCATGCGACCGAGCCACTTCTCTGCGGACGTCGTCTTCACGCATGTCGGCAATGAGTTCGATCAGCGCTGTTTCCAACTCACGGGTGTAATCAATGGCGAAGTCACGATTTTCATAATGAATGATGCCGTAAGGCGGGCGCCTGCCATATGTCTTTTCAACCAGCAGACAGTACGATGCCAGTTGGTATATATGTGAGTCGTATGGCGCTTCGGGTGCGCGTCCCGATTTGACCTCCACAGGAATGATCTGTCCGTTCTTTTCAATTAAATAGTCGGGCTTGCCGGTTAGTGCGAGGGCTGCGTAGTACAAAGGCTTTTCCACTTTGCCCCAGCCGCGTGTGTCGGTGTAGATGACACGTCCGCCGGGCAGGCCGGCAGCCTTCTGCTGGCGGTTCGATTGCCAGAAGAAGAGGAGAGCAAGCAGAAAAAGGATAAGGACAATGGAAGTCATAGCACTTGAAAAGCGAGGTACGCTACCAGTGTAAGGATCGCTGCCAGAAGCAGGAGCCAGCCCAGGGTCCGCGTAAGAGCCGAGGCGAGGACTTGGCGTCCGTGCTTGCGGTGGAGTTCGGTCCCGGCGGCGAGTTCAGCCTTGTTCTCAGAGGGGGTCCCGATCTTGCGATACCACCAGGCGCGACGGCAGTAGAGATAAGAGCCAATTTCAGAGGAGCGAATTGGACGCATTTTTGAAGTATAGCACAAATTTTCTAATTGGAAGCGGGGCAGGAACGTAACCGAATCATGATAAACTTTCGATGCAAATTTTCCTGGTGGAGATATTTCATGACAAATCGCGAAACCTATTCAATCGATATTGCCGGCGTTAAAAGAGAATTGCCCCTCTTCGAGATCAAGCCCGGTTTACGAATTGCCATCTTGAACATTTTGGGCGATACCGAACTGGTTGCTGCCTGTGCCCGTGGACTTGCTGCCAAAGTCAATGATGTGGATTTTGACATCATCATGACAGCAGAAGCGAAGTCGATCCCGATCGCGCACATGTTGGCAGTGGAAACCAAAAAACCATACATTGTTCTGCGGAAGGCGTATAAGCCATATATGGGTGATGCCATTAAAGCTGAAACGCTTTCCATTACAACGGGTCAACCGCAGATCTTGATTCTGGATGAAAAGGACCGCGCGTTGATCCAGGGTAAGAAGGTTCTGGTGGTGGATGATGTGATCAGCACCGGTTCAACCCTTCAAGGTATGCGCATGATCCTTGATAAAGCCAATGCAACTGTGGCGGGCGAGGCGGCGATCCTCACCGAGGGTGACCGCGCGCAGTGGATGCACATCCATGCGCTGGGGCATTTGCCGTTGTTTACCGATTAAATGCGTAAGGGCGGGGTTATGCCATTTCGTGGCACAAGCCCGCCCCTACATCATAAACAATTCCATTTTCTTTTTGCGTGAGAGAGCTTTGATGGCTCTTTCTCGTTTTAATGCACTGATCTTATCGGGCTGTTCTTCCAAATAGACCAACTTCACAGGTCGGCGAGTGCGGGTGTAGCGTGCACCAACGCCTTTGTTATGTTGAGACACACGCCGTTCCGGGTCGGTGGTCCAACCGGTGTAGAAGGTTCCGTCTGAACATTCGAGAATGTAACAAAAACAACTCATCCCTTTTGCTCGTTACTTAGTACTCGATTTTCCCAACTTCCCCAACTTCGACCCAAATAGACTTTCCATGAACGAAGGCTTTTCGATCTCTGCGCCGGGGATGCGAGTCCAGTCGGCTTTCTCTCGTTCGGCAAGCCAGTTCTCTCTGCCTTCTTTTGCAGACTTTAATCGCTTCACCAAAGATTCATGATCTTCGCTTTCCAGATCGTCGCGAATATCCAGCAGGGCGTTCATCAATGTGTTCAAGTGATGGATCACATTCGTTCGGTCTTGCTCGATCAACATGGCAAGCCCTTCGACCGAGGTATCTAATAAGGCTGAGGTAGCAGCGAAATATCCGCGGCTGGCAGATTTTTTGATCTCTACCCAGCCAGGTTGGTGGATGGTTGCATCCAGCAGGGCAACGGAGGCAAGTCGGGGCAGGATATATGCAGAAGCCATCAGCCCGTCTGATTCGGTCACATCGGTCAGAATGGAGGTTGAGCCAAGGAGTTTAACCAGATCTGTCACCAGTTTGACAGCTTCGCCGGGGGTGGTGGAGGGGGCTGAAACAAGGAAAATGCCTTTTTCGAAGAGGTCAGCCTTGGCGGAGTCCAGACCCGAGACGGTCATATCCAAATAGGCAGGTCCAATAGAGGGGACAACTCCGACATAATGCGCTGTTTCTGGTAAAAATTCCTGTGCCCATTTCACTACTTCGGCTTTGACGGGGGAGGTATCCACCACTACAACATCGTTGCGGAGGTCTTGGGCAATGTGCCCAAGTGTCTCGCGAATTTCGTTCAGGGGTAGGGCAAGGATAACCAGATCTGCATTTTCCACCGAACTTGGCAGGTTGTGGTTGGTTTCGTCTACCACGCCAAGTTTCTTGGCGCGCTGTTCCACGCTGTAATCTTTATCGTGACCGGTCGTGAAGACCTTATCTTTATGTACTGCGAGCGCCAGCCCAATTGAAGCGCCAATTTGCCCCAAGCCAATAATTGTGATCTTTACAGGCATATCAACCTCAAATCTGGAATGGCTGAATTATAACCCCCGTTAAAATACGAGAACCGCGGACGCCGACCGCGGTTCTCTTTGAAAGGAGGAGAAGAGAAATCACCTTACGTTCGTAAATTTATCATGGTTATCCGAATAATACTTGACGCAAAACCTACGATTACCCTACGATTGTTTGACAACTTGCAAGTCTGTAATCGCTTTTGGTATTGTTTACTTGACGAAGGTTTTCACCATGACTTTTACACCCACACACATTTTTCTTGGCGAACTGAATGATACGCCTCTCGGAGATTTCCGCCTCGCCACCTCCGACTTGGGCTTGGTTGCCGTTGAATGGGCAGAATCTCAGCTCGAGCTGGATGCCTACCTTGCGAAGCTCAAACTTCCAGTAGAGTCGAACCAGAAGAAGATCGCGCCTTATGCCAAAGAACTGCGTGACTATCTGAGCGGAAAACGCACAACATTCACCATTCCCATCGACTGGACACATTTTACGCCCTTTCAGCGCGAAGCGCTTCAAGCTGTTTTTCGTGTTCCCTATGGCGAAACCCGCACTTATATCGACATCGCCCGCGAAATTGACCGTCCGCATGCCTATCGGGCGGTAGGCGCAGCCAATGCCATGAACCCCATGCCTATTATTATTCCATGTCACCGCGTTCTGGGTGCAGATGGTAAGCTCCACGGCTATGGTGGCAAGGGTGGACTGAAAACAAAGGAGTGGTTACTAAAATTTGAAGGTGCCATGATGGCGTGATACACTCGGAACTGTGGACATACTCCTTCAACTCTTTTGGACGTTCCTAAAAGTTAATTTGCTTAGCACCTCCGGACCTGCCTCGGTGGGATTGTTGTATCACGAAGCGGTGGGTCGTTTTGTGACAGAGGCGCAGTTCGTGCAGGCAGTGGGATTTTCGTCTGTTTTGCCGGGCAGTGATGCGCTTCAGTTGGCAATGTATATCGGCTATGCAGCGGGTGGTGTGGCTGGCGGGTTGGTCGCATTGACGGCATCCATTCTGCCTCCAACGCTTATCATCCTTGGGGTGACGATGATCCTTCACCGTCTTCGGCGTGAAGCGTGGGTTGGTAGTTTTGTGGAAGGGTTGACTCCAGCCATTGCTGTCTTGATGGTCTTTACCGCCTGGAAGATCTTTGAAAAAGGCGGCGGGATGAATTGGTTTGGCTGGGGGCTTGCCCTTTCAAGTTTTGCTGCAATGTGGTTCAAAATTCCTGAAAGAGTTGTTATCATTCTTGCCGGCATTATCGGAGTTGTTTTTCTTTCTGCGTCATGAACACATCATCAAATTCTTCGAAATACGTCCAGTTATTCTGGATGTTCTTAAAGGTCAACCTGCTATCGCCTTCTGGTCCCGCCTCGGTGGGGTTGTTGTATAAGGAGGCTGTAGGAAAACTCATGACGGAAGAACGTTTTGTGGAAGCTGTTGGGTTTTCAAATTTTCTGCCGGGTAGTGAGGCTTTGAAACTGGCAATGTTCGTTGGGTATGCCGCAGGGGGGGTGCCGGGTGTGTTCACGGCGCTGTTGGGTGCGGTCTTACCGCCGACCGTGATGATGTTCTTGGTGGCGCTCCTCCTTCAACAGGTGCAGCATGAAGGTTGGTTGGAGGGTTTTGTGAGGGGCATGAGCCCTGCTGTGGCAGCCTTGATCGTGATGGTGGCGTGGGAGTTGTTCCGTGTTGGGCAGACCAAAAGCATTGGAAAGCGAACGATCATCATTGCTGTTTTAAGCGCTATAGCGTTATGGTTCGATGTTCCGTCGCCTTTGGTGTTATTAGGCGCGGGTGTTCTTGGTGTTATCTTATTCCGCTGATTGGAATTGTCATGTCTTCCGATATTTTGATCGTCACAAATGGAACAAAGGAAAGTTTCCCTGCCATTGAGCAGGGAGCCTGGCTGGCTGCAACTCTTGGCTCTGCGATCACGCTTCTTGGGATCACCGAAAGGCTGAACCCTGCGGCGATCGATGACACACATCCGCTGGAGAGTGTGTTCGAAAAAGCTGTGAGTGTGTTCGAGGCTCAAGGAGCGGCATACAAACTTGAGGTCCGTAATGGAAGCGCAGAGAAGATTCTTCCGCAAGAAGCGAAGGAAAATGCGTCTATTGTTGTGTTGGCCCCTTTGGGACGTTCGCAGTTACAGCGTTTGATGACCGGACGTTCGATCCGAACATTTATCGAGGCGATCGAACAGCCATTGCTTTATGTGCCAAAGGTGCGGGTGCCGGTAAAGAAGATCCTGATCAGTGTGGGCGGCTTGGGATATGATGTGAATGCGGAACATATCGCGATGCAGATCGCAATGAAAAGCAATGCAGACCTTGTCTTTTTGCATATTGTGCCACCCATCGATCTGAACTATCCAACAGCAGATGCGATCAGCAAGAACTGGCAGCATTTGACAGATACCGATACTCCAGTTGGACGGAGTTTAAGACTCTCTTTGGAAAACGCTCGAACCGCCAGCGTTAGTGCTTCTGTGAAGGTACGACACGGAAATGTGATCGAGGAGATTCTTGCTGAGACATTGGAAGGGGATTACGACCTGTTGTGCATGGGCTCATCTTATAGTGTGCATTCCCTGCGGCAGATGTATTCTGCCAATGTAACAGCGGAAATAATGGAACGTGTTCATTGCCCGGTGATGACAGCAAGGTTTCGAAGGGAGTGAGCTTCATGGAAAGCACAACTGGAATGATCCTAAAAGCGCTGCGGTTTTCAGCAGAGAAGCATAATGATCAACGCAGGCGAGATTCTAAATCATCACCGTATATAAATCACCCCATTCAAGTGGCAGAGACCTTATGGCGAGTGGGCGGTATTAAGGATGATGCCGTGTTGACAGCGGCGATTCTGCATGACACCATCGAAGATACCGACGCAACCCCTGCCGAGATCGGACGTGAATTTGGTGAAGAGGTGTTGGGGCTGGTTCTTGAAGTGACCGATGATAAAAGCCTGCCAAAGGAAGTCCGCAAGCAATTGCAGATCGAGAATTCTGCCAAGAAATCGCCCAAAGCAAAGTTGATCAAATTGGCAGATAAGATCTGTAACGTATATGACCTTGTTCATTATCCGCCCTCGGGTTGGTCACTGAAACGCAAACAGGAATATCTGCTTTGGAGCGAAAAGGTGATCCAGGGGGTACGTGGGTCGAATAAGGAGTTGGAAGCTTACTATGATGAAGTTTTGGAAGAAGGAAAAGAGTCTTTTGGAATAGGGTGACCTTGTAATAAAAAAGTCAGTTCTTTTGACAGTTCAATTGCCTTTTGAAGGGGAATACAATGAATCCAGGAGGCTGCCATGACAATAATTGTTGCTGATACCACCTGCGGGCTTCCCCGTGAGATGCTTGCTCAGCGCGGGATTCCTTTGATCCCGCAGGTTGTGGTGTTTGGAGAAGAATCCTTTCATGATGACAAGGAACTGGATACGGCTTCGTTCTTACAAAAACTGAAAGCTGCCAAAGCGCTCCCAAAAACTGCCGCCCCGGAACCTTCTCTCTATTACCCGGTATTTGAAGATGCCAAAAAAAGGGGCGAAAGTGTGATCGTGGTGGCACCAACAGGCAAAGCCAGTGGAACGGTACGTTCGGCACAAACTGCGGCGCAGGAATTTGCAGGGGTGGACATTCGTATCGTGGATACACAGACGATCTCATGTAATCTTGGTTCACTTGTTTTGTTGGCAGATGATATGGCAAAGGCGGGCAAATCTGCTGATGAGATCGTGGCAAAACTTGAGTATATGATTCCACGTGGTCGCATCTATTTTCTGGTGGATACATTGGAGTATCTTGCCAAGGGTGGTCGTATTGGGGGGGCGAAACGTTTGGTCGCTGAGTTATTGGAGATCAAACCGATCCTGCAGATCAAAAATGGACAAGTAGAACCTTTTGAGCAACAGCGTACCAAAAAACGCGCACTTGCCCGATTGGTGGAGGTGGTGAAAGAACAATGCCCCGGCAGAGAAGAAACTCACTTGTGTGTGTTGCAGGTTGAGGCGGAGGCTGAGGCGCAGGCATTGGTTGAGGAATTAAAGTCGATGGTCAATGTCCAAAATATACCCATCTACGAACTGCCTCCTGCCATTGTTGTACATGCTGGCCCGCGTGCGATGGGAGTTGGGTTCTTTGTGTAGATATATGTAAACAAAAAGACGCCAGCCCGAAGGCTGGCGTCTTTTTGTTTCTGCGATGCAATCGTTACGGGACGTTGAAGTTCACCTCCACGTAGCCATTGGATTTCAATGTAATGGTCTTGGTGATCCCATATGCAGGCATGGTGATGTAGAAGGTTGTAGGTTTGCCTGTGTATTTGTATGACCACATGTACCAACCATCCAGATCTGTGTAGAGAGTTGCAACCAATTTCTTGCTGGAGTTGTAGATCAGAACCTGCGAGTTTGGCAATGGATCGGTCGTAGCTGTCTTGTAACCTTTTCCGCCAACACCAGGATTCTTCTTGAAGATGTTGAGGGATTGGACGGAGTGCGACAGACCAAGGTTATCGGCGAAACCATACCATTGCATGTCTGGAATAAGGATGCTGGATGTGCCATAGGCGGTGGCATTATTGTTGCCATCCTTGCCATAGCCGATGCTGTCTTTGAGCCCATAATCCAGATGGATGTTGGTGTAGACGAAGCCGCCAGCTGGGATCTCGGGCAGGGTTACATTGAGAGTTGTGGTGGCACCCATGGCTTGTGTTGAGTAGCTACCCAGTGTGACATTGAACTGCTTGGTGTTGAAGATCTCATCGCCGGGTGTGAGGCAGTATTGTCCGCTGGATTGGGATACCGTGACACCACTGTAGGCATGGATCGGTACAGCACCTTGGGTGACGAACGGGTATGGCAGGGTGATGGTAACCGTGGGTGTTACGGGCTGGTCGGTATCGTTGGAGTAGAAGATGTTGTAATAGAACTGACCAGGGTTGGAGGCATTGAGCTTGTAGCTGGGCGAACCAACCGCCGGTGTGAAGATGAGGCGGAATTGGTTGCCAGCCATGCTGGAGTCGTAGTCGAATGTACAGAGCGAAGAACTTGTCACAAGGCTAGGTAGACAGACCTGGACCGTTTCACTATCTGATTGACCCGTTTCTACAATGGTGGCCGTATTGTCATATGTTTCGCAGATCTTGTTGGACGGCGGGTTGATGCTGCGCGCATATTCAAAGGTTTGGGTAGTGTATGGTGTGGTGTCTACTGCCGTCACTGTGCCAAGGTCACCAGCAAAGGTGTCTGTCACATTGACTGTTTGATTCTTGGTCTTATCCTTGGTCAGTGTGAAATCCTTCGTACCTGAGGCTGTGTCATCCGGCGTGGAAGCGGCGTTCTTATCCCAAGTGATCGTAGCTGTGTTGGTGAGGGTGTAGTCCGCTGGCTTCGTAGAGAAGGTACATGCGTAGCTCAACGTTACAGAGCCTGCACCTTCAGCAGTTGCCTTCGGGACGGTCACAGTAGTGACTGTGAGGCTGCCTTGTTTGACCACACAGGTCGCGCCGGGGAGAACGTCTGTAACTGAGGCCGTGATATCCATGACCTCATTCGGGTTTGTAATGGTGATCAGACCAGAAGCTTTCCAGTTCGAGTCTTTCACGCCAGTCTGCGTCACGATGACAGCATAGTTGAAGTCCACGGGTTGATCGATGGTGGTCTTGTATTTATTGTCCACCTGCTTGTCGATGGACCACAGATACTCGCGGTCGAACGTGCCGGATGCGGTTTTTGTGACGGTCAGGTTCTGCATGCCGTAATAATGCGCATCGTCCGTGTCCGAAGCGGATTCAGTGTTACCAGCTCCATCTTCAAACGAGCCGTTTGCTGTTGCTGTGTTGTGATGTTGGGCTGCCTGCGCGGTCACGGTGATGACACACTCGAACGAAGCGCCTGCAGCAAGCGATGTTGGAATGGTGCAAGCTGAGAGATCGAAGTCTGAGTCACTGAGGGTGACGGCTAACGTGGTGTTGCCAGTGTTGGTAACCACGAACTTGAACTGTACATCCTGTCCGAACGCTGCCTTTGGACCTGTAGCCAAGTCTGCGTCATGCCAGGTCGTACCATTGTTCACACTGACGAATTTTTCAACGTCGATGTTGGCGGTTGCATCAGTGAATATAACTGTGGCGTCGTCATCGTCGGTGGCTTCGGTGCCATCGTTATCTTCGGCAACAGCGGTGAAGACGTTATTGTGTACGATGCCGCTTTCATAATCGCCTTCGACCCATTCTGTGAAGGCGAACTCACAGGAAGCGCCAGCAGCTAAGACGGTGCCAACCTTGCAATCAGCGTCCCCAGCTAATACACCATAGACTGAGTCACTCAAGGAAGTGATGGTGACAGGTTCTTCGGAGGAAGTGTTCTTCACGACAAAGGTGAAGGTGACATTGCCGCCGGTTTCTGGAACTGCGATTGGATCAGCGGTCTTGGAGACCTCAATGGTGGGTGCAACATCGGTGAAGTCGACCGTGGCATCGTCATCGTCAGTGGCATCAGTGCCGTCGTTATCTTCAGCGACCGCAGTGAACTTGTTGTAGTGTTCGGGTCCGGAGAAATCGCCTTCGACCCATTCTGTGAAGGCGAACTCACAGGAAGCGCCAGCAGCTAAGACGGTGCCAACCTTGCAATCAGCGTCCCCAGCTAATACACCATAGACTGAGTCACTCAAGGAAGTGATGGTGACAGGTTCTTCGGAGGAAGTGTTCTTCACGACAAAGGTGAAGGTGACATTGCCGCCGGTTTCTGGAACTGCGATTGGATCAGCGGTCTTGGAGACCTC